>SPJK01048136.1_pt1 | contig 11613 bp, 10 predicted proteins | sample 3741771 | NCBI WGS metagenome assembly SPJK01 (sample SAMN10925997, study PRJNA522277) | cold seep metagenome | isolation source: Elba SIP-enriched marine methane seep metagenome, extraction at timepoint T2 | place: Italy: coast of Elba, Mediterranean Sea | reverse complement strand
TCTGCGCTGGAGCCCAAGCCGGTAGCCGTTGCTTGATAGTTTCGGCTGTGGTTAGTAACACCATGGCCGAGAAGTCCCCCTTTTCTTCCGCTGAAACCCACCGTGATCGCAAACCTACCTTTGCCGCCACCGTCATCTTAGTTCGCCAAGGTGAAAAAGGCCCCGAAGTATTATTACTCAAACGCCACGGCAAAAGTGCCTTCATGGGCGGGGCCTATGTGTTCCCTGGGGGCAAACTTGATAGTTCCGATGGAGATAGTTCCTGGAAGGACCAGGTCTCAGCCTATCCAGAGGGCCGCGATCAACAGTTGCGGGCGGCCAACTATAGTGGGGAGCTGACTGCTGAGCAAGCACGAGGGCTTTCGGTAGCGGCATGCCGAGAACTCTTTGAAGAAGCGGGTATCTTGCTGGCGCGTAAGGACTCCGCCGTTGAGTTGGTACAAAGCGACAACCATTCTGCAGAAGACTGGCAAAGCTGGCGCAAAGGAGTTCATGGCGGGACTTTATCCTTCGCACAACTCATTCAAGAGCAGGGGCTGAAGCTAGCCCTGGATAGGCTTCATTATATTGCCCACTGGATTACTCCTAGCGCTGAAAAGAGGCGTTTCGACGCTCGTTTTTTCATTGCCGAGCTACCGCCTGGGCAAACAGCCGCTGAAGATCAGAGCGAAACCACCGAGAGCCGCTGGTTGCGGCCTGATCATGCTTTAAAGGCTCACCAGGAGTTGGAAGTATTCCTCCCTCCTCCTACCGAGCGCACTTTGCAGCAACTCTCTGAGTTCCCCACGGTAAAAGAGATGCTGGAGTGGGCAGAACAAGCAGACGTGGTGCCGCTACTTCCTAAACTATGTGTGCGCGAGGGAAAGATCACTATCTTGCTGCCTTGGGATAGCCAGTATGCTCATGAAGATGGAGAGGGGCTAGAGGTGCCTAAAAACCATCCGGTAACTAAGTATGGCAGCGCTATCGTCATTCCTAGCCCCCCGCAAAACTAAGGAGAAAGTATGTCAGCACAAGATCAGATCGAAACTGTCCTGGAATTCTGGTTTGGGCCGCGAAGCGATGCCCAAGTGGTAGACCAAGAGCAGGCTAAAAAATGGTGGACCAAAAGCGATGACTTTGACCGGGAGATCGAGACTAAGTTTCTCAAACTATTAGAGTCAGCAGCAAGTGGAGAGCTAGATAGTTGGCGAGAAAGCCCTCGGGGAACTTTGGCTTTGGTGATCTTACTCGATCAATTCAGCCGCAATGTCTTTCGCAATACTTCGCGTTCTTTTGCCCAAGATGCCAAGGCCCTACAGATATGCCATGGAGGTATCGAGCAAGTCTCCCAAGATAGTTTCCGTAGCGACCTCAACCTTTCTGAGCGTTTCTTTCTCTATATGCCCTTGATGCATTCGGAGGCTGTTGCAGACCAGGATAGATGCATCGAACTCATCGAAGGGCTTATCGCTGAAAGTGCCTCTGAAGGCGCAAAAAATACTTTCCAATATAATCTAGGCTTTGCCCAGCAGCACCGAGATATCATTGTCCGATTCGGCCGATTCCCCCATCGAAATGAGATACTTAGCCGGGAGAGTACCACCGAAGAGCTAGAGTTTCTCAAGCAACCAGGCTCATCCTTTTAGCCATCTCCGCACCCGGCTGAAGTAATGAGGCCACGCCTCGGTAGGCCAGACTCTCGGGCATCATCCGCATCATCTGATTGCGAGCTTTGCAGAGCCAAGGGCTACTGAGTTGGCCCAGTTGTCCAACTTTCCTAGACTGCGCCCAAACTTGCTTGACCCTCCTTTTACGCTCTCGCTGATAGTTACTCACGGCTTCTTGGACCTCGGAGCCTTGGTGTACCAAGTACGCGAGACAAAGAGCATCTTCTATTCCCTGCGCCGCACCTTGTCCAAGATTTGGGGTCATTGCATGGGCCGCATCTCCAATCAGGGCTACTCGGGGGTGGACAGATAGTTGCGGTCTTCTTAACTCGATAAGTTCATGCTGCAGAACTTGAGCTTCGCTCTCTAGATGGGCAAAGAAGCTTTCTGCTGGGTCTGAAAGACCAGAGAAGCGTTCCTTGAGGGCCAAAATAGTCATCTCCTGCTCGCCTTCTTGGGGAAGGTTTTCTACCCAATAGGAATAGAGTTTCTCTCCCTGCAGCGGAACCAAACCCAAACGCTGGGCAGGGGCCCAAAATTCGAAGCCTCGGTCGAGTTTTTGATGGTTCTCGGTGACCATGCGCATACAGATAGTTTGGCTGGAGCGAATGCCCGGCTCCCGTGGCCCCATGAAGTGACTGCGTACGAAGGAATGAATGCCATCAGCACCCACCACTAGGTCGCTCTCGATAGTTTGACGATTGCTTAGGCGGGTGTGCACCTTTTCGCCCTCGCAAAGTATCTCCTGGGGCTGACAGGCAAAGAAAAACTGGGCGTCTGAGCAGCTTTGATAGAGGGCTTCGAGCAAATGTCCCCGGTGGATACTATAGGTCTTGGCAAAAGCTTCGGTGGGTTCGGGAAGATAGCTGGAAAGGGCTTTGCCTTGGCTGTCGCAGACCAAAAACCCGGGAAGATGAAGTGTGTGGGGGTGAACGGCCGTCCAGAGTTCCAGTTGCTCAAGGGCGCAGACCGCGTTGTACTGTAGCATGATGCCCGCGCCGAGAGCTTTGATTTGCGGACTTTTTTCGATCACCGTGACTCGATGACCGGTCAAAAGTAGGCCTTTGGTCAAACAGAGCCCGGAAATACCGGCACCAACTATTAAAACATGCGGCTTAGGGCTTTGATTTACTGGAAGTGATAGTTGTTCCGGAGTCTTCATGGGCAATTCTGCGTAGACGGCGCTTTAAACTATGTCTACATCCCTCATCTTGATCTATCCAGACTTGTACCTTCTGCGGCAATTGGGCATTTTGTCGCGCTGCCCGATAGCTTCCAATCGCGTTTTCATAACTTACGCAACGAGCGGTTCTCAAAGTGGAAGCAAAGGGTGCCGAGGTGGATGTTTGCAGGGTGCGCGCAGTGCTTTCGAAGAGCCGGGCCGCCTTTCGATAGTAGGCTTGATCGTAGGCGGTGGTGGCAGTCTTAAAGAATTGTCGAGCTTGCTGATAACTATCTGGGACCGTTCCTGGAGGCAGCAAGGGCAAGCGATTCCAAGGAAGCCGTAGCTCACTTTTGGGCATGGGCTTTTCTTTGGGCGGCGGCGCGCTCTGGGGCTCGGTACAAGCCCAAATTAACCCTGCCAAAGTGAAACCTAGTGCAAGGCGAGGGCCGCGGCCAAAAAGCAGATTCCTCATATTCTGGGCGCCAAAGTATACGGCTTGGGGAACTTTTAACATCCCCGGTTGCCACGAGGGTGTTTGCCCGCTTAGGGACCCTCTCGTGCAGGGACTGCGGTTCGTCAAAGATAGCCACGGTACGCCCATGGTGGTGGCTGAGGATGAGGTGAAGGCCCTGTATGGGATGGGCTATCTGCACGGACGCTACCGGCCTCTACAGACCATTCTCATCACCAATGCTGGTTGTGGTCGCCTTGCTGAGCAATTGGCGCCCAAGTCAGAGCTGGTCCATCTTGATGCACTCGCCCATCGGCTAGAGCTATTTCGGCTGGCCGAGGCGGAAGTCAAAAAGCTCAGTCCCTGGGCCAAGCATCGTCTGCAAGCCTATTTGCGAGGGATCCACTTTGCTATCGAGAAGCACGGTTGGCCCTTTGAACTGCGCATGTTGCTCAGTCGCTTGCCGCTGCCTGAACTGCCCCATCTCATTGCTGGTTTCATGCTCTCCTCCTATCTGGGCCTCGCTGAAGGCCAGGAGCGTATGGAGCGAGCGCTGATAGATGCGGTGCGTGCGGGCGCCAGCCCGGGCTTGATTCAGCGCATGTTTGAGCCGCACCTCGATGATACTCATCTGGAGCGCTTTCATCGTCACCAAGATGCACCGGGACTAGGTTTCGCCACCCACGGTTTTCGGGCGGTGGGCGGCAGCAATACTTGGGCGGTAACTGGGGCCAAAAGTGCCTCCGGAAATGCTTTGCTGGCAGGAGATCCTCATCTTCAGATCAACCAAATGCCGGCTCTTTTCTTCGAGACGGCGATTCGAGTGGGCCGGGACAACTATTGGATGGGGGCAACTATCCCTGGTCTTCCCGGAATTGCGGTGGGGCGCAACCGCTGGGTCGCTTGGTCAGGTACCTTTTCCGTACCTGATAATGTCGATTTCTTCGAAGAAGAGCGCAAAGGCATGGCGGTGGTCCGCGAAGAAGGCCAGCAAACTATCTCCCAGCGTCGAGTACAGATCAAACGACGCTTTCGCAGTACTATCAATTTTGATTTCTATTCTACCAACAACGGGGTCTTTGAGCAGCTGCCCGAGGATGGCAAGTTTGGTTTAACTGTTGGCTGGGCAGGAGAAGAAGGGGCCGCCGAAGCGCTTACTAGTTACTTAAAACTCCTTTCCAGTAAAAACTCAGATCAGGCCGTAGAAGTATTAGAAAAGGCCCATACCATGAGTTTACACTTCGTGGTGGCTGATACTGAGGGCCAGGTTCGTTATCGTCAGCAAGGACGCATTCCTCGTCGTAGTGAAGACTGGTCAGGTCTTGCCCCAGCGCGGGCTGGGCAGGGTTGGACAGGCTTTTATACCCCCGACCAAATGCCCAAAGGCAGGGCCGAAGAAGGTTTTGAGGCCAGCGCCAACGAAGCCCGCCTCGCACCCGATGGTGGCTTACTCTCCACCCTAGCGCAGCCTGCCTATCGTCTCACCAGGATACGTCACCATCTCAAAGACAAGCACCAACATAGTTTGGAAGACTTCGCGCGCATCCAGCAGGACACCTATTCCTTGCAGGTAGATGCTTTATTGCATCCTTTAGCGGTCACCGTACCCGATAGTTATCTCAAGTCTCTGCTCGCCGGCTGGGATGCTTGCTACCACCCGCAGTCGGTGGGGGCAACGGCCTTTGAAGTATTAAGAAAGGCAGCTTTGCGGGCTTTGGCGCCAGAGCTAGGGGGCGATTGGTTTCTGGAAATGCTCAGCCGCAGTGAGTTACCGGTGTGGTGGTGCCATGGACTGGATCGATTGTTGGCGGATGACTTCATTTGGCAGAGCCCAGATAGATGGCGGCGCCTACAGCATGAGCTCACGCCGCTGCTCAATCAACAACTACCAACTTGGGGAGAGGCGCAGCAGCTGGATATGAAGCACCTCTTTTTGGGCGGCTTGCCGCAATCTATTAGCCTAGACCGCGGTCCCTATCCCCTTCGCGGAGGCTTAGCGACGCCTTGCCAGGGAAATATCGTGCGGCTGCCCCATGCTGAAGTCGCCGTGGGCCCCGCCTATCGCTTTTTGACAGATCTAGGCACCGACGAAGCAAAAACGGCTATCCCTGGAGGTATTTCGGGCTCCGCTTTTGACGATACTTACGACTGCTTCCTACAAGAGTATCTTGACGGCGAGTATCATATTCTCCGTCCTCCAGAGTACGATCTACCACTGTAAAAAGGCGCCCAGAGATAGTTGGGCCAGCCACGCGCTTTCTTGTTGAGGCCCGCGCCAATGAGCTAGGTCTATCTGGGCTTCAAACTTTTCGAAAAAGCCTGCGTGGATCTTCAGAGCAAGGTTGTCTGCTTCGGTCTCGCCTAATGGCTGATAGTCTAGAGCCACGCGAAGGCTCAATGCGTCACCGGGTTTGATAAAGGCTAGGCGACCGCCACTGGTGAGTTGGGTGTAACTATCAGTAGGACTATCGAAGCTGCGGTATCTACCCGACCAACCCAGATAGAGATAGCCATAGTTAAGTCCCGTGCTAAGTCCCAAAGAGCCTTGGGCAAAGGGACCTTCTTCGACGCCCCGGGAGAGTTCCCCTTCCAGCTGGGTTCTTAGTCGCCAAGACTCGCTGAGTTGACCGCTGACCGATAGTTGTAGCTGTGCTCCTACCGATAGTTCGCTCTGACCTCGATAGTTGAGCGCTCCCAGACCATAGCCAATGAAACTATCTACTTCTAGGGAACTGTTCATAGATAGTTCCTTAGGAGCGTAGTACATCATGTAGGGAAAGAGGAAGCCGGCGCTAAGCCCTAGTGCTGTGCCGGCTAGGACGTCGGAGAAGTAATGGCGGTGGGCCATGATGCGCATGATTCCGGTGCTGCCCGCTAAGGCCAAAGCGGAGGCACAGAAAAGCTGGTCTGCGGTCCCGCCTCCAAAAAGGTCGAGCTGGCTATGATGTAAACAAAGCAATCCCGCGGCGGTGAAGGCGGCGCTGGTATGACCGCTGATGAAGCTGGCCCGGGCGGCATTGGAATGGCAGGAGTAGTCGTTGCTGCCCGGAGTGCAGGGGGCGTAGCCGGGGCGAACCCGGCCGATGGCCCGCTTGGTGAGCATCACTACCGCGGTGGAAAGGGCGGCTGCTTCCATATCTATATAGGCCATGCGCCAGGCCATTTCGGGGTCTTGGTGATAAAGCAAAGAAACACCGAGCACGTCGATGAGTAAAGGCGCTGCTAGGAGAGTGTTTTGTAGAATATCACTGACGGTAGAGACGGTCTCGCGATGGTCTAAACTATCTAGGCGCAATAGATCTCTTACTTGAGGGTCCAATGGCAGGTCGTTCTTCCAGCCTCGGGGCGGAGTCTCGATAAACCAGTTGCTAGCAATGGCCGAGGAGAGCAGTCCCAGGCCTAAGACATAGTTCTGGGTAGGAATGGGCGGTGGATAGGGGCGCGGAGCAGCTTCTTGGGCTTTGGCCTGGGTAGTTAGACCAAAACTAAGCAGAATAAGAAGAGTCAGAAATTGTTTGGACCTGGGTCCAACTAAAAGGGCCAGCATACGCCAAGCTGGGCGATGTGAGCGTCGCCATAACTATTGCCCTGGTGATAGAACTCATAAGAAGGCTGCAAATTGACTTTTTTGAATACTTCCAGCGGGGTTTTATCCAAAAGAGCTAGTTGCCAGCGCAGCCTGAGACCTAAACTATAGGTTCCAAAGTCGCGCAGTTTGGGGTCAGTGGTGGCATAGGCCACATTATCGCGCTCGGAATGAGAGCTGAAATCGACGCCAGTTTGGGTATGGACTCGAAAAAGAGGGATGACTTCGAGGTTCTTGGCGATAGTTTGAAAAGCCTGCAACTCGAAGGTATGAGCCGAGATATTCCAACTATCGCTATAGAGCCGGTAGCCGGCCACCAAAGATGTATTGGTCTCTAAGAAGCGATAGCGCCCCGAAAGTCCAATACCAAAGCGGGTTCGGTCTCGTGGATGGGTTTCTACACGATAGGGATTTTCGGTGTAGCCATCCAATAGTTGTAGATCCATAGCCACTGCCACGCTCAAGTTGGGCGCCAAAAGCTGGGTGACACCAAAAGCCATGCGCCAAGTGGTCAGCGTTTCTTCCAGACTAATGCCGCGAGCCATCACCGCATCGTCTTGGTGCTCAATAGAAGCGGTCAGGGTGGTGTTCTTCTGGTTGAGCAGGGAGCTGAAGTTCAGGCCGTAGGTCACCGAAGTATAGTCGGGCTCGTAGGAGTAACGGACCTGGAAGCCAGGGTTGATCAAGCCATCCCACATCTCGGTGCGCACCCGGGCTCGGGCCTCTTGGCGGAACTCTTGAAAGGGCTCATCGGTGGTGGTGAAGGCACCCGAGGCGGAAGTGATATTGTCGATGAGATAGGTGAACTCAAGCTGGGTTTCTTTAGGCAGGTCCTTGCGGATAGTTACTGCCGGCGAAATCACCCGAGTACTGCGCTCTTTGTAATAGTTGCCCCAGAAGGTTACCGAATCCTCAGCCGAAGCATCGGAGGCTACCATCAGAGTATTCGCGCTGAGCAGCGCGAGCAGGAGGAGAGAAGGAATGCGCCGGTTCACTCGAATGCCTGTATCAGCCAGACCAGGGGCTTAAGGGCAAGTCGAGTTCCCGATTTTAGCGTTTCGTTTCCGGAAATCACCTCGGCAGCCGAAGGGCCTGCCCAGTAATAAAGTTCCACCACATTCAAACCCACCTCGGTAGGCAACAGCACTTCGTCGCGGAAGCGGCGCAGGGTAGTTACGTCTTGATGGTATTTGGCGCCATGGGCGGCGGTGGCTACGAAGCAGGCGTCTACCGTGGCGAAGATGCGTTGCTCAGTCTTCACCTCCAAAATGGCGATCTCTGAAGGCTCTCCGCAGCGGTTGTAGGTTCGAATAGCCACCGTATAGGTGGTTTGGTCCCGGGGGAGATCGAGACGTACAGACATGGCTTGGCTGCCCTTAGGCGGTTCCAAGACCGGGCCGGGAACAGCTGCTAGGAAGTCGTCCTTAGACTGTATGGAGTCCTTCCCTTGGGCGTAGCGAACCTCATAGCGGCTGACATCGCTGCCATTACCCAAAGGCGTCTCTACCAGCAGCTCAACCCCTTGCCAGTCGCCGCTGACCTTTTTCAAGGACGGGACCGGCATAGCGGCATCACAGCCTTCGCTGCTGGGGTTGAAGCGGGCGCGAACTTGATAGTTCCCCTCGCTTCCATTGACCCTCAGGAGGCGACCAGCACCGGTCTCGGGTGTATCAGAGATAGTTGAGTCGGCGGGGCGAACCATACCGTCTTGGCCGTCAACAGAACCATATCCAACGAACTTATCTGACTGGGCAGCCCAACCCTCGACACCCACTTTGAAAGGGATGTTCCAAATCACTGAGGGCTGGCCCAAGACCTTCACGCCGTAGTCCTGCAGCATAGGGTCCACGAAGAAGTCATAGTCGTGGTCTTTGTTGGCATCAAAAGCCTGATTAACCTCAACCCAAACTATATAGTCGCCGTCCTTGAAAGACTCGGGCAGTCGGTAGGTGATCTTGTAGGGCTGGTCGGCGGGTGGAGTAGCTTGGCTGACTGCATCGAGGTCGTTGATAGCGTGGAAATCGCTGACCCCATTCCAGTCCTTGCTGGAATCCTTGGTGGCCAGGTCATTACGCGGAGGATAGAAGCTCTTTTCTTTGTAGATCCCCGCAATCCGGTTGCACTGAGGATTGTTTTTCTGGACCAGACGCAACGGAATACCTTTATCGGTATTGAAGCGAGTGGTGGGGCAACTGACCGCGTCTACGTTCTGCTCGGCCGGAGTGAGTGGGCGGCAGTAGAAGGGCTCTGCGGAAGAATGGATCTCGTGCCAGCCCAAAGAATCTTGGCGGCAGTCCTGGAAAACGAGTTTGTCGTACTCAACGCCACGGTGGTGCGCCCAGACCGGAAGCACCATTTCGCGACTGCCGTAGGGCCAAAGGTAAGAGCCGCCGAAATCGCCTCGTCCGGGGCGATTTCCCAGGCCAAAGGTACCGGTGAGACGGGTAACCATCAGGGTGTCGATGAAGTTTCCGTCGGTATCTTCCAACCAAACCGCGATCTGAGGATTACCCGTGGGCTTGAAGTCGATTTCGATCACGCGCTCGGCGGAGGCAAGTTGAGTAGAGAGCAGAAGTAGCGTTCCCAGGGCAGCGTGCATAACTCTTGGCGCAGTCTTTTCTACGAGTACCTAAGGGTCAAGCTCAGCTGTGACCACTCCCTCGCACATGACTCCATACCCGTCGCATTGACGATTGGGTTCGCTTCAGTGTTGCGAAATGGAATAGTCGCTGGTGAATATGCGTCCATGTGGCGAATCTTCTCCGCAGTGCTCGCGCTCGCTGCCCTTTCCGGCTGCGCCGCGGTTAAGCCCTGGCAACGTGGGACCCTCTCTCACTGCTCCATGGATCCTGAGCAACTCTGCGAACAAGTGGCCGGCGACTTTCGAGCCCACACCTTCGATGTTCGTGAAGGAGCTACGGGCGGTCTAGGACGGCCGGGCGGAGGTTGCGGATGCAACTAAGAATCTTAGCCTTGGCACTATCCCTAGGACTTGGTGCCTGTGCGACGGCACCGAAGAAAACTCTGCCTTCTGGAATACAGCAAGGCCAGAACTTTTCCTTTAGCTTGCCTAACTTAGAAGGCCAGCAGTTAGGCCCTAAGAACTATCAAGGAAAGGTTGTCTTGGTAGATTTTTGGGCCACCTGGTGTAAGCCCTGCGAGGCTTCCTTCCCTTTCTACTCAGAACTCAAGAATAAGTATGCTCAACAGGGTTTTGAGATACTTGCGGTCAGCGTAGATACCGAAGACGAGGTGGTGAAGAACTATCTCGAAACCAAACCTATGCCTTTTGTGGTCTTACGTGACCCGGAAGGTTCTTTGGCTTCTCAGGTGAACCTCAATACCATGCCTACTGCGATACTTTTGAGCCGTAGCGGTAAGATCTCCTACGTGCACCAAGGTTTTGTGCCCGAAGATCAAAAAACTATGGAAGCAAAGCTTCAAGAACTATTGCAAGAAGCTCCGGGTACCGCCGCTCCATGAAGCGGGCCATCTACTTGCTTGGCTGGGCCTTGGCTCTTGGTGGCTGCCAGAAGCAAGCTGAAGAGCAGAAAGCCCCCAAGCCCGCTCCAGCAAACCCATCCCAAAAGCCCTTAGAACCGGTCAAAACTACCCATGAAACCATCCGCAAGAGCTTTCGTGTCATGGGTACCCAAATGGGTTTCACCGCCTATGGAGTTCCCAAAGCCCAGGCCGAAGGAGCCTTTGAAGCAGCGTTTTATGAGTTCAAGCGCCTCGAAGCCTTGATGTCCACCTGGAAGCCTCAAAGTGACGTGAGTTTGGTGAACCTACACGGGGCAAAAAATCCGGTAAGGGTGGGCAAAGATACTTTGCTGACGGTGAAGAAGGCTTTGGAACTCTCCAAACTTACCCAAGGTCGCTTTGACATCGGTTTTGGAGCCTTGGCAGGACTTTGGCGCTTCGATCACGATCAAGATAACCAACTACCGGACCCGAAGAAGGTCAAAGCGCGACTGCCCTTGGTGAACTATCGCAATATTCAGCTCGATGAAGCCGCCTCAACTATCTTTCTTAAGAAGAAGGGCATGCGTCTTCATCTGGGCGGCATTGGCAAAGGTTATGCGGTTGACCGGGCGGTGGAGATTCTTCGTGGCCGTGGGCTCAAAGACTTCATGGTTCAGGCCGGCGGAGACATGTATGTCGCCGGCAAAAAGGGCGACCGGCCTTGGCGCGTAGCGATTCGCGACCCTCGGGGGCCCGTAGGCAGCTTCTTCGCGGCCACCGAAGTCACCGACGCTACCTTCAGCACATCTGGCGATTATGAGCGCTTTTTTATCAAAGATGGTGTGCGCTACCACCACATCATCGATCCAACTACCGGCAAACCGGCCACTGCTTGTCGCAGCGTAACCATCCTCGCCCCGGATGCCATGACCGCGGACGCTCTCTCTACCGGCCTATTTATTTTAGGGGTTCGCCAAGGTTTGCCCCTAGTTGAGACACTTGCAGGTGTTGAAGCTGTCATGGTGGACAGCGCGAACAAGGTGCATGTGAGCAGTGGCTTTGAAGGCAAGCTGAAGATATTTCATGCCCCCTCTGACGGCATTTAATCCTCCAACAACCTTCTTCCAATGAAGCCTCGTCACTCAGCTCAGGTATACTAAGCGTGGCATCGAGCCCCCTTCGCTGGCTCGATGGGGGGAATTCGGCCCAGGATGCCACTGAAATGTCCCAATCAAGGGTGCAAAAGGGGCGTAGCCAGTTCTGGCGGACGGGTGTAAAGGGGGTCCCATGGGATTAG
>SPJK01054648.1_pt1 | contig 11615 bp, 10 predicted proteins | sample 3741771 | NCBI WGS metagenome assembly SPJK01 (sample SAMN10925997, study PRJNA522277) | cold seep metagenome | isolation source: Elba SIP-enriched marine methane seep metagenome, extraction at timepoint T2 | place: Italy: coast of Elba, Mediterranean Sea | reverse complement strand
GTTGCCGTTAAATGCACTGTGTAGCGTGGATAGAGAAGATGGAGCCAATAACCGCCCTTTGTCCGGTCGTTGTAGATATTCAGCATGATTTTCAACAGCCGACTGCACATGCAGAATATCCTCCGTGTCTAAGTGTTGCGCTAACTGTGGGAAGTCCAGTGGAATATTCACTGCATCACGCGCCTGCGCATGAGCCAACTGGAATTCAAGATTGGCGTTTAATGGCATACTGCCTCCACGGTGCCCGAGTGCAATGCGTGCGCCGGTAAAGGATTGCAACGGTGAAATCAATTCTCGTGCATCTGATAACAAGTGTTTGTCTTTCATTTTAAATTCAACTTAAATTCAACATGGGCGCAAGCTGTTGGGCAAAAAGTTCAGGCAATTCAGCACAGCTGCGTAGATGATTGTTTTCATCAAAAATGCCATAGTGTTGTAGCCACTGTAAAAACTCCGGTGCGGGCGGTAAGTTAAACAGCTGACGCAGGTACAGCGCATCGTGAAATGACGTTGATTGATAATTCAGCATCACATCATCGGCTCCCGGTACGCCCATGATGAAGGCGCCACCGGCGGCGGCAAACTGGGTGAGCAGCATGTCCATGTCGTCCTGATCAGCTTCTGCATGATTGGTATAACATACGTCGCAGCCCATCGGCAGACCCAGCAATTTGCCGCAGAAATGGTCTTCCAGGCCGGCGCGGATGATTTGTTTGCCATCGTACAGATATTCCGGGCCAATAAAACCGACCACTGTGTTGACCAGCAATGGGTCGTACTGACGGGCGACGGCATACGCTCTTGTCTCGCAGGTTTGTTGATCAACCCCGTGATGGGCATCGGCAGACAAAGCGCTGCCCTGACCGGTTTCAAAATACATGCAGTGATTACCAATGCTACCGCGATTCAGACTGAGCGCTGCTTGATGAGCCTCTTTCAGTAAATCAAGGCTAACGCCAAAATTGGCATTGGCTTTTTCGGTGCCGGCGATGGATTGAAACACCAGATCAACCGGCGCGCCCCGCTCAATAGCTTGCAATGTCGTTGTGACATGCGTGAGCACACAGGATTGGGTCGGAATCTGATAGCGCTCGATGATGTCATTCAACATCTGGATTAATGTCAGCGTCGATTGTAGACTGTCAGAAGCAGGGTTTATGCCGATCACGGCATCGCCACTGCCGTACAGCAAGCCGTCTACGATCACTGCCGCGATGCCAGCCGGGTCATCCGTTGGATGGTTGGGTTGCAGGCGAGTGGATAAGTGATTGTGAAGACCGATTGTATTTCTGAATTGAGTGATGACGCGACATTTTTTCGCCACCAGGATCAGATCCTGAATCCGCATCAATTTGCTGACCGCAGCGACCATTTCCGGCGTCAGACCCCAGACGATGGATGGCAGGCTCTCGCTGCTCGCAGCAGAGGTTAGCAGCCAGTCCCTGAATTCACCCACCGTCATGTGAGCAAGCGGCTGAAAGGCGGTGGCATCATGTTGATCCAGAATTAGGCGGCTGACTTCATCTTCTTCATACGGGATGACAGACTCTTCCAGAAATTGACTTAAAGGCACATCTGCCAACACCCATTGCGCGGCGACCCGCTGTAGATTATTTTCTGCCGCGACGCCCGCCAGTGCATCTCCGGAGCGGGCGGGAGAGGCCTTGGCTAAAAGATTGCGCAGGTTTTTGAAGTCATAGGTGACGTCTGCGAGTCGGGTTTTATACATAAGGCGTTAAGTTGATTTGGGTTGCCTGAATTATAAATAAAGTTCAAGGGGGCAGCCAATTTGAGGCAGCGGGAACTTAACTAAAATCTTATCCAATTGTTGTATAAAAGTAATTCCAACAACAAAACTATGGAATGTTACTAAAAACAAAAATCAGTCTACTCTATACTTCATTTTTAACGTTAATAAATATCAAGGTGGATTTTATTTGCGGTGTATTGGTGTACTAATATTTGGTTCCGGTTTTCTCTTTTCATTCTTCAAAATATATTGTAGTTCAGATTAGCGTGTTTTTATATCGCCCTTACTCTGCCATTCATCATCTTCAACCGTATCGAAAATATCCTGCTCAAACTCATCTAAATTAAGATTTTTTCATTATTTACCACTCTGACTTATTTTACTAATTGCTTACCTGATTTTGTTAATAAATACTGTTGCAAAGAACTGCTCGGTTTGTCAGGTAATGTCATTTCTATTAATCCTGCTGTTAAGGCAGGCGATAAATAGCGTTCTCTAAATGACTTTCTGTCTTTTAAGTTAAGCGCCTGTTGTAATTGTTCACGGCTCATTTCTCCTTTTATTATTTTAAGCAACTTAAACACTTGGGGGGTAACTTGTGGGGCTTCTTAAGGGGTGTCTACAAAACAAGCTTCTAAAATAACTGTCAACATAAATTCAATAAAAGGGGCTGAATCAGTTTTTGGTGTACTTTCATTGAGTGCCTGATAATAAGCCTCTTGCCGAGCATACACCATGCTTTCTACCGGAATATGGCTAAACAAAGAATTCCATTGGCTTAAAATCAATGTTTGCCATAATCTTCCCATGCGCCCATTACCATCCATAAATGGATGGATAAATTCAAACTCATTTTGAATTCTGACAAAGTTCAAAAGCCTTTTTACTCAGCTTTTCTGGCGCACTGTCTAGCCATATAATTGTATGGGTATCCAATAGCACCTTCATTCTGCATCGCCCAGCCAAAAACTATCGGGTAATGCTTCATCAAAATCCTCACTCATCTCAATTAATCCGCTGTGTTGCCAAATTTTCTTACTTTTTTTGGATTCTGAGTTGACTTTTCAGCATAACGTTGTTTGATAAACTCAAAAAAATCATACACTTCTTGTTGTGCTGATTCGGGCAGTTGTTGCCAGTCCTGTTCTTTTATGAGTTTCATTATTGTTCTCCATAAAACTATTTATATACTCTACCAATACTAATATTAGCCATCAAGATGATAAAACTTTTAACTTGAGCAATTATTTTCTGTCTCAAGTCATTGGTATCCGTTGCTAATAAGACCTGGTAGGTTTTTATATTAAAACCATGATCCGCGTTAAAATCAGCGCCTGCAACTTTATACGAATAGCCTTTTTTAAATTGATCAATTCGGATTTCACGAATTTTTAAATCCAGTGAGAATGAATTATTGATTGAATCTACAGCATCTTTAATTGCTTGATAGTTGCCTTCCGTTTCTGCACTAAATTGCATGGAAACAAAAATAGTGCGTTTTCTGGCTTCTAAAACGCAATCGAAGATTTTGATGATTTCATCGGCTTGTGTATCCTGGGCTTGATAAATATGATTTTCCAGCACCCAGTTTTTAAACACGGTTAATTTACCGGAATCCTGATAGGCATAATGAAAAAAGGCGCTCAATAAACCGCTGTTACGTTGTTTGCCTATTCTTTATCATCTAACCACTCTTCAATGGTGTTTGCACTATGATTTGAAAAAGCCCTTGTTTCAGATTGTTCTCGATTAATTTGTTTAGCGTAACGCTGTTTAATAAAGATAAAATCATCATGCTTTTTTTGTTGTTTTAAATTTGCTCTTACCCTGTAAACTTTAATTATTAAGCCACTTTGTCATTAATAAGATGATTAATACCGCAAGCATAGTGATATAAGGTTTTAGGTTCTATATCAACCATACCATCATTAAATTCTAAGCAGCCCCAGTCTTTATTTATTTGAGCGGTTTTTAATTGCTGAGGGCTAACGTGTTTTCCAATAAGTTCTTTTAGGTCACATTCTTTATTCGTACCATTTTCAAAAAACAAGATAAATTGATAGTTTGTTCGATGAGTAAATCTTATAAGTTTCATCGGGTTACTCCAGTGGTTCTATTTTGTGAAAGTTTTGACTATTCCACATGTCGATTAACTCTTGTTGATGAATTTCTGCCCATTCTCTGACTAATTGACGACATCTTTTAGGCAGCTTGCCATCAATAATATTCAAATTAATCAACTCCATAACAGCTTCGTATTCACCGTATTTGATATGGATATGTTGCGGTGGATGCTCACGGTCAATTAAATACATTCTGATAATAATTCCGTAAAATCGGCAAATTTCAGGCATGGATTATTCCTTGTAGGCTTCGATTAGCAGAATGTCTGTATTTTCATCTTTTTCAATCGCCCGTTCTACCGCATGTTTGGGTAAGTCTAACAGTGGTTTGGATTCGGTTTTTAGCTGGAAAGATGTTTTTATTTTTTGTTCTAGCGGCGGCGGGAATTTAATTATCTGTTTATATAATTGTTTTACCTAACATAACTATTATAGTTTTTTCTTTGGTGTTACTAAAATAAAATATCAGTCCGCTATATTGAAATCATCCGCATCCCACTTTGCCAAACAACGTTCATTTAATATCACAGGCAATTCCGTAAGTTCTTTTGCCACGACATATTGCCACAACCCTTTATCACCTAAGGCATTAACCGCATCAACCCAGCGTTCTGCTGCTTTCGCTTTAATATCCGAATCGTCATTGTATTGACCTTTAATCTCGATGATAAGATTTAATCCAATATCCAGTGCCACGATAAAGTCAGGAATATAACTGCCCGGCACGCCATTTTTTCGGTAAGGGATGACAAAACCTAAATGCTCATTTTTTACCCATTTAATAACACCAGGATGCGCATCTAAAGCAAACCCGGCACTTTGTTCCCATTTTTTAGTATCCGCTACCATCACGTTTAAATGGCATTTAGTGACCGGGTAAACGTCTTTAACCGTATGGTAATCGACATACTGCGTGCTTCCTTGTCCCGACGCGCCTTTGGCTATACGCGGTAATTCGACATTACCTCTGATACCACCTTTACGAATTGCTTCGTATAAAGAATCAACCGCATTTTGTTGATAAGTACCTACCAGTAATACATCACAAGGTTGTGCAGTGCCTTGGCAAAATACCTTTTCCTGTAGAAACCGTTTTGCTGCGAAAGCCACTTTAGGAAACAGCATTTGTGGCGTTACGGTTAAATCATCAGAACCATCTGCAAAACCCTGATCATCTTGCCAACGCTGACAAACAGCTTTTGCCAAACTAAAAGCCACTTGCTGAATTCTAAATTTCTTACGCCAATCAGCTAAGGTAATTAAAGGCTGATCGCCGGGACCATATTTGGCAAGAGAGCCTTCAAATGAGGTTAATGAATTCAATTGAATTTGATCCGGGATGACTTTTGGATCAATAGTCAGTGTCGTGACTTGCTCCCAAACGATATTGACATCAAAGGTCTGCGGGCTGAAATAGGCTTCAACAATAGGGAAGTTAATTTCAAAATCAGCTTTTTCCGGATCACTAAATACATGATTAGGTTCTTTCGGTGGTTTTTTATCTTTACCTTCCGAAACTTTGAACGGCACTAACTCAAACGGAACGCCGAAAACTTTAGCGGTTTCCTCTTCAAATAAATCCGTTTCCTCATTCAATGCATAGCTACGACGACGTAAAGCCCGACCAACAACCTGTTCACAGAGTAATTGCGAACCGAACGGTCTTAACCCGACAATATGCGTGACGGTATTGGCGTCCCAACCTTCAGCCAGCATAGCGACAGAAATAATACAGCGAATATTACGGCCGGGCGGTACTTTTTCATCTACCCATTTATAACTACCGTCATTATCATCACTGGCGGCTTTGTCGTTGTTTTTTCGCACTAACTCAGACCAATCCTCCGGCACTTTACCACCCGGCCAGGTTTTTTTACCCACCGTATCCAATATAAAACGCAAACGCCGCGTTTCATCTTTGGTGCCACCTTCTTCCAGGTCTTCAACGACTTTAGAATCTACCCGTACGGTGACTTCTTCACCCGGTTGATTTTTAAACCAAGGCGGCGCAACACCATAATTCCCCTGATTATCAGCCAGCCAGTTATAGACTTCGGCAGCCACTTTAGTATCTCGGCATACCACAATAAATACTGGCGGTACCGGGTGTAATTCACCAGCGCTGTCCTGTTGCCATTGTTCAAATCGCTCATGCCAGTCTTCTGCCAAGGTGGTGATAGGCGCCGCCGCATAGGTCATGACAATTTGCGGATTCAGCTTAGTGCCCAAGCCATCTTGTTCGGCGCGTTCTTCCACCCAACGCCAGACATTAAAATACGTTGCCTCGTTAGCGCCGGTAATATCGCGGGTAGGTAATTGCGGGATTTTGACCAGACCGGATTCAATGGCGTCCAGCAAGCCAAAATCAGAGACAACCCAGGGAAAAGGCTTGCCTACCTCGTTACCTGAACCTTGAATATAAAAAGGCGTCGCCGATAAATCCACACACAGTTGAATGCCTTTTTTGTTACCGCCAGCGAGTTTATTAATCCTGTCCAAGCCTTCAATCCAGATAGTCGCTTCCTTGGCGTTTTTCTTGGCAATCGACTTATCCTCATCCAGATCAACATCTTTGGCATTATCGCCACGTCGATAGGCATGATGGGCTTCATCATTAAAAATCAACCAATGGTCACTGCGCCCCTTTCCGGAACCCAATTCCTGCCGAATACGTTTAAACCAGGCTTTATCAGACTCAAAATACTTGGTTTCAACCCGTTCATCCTTGCGCCCGGCATTAATGACAACGTCAGTGGCTACGCCGGTTTTCACTACTTTGGCAGAATCACCATTGACACTATTGGTTTCTTTTTTTGCCAACTTATGCCAATTGGCAATCATCACTTCGCCACGACGTAATTCTTCCATGCGATGCACCGGGACTAACTGACGGGTACGGTACAAACTCAGATCACCCAAAGCGGGATCCAATTCTTGCAAGCGTTCGCGTATCGTAACATTGGGGCAGACGATTAAAATCGTATCGCTAAATCGGTTATCGCTTGGTGCGGCCACGCGATTTAAAATTGACCAAGCGGACAACATAGCCATGACCGTGGTTTTACCTGTACCGGTCGCCATCTTACAGGCATAACGGGTAAAGGCTTTAAAACCGGCTTCAAGGGATTTATCACCGGGTTTATCAATCGGCACCATCGGCCTATTCTTTTGATAAACCTTAGCCGCTTCCACTAAAAAGATAATGGTTTCTGCGGCTTCCACCTGCGCAAAAAACAAACGTTGCTGGCGTCGATCACTGCCCGCAGACCACAATGCTAATAGCTCTTTACTGACGGCTGATGCACCATCGTAAGGAATACCGGTTAAATCTCCTTTTCGCCATTGTTTAATGCGCTGTCTAAGCCAATTTACAATTGGCAAGTCTTCTTGTTCCCCGACATTCAAATCACCGGCCAGATCCAATTGTTTGCTATGCTTTTTACCGCGCCCGGCACTTTCCGGAACCCGATAGAAATAACTTGCCTCACGCCGACCGCTGGCTTTTACCGCGGTTTTACCGTGTTCAATCAGCCAGTTAAATTTCGGCTCTGTAAACGGCGAATTGATGATGGGATTTTTAACTTCGTTGCTCATACCGATTAATCGGGGAAATAGTGTGTAAAATCACGATAGGAAATAATCTGAATCTCGTGAAAAGGATTCAGGCTCAATAAATCATCATCGCCCGTGATTAAAAAAATCCGCCTGGCCGGAAACCGCTAAATCCAGCAAAAAATTATCTTTCGCATCCCGGCAATCAGTAAACGTGTGCTCAATCTCAACCCATGTGACCCGGTCGTAAAGCATGGTAATTAATTCTTCAATGGCGGCTTCAGAAAAATATTTTTTAAATTTAGGCCGTTGCAAGACTTCGATCAATTCGGAAAACAATTCATTACTGAATAGCTGCGTGACTTTTTCGCTAATGATGCGTTCACTTAACCCCTGTAGCGACTTGCCGATAAGAAAACTGATCCAGACATTGGTGTCAATGACCAGACGCATCGTATTTTGCCTTTCTTACCGCTTCCATTTCTTGAGTAATGTCATCAAAACTCAGCTCATCGGTTTTAAGCTGTTGTAGCAACTGTCTGAACCGATTGGGAAAGGTTTCTTTTTGCAGTAATCGGATTAATTCCATTTTTTCATTCGCGTCACAGTGGCGAATCGCTTCTTTAAGCTGTTTAAAATCAATTGCAACTGAAATACTCATCGTAAACCTCGCTTTAATCGTTATTTAATGCCATTCTAAGCGGTTTCGCGCACCACCATCAACTCATTGCAGCGTTCATCAATCACTTTGACCGCGACGCGCTGGTGTTTACCCAATACAAACGGTTCACTGCTGTCTCCGGCCAAATGATCCCATACCGAATCATTAAAACGGCCTTTCAGCGATTTTTGCAAATTATCCCAGGCAGCTGTTTTCGGAAAGAAAACCTGTCGGGTGCAAAAACACATAGTGTTGTAATCGGTATCCAACATCCAGCACGGCAGGTTATTGGCGTTAATGGATTCGGTTTCCATATCGTGTGGCCGAAAAATATCCAACCCCAGCAAACGCACTTGATAGAGTTTTTCGCCATTTGGCGCGGATTCTCCGGTGGTGCTAAATTCCACATCCGGCAAGCCGGTCACGGAAAAGATTTCCGAGGCTTTGCTGGTTTTTAATAAATCCGACATCACCACATCAGGCGTTACCGCCACATAGGAACAAGTCAGTTTTAATTTACTGCGGTTATCAATTAATTCCCGCGCCTTGGCCTGTATCGCAAAACCGAAGAAATACAAGGCATCAAATTTAAGATAATAAGCCTCGCGAGAGGCTTCCAGCACATCATTGGAATTGATCGCGCCGTCTTCCGGCCCGAACACAATGGCAATACGTTTGCTGTCACCGTCTAATTCGATGGCTTCCGCGTGCAAGTGTTCATGGTCGGTAGCAGACAAAGGCCGAACGTTATCAAACTGCAAGGCTTTATTGCCCGGCAAGCGTAAGGTTTTGCTTTGGCGTAGGACTTCAATCATCCGATCCAGATAGGCGCGTGGATTTTCGTATAAACCCGCTTCTTTTACGCCTTGATCTTGCGTTCGTGAATGTTCGTATTGCTCAATCGACTGCGCCGCTTGGGTGGTGGCTTCAACAGTAAAGGGACCGCAGACGCGGGTGACTTTTTTATTGCTTTCCGGCTTATCGACCAGCGTGACCGTTTCCGGCTCTTCATTATTGGCGATAGATTTCAGGGTAATGCGCGGCACTAAGCCGCCGATTTCTTCGCCTTTTTTATTTTGTTTGCGTTGATAAACAAAACCACCCGATGGGCCGCGTTGCGGTTCTTTCAGTTCGTACCAGGGAAAGGTAGCGGTCAATAAGCGTTGGCGGGCTAAGGCTAACGGTACGCGGGAAGTATCGCAGGTAATCCAGCGGCGTCCCCATTGTTCGGCGACCATTGCTGTGGTGCCGGAGCCGCAGGTGGGGTCTAGTACTAAGTCGCCGGGATCAGTAGTCATTTGTAGGCATCTCTGAATCACCTTTTGATTGGTTTGAACAACATAAAGTTTGTCTGAAGCAAAACCGGCAATACCTGTATCCATCCAACTATTTGTGATTGGGTTGAGTGGATTATCATTTAGGTATCTAACATAGTAAATATTCTTTCCTGACTGTTCTATTCGACGTGCTAATTTGAGATTCTCCATGCCTATTGGATAATTAGCTTTCCAGTGATTATTTGAATTTGGTTTGAAAACCCTTTCATTAAAATTAAATGGAGTATCTATCTTTGCAGCCCCAGAACTTTGCAGATCACTCAATCGGTAGATCTTGGCATTTTCTGGAATTTGAACTAATCCCTTTCGCTCTGCTAGTGTCATAGCCCTTCTAGTTTCATTGGGTAGCTCTAAAAATTTATAAGCTTCATCACCTCGTTCTTTGTTTTGTTTCTCTACAAAAAGAGGATTATATTTTAGTTTGTGTTTGTCTTTAGCAAACCATAGTAAGTAATCACCAGCACGGCTAATTGAACTTGTAGAGAATCCACTTGTAGTTGCATAATAAACCTGAGAAACAAAATTTTCTTCCCCAAAAACCTCATCCATCACCTCCCTAACATGATGCAAATTGTCATCCGAAATCTGCACAAACACACTCCCACTTTCCGTCAATAATTCCCGCGCCAGTAACAAACGATCCCGCAAATAGGTCAGATAGGAATGCAAGCCTAATTCCCAGGTATCGCGATAGGCTTTGACCATTTCCGGTTCGCGGATCATTTCATCGTCTTTGCCGTGCTTGACATCGCGTTTACGCACAAAGGGCTGAAAATTGGAACCGAATTTCACGCCATAGGGCGGGTCCATATAAATCATCTGCACCTGGCCGCCCATGCCTTCGTATTCCAATAGCGAATTCATGACTTGCAAAGAATCGCCCTGAATCAGTCGATTGGTCCACGGGCCTTTGTGTTCGTAGGCATCCAGCTTATCGGTAATATCCAGCTCCGGGTCGCCGAATAAATCCAGTTGCGTTCCCGCGGCTTTATAGCTTTCCAGGGTTTTGATAATGGCTTCGGTGGAATGGCGTTCATGTACGAATAGCGGAATGGTCGGCACTTTTATCTCGCGGCGCTCGGCTTTACCCGCCCAATTTAAGAAGGGTTGCGTCAGACTTTTCAAACGCGCCACACATTCGCTGATGGAACGAAATTTTTCATCGGTGCCGTGCCAGATTTGCGCTTCGTTAAAGATTTCTGCTTCGCCTTGTTCGGCTGCTTGCTGAATCAAATTCAATAGCCATTCCGTCATGTCTCGCTCGGCGTTTTCATCCCAGCTGAGTTCCGGCGAAAGTGAAGAATCATAGCGATAGCTTTTTGGTTTTTTATGTTCGCTAAATTCGGGTTGTATGCCTACATCCGGGCGTTGAACCGCTTCCTGTTCGTGTTGGTAGTTAGCGGATTGCTGTCCGGTGCTGTTATTTGCTTTCTTTGCCATCGTGGTTCCGTTTTATTGTGATTCAATCCAGCCAGCGGTTATCCACTGCTTGTTTTCCGGGTGCAGGTATTGGTTATTGACTGCTGCCAAACGTTTATCGGCAGCATGCTCGGCTTTGTTAAACAGGTCGATATTGTGTTGTTTTTCTGTACTTACCGTGCCAGTCGTGGCCGGTTGCATTAACCAGTCACTAAAAATCTGCGGGTTAGTGATAAGCTGACCATTTTTGTGTACTTGAAAGGCGCTGTATTCCTGACGTAAGCGGCCGCCCTGGTCATTTTGCCAGCGCAGTAATCCGGTTACAATAGCTTGGCCTTTGAGGTCTTGAGATTGTATGACTGCGGACAAGCCCATAAAGTCATAGGATTTTGCTTGCTGGAGTAAATGCTGCATAAGGAATGAATCCAGGTCCAGCATGTGGGTGCCGGGGCGCATAGCCGCTAATTGCCGGTCTAAAGTCACTTCATAACGCTGGCGTTTGGATTGTAATGCCTGCTGGATATTTTCCGGTAGGCGAATATGCCAAAGGCTATCGCTGTGGGTTTTTTCGATAATATCGATTTTTAATAGCCTGAACATTCCTTCGACAAAAGCACGGCTGTGTTTATTATTGATATTCAGCTCATTGCGGGTTTCGTTAGGATTGTAACTGGCGGCATTTTCAAATAGCTCGCGTTGCATTGCTGTCGCTTCTTTGGCGCGTTGCAAGGCTTCATCAATGCGTTGCTGGGTGCGATTAATACCTGCTAAGG
>SPJK01034071.1_pt1 | contig 11616 bp, 13 predicted proteins | sample 3741771 | NCBI WGS metagenome assembly SPJK01 (sample SAMN10925997, study PRJNA522277) | cold seep metagenome | isolation source: Elba SIP-enriched marine methane seep metagenome, extraction at timepoint T2 | place: Italy: coast of Elba, Mediterranean Sea | reverse complement strand
GTGGAAAGCCTAGCTACAGCAACTCAGGATGAAGTATTAAAATTATGGGAAGGCTTGGGCTATTATGCCAGAGCCAGAAACCTGCACCGTAGCGCCCAATTAATTTGCGAAACAAGTGAATTTCCAAATTGTTATGAACAATTAATCGCTTTACCGGGCATCGGCAGATCTACTGCCGGAGCGATACTAAGCATGGCTTTTCAACTACGCTATCCTATTCTTGATGGTAATGTTAAAAGGGTGCTTGCACGTTTTCACAGCATAGCCGGTTGGCCTGGCAATACCGCAGTAGCCAAGCAACTTTGGTCTATCAGCGATCAATACACCCCAATTGATCGTGTACAGGATTATACTCAGGCTATGATGGATCTTGGTGCGACCTTATGCAAACGTAGCGCACCATTGTGTCATGAATGTCCGGTCCAAAACGGATGTCAGGCTTATGCCCGGAACATTACAGCTGAGCTGCCAACGCCTCGCAAATACAAAACCATTCCGGTCAAAAATGCTGTGTTTTTGATTTTAAAAAACAATCAGCAGCAGTTTTTGCTTGAAAAGAGGCCTCAAACCGGGATATGGGGTGGTTTATGGTGCTTTCCACAATTTCAATCCAATCAACAAGCTCTTGATTGGTGTCAGGATCAAGGTATCTTGTATTCGAAACAGCAATTACTACCGGAAAACAAGCATATGTTCACCCATTTCCAATTAATTTACCAGCCTTTGATCGTTGATTGTGATATGACACAACAGCGAATTTCTGACCGAAACTCGCTGCTCTGGTACCTCCCCGAACAATTTGAAAGCTTAGCGTTGCCAAAACCTATTAACCAACTTATAAACAACTATTTAGTTACTCAGGAGTTTAATCATGACTAGAAAAATTAACTGTGCAAAACTCGGTATTGAAGCCGAAGGACTGGATCAACCGCCATTTCCCGGCCCAAAAGGGCAACGTATTTTTGATCACATTTCCAAGCAAGCCTGGCAAGAGTGGCTGGGCATGCAAACCATGCTAATCAACGAACATCGTCTTGCCAGTTTTGACCCAAAATCAAAACAATTTTTAGAACAGGAACGGGAAAAGTTTCTGTTTGAAGGTGTCACCGATATGCCGGAAGGATATGTGCCACCTAAATAATTATTTTCCTTGTACATTCATTCTGAATTTCAATAAATATTTCCTCATCATATTTTTAACTGAATCATAACAGACTGATATGAGCATTGATTTTTTTGTTTACGATACCGAGCAATTGCATACTTTGGCTAAAGCTGAAACGGTTAAAAAAGGTTTGGCTTATTTCACTGAAAACCGCGTTTTCGATATTGATATAGGCAACGGAGGCATTACCGCATGGGTGGAAGGAACCGAAAATGATGTGCATTACACTGTTGAATTAGTAGACAATGGTAATAATGAATTACGGAGCCGATGCGATTGCCAATCAACCGAGGATTTTTGCAAACACGCCATTGCCAGCTTATACCGAATCGCTGAATATAACCTGGATCAACAGCAGGATTATCTCGGCAGTGCCGTGGATGAAGCCATCAAGGAACGAATTAAAAAGGGCCGCAATGAAGTTAATGTCAAACTCGCCAAGGGAAATTTAGCATTCGGCATATGGGAAGCCCGGTCGATTATATCCGCTACTTATCGTAAAACCGCATATCAGGTACATATGCGATCTTTAGAACAACGCATGAACTATTGCAGTTGTCCCGATCTAGCCACTAACCGCCTTGGTACCTGCAAACATATCGAAGCGGTTTTACACTATGCAAAAAAACAACCGGACTATGCCGGTCAGGCAGCCGAGGGTGCGCCAGTCTCATTTGTTTATCTGGCATGGGATACTGCAACCCATCCGCAGATAAAAATCCATCTTGCAAATACTGCTGATACCAATCTGATAGAGCAACTGAAAGTTTTTTTTGATAACGACAACCGATTTATCGGGCGATTACCGGATGACTTTAACAATCTGTTGCGTGAATTTGAACATCGTGAAGATTTGATGATCGGCGAGGATGCAAAACGGCACGTACAACAATATGCCGAAGACATCGCCCATCAACATCAGGCACAGCAAATTGAAGCCCAGATATTGCAAACTAACGGCGTATTGCCGGGTATCAAAGCCCGCCTATTCCCTTATCAACGCGAAGGGGTTGCTTTCCTGGCCTCCCGTGGCCGCGCTTTACTTGCAGATGATATGGGGCTTGGCAAAACCCTGCAATCCATTGCTGCAGCAACCTGGCTGGCTGACAATGCAAACGTCGATAAAATATTGATTATCTGTCCTGCATCCTTAAAACATCAATGGGCCAGGGAAATAGAAAAATTTACGGATAAAAAGGCTCAGGTTATACAAGGACCGGTTGAAAACCGATCTGTGCAATACCGGACAGACCGCTTATTTTGTATTATCAATTATGAACTGGCATTGCGGGATTTAAGCATTATTAGTCAAACCTTGAAACCGGATTTATTAATACTTGATGAAGCGCAACGAATCAAAAACTGGCGTACTAAAATTGCCTCAACCATTAAGTTAATTCCCAGTCGTTATGCCTTTGTATTAACCGGCACACCCTTAGAAAACCGAATTGAGGATTTATACAGCCTGATGCAGGTGGTAGATGCCCGGGTATTGGGCCCATTATGGCGTTGTTTATTGGATTTTCACGTCACAGATGAACGCGGCAAGGTGATAGGGTACCGGAATTTATCTGAGTTACGCCGCCGTATTGCGAGCGTAATGTTAAGGCGCAACCGCAGTCTGGTTAGTGATCAATTACCGGATCGAACCGAAGTTAGCCTGGATATTCCCTTAACCGCTGAACAACAGGAACTCCACGACTCGGCAATGTCAAGCGCCGGGCGATTAGCTGATATCGCCAAACGAAGGCCTTTAACGCCCAGTGAATCCAACCGCATGATGAGTGCCTTGCAGCAAGCACGCATGGCCTGTAACGCCGCGGGACTGGTTGATAAACATACCGAAGGTTCACCAAAACTGGATGAACTTTGTAGCCTGCTCGATGAAATCTGTTTACAAAGCAACCGAAAAGTTGTGGTGTTTTCACAATGGGCTTTGATGACAGAAATGGTCGAGCATCGAGTTCGTGAGATGAATTTAGGCTGTGTGCGTCTGCATGGCGGTATACCTACTCATAAACGCGGCGATCTAACCGATGCATTTCAAAACGACGATGCAATCCAGGTATTTATTTCAACTGATGCCGGCGGCGTAGGGTTAAACCTGCAATCAGCTTCCGCATTAATCAACCTGGATATGCCTTGGAATCCCGCAGTATTGGACCAACGCATCGCCCGTATCCACCGTTTAGGTCAAAAACAAAATGTGCAAATATTTCTATTATTAGCGGAAAACTCCTATGAACAAAGGGTTGCTGCTTTGGTGAAAGGTAAGCGCGATCTGTTTGATAATGTAGTGAGCCCTGAAGCCAGCGAAGACGTGGTAGGCGTTTCCAAAAAAATGCTGGACAGCCTGATAGATGACCTCACCGGGCCAGAAACCGTTACCGAAACAACTGAAAAAACCGCTAATACCGATAATAAGGATTCCGAAGAAAATGTTGGTAACACAGCAACCGACTCGCAATCGGCAACACTGGATAAGCAGGTCAATGAGTTAATTACCAATATTCAAAACTCAGTTCAGAACCGAATAGAACGAATTCTTGGATCTGGGGGCGGTTTGTTAGTAGTTGTGCATTATACCGATGCGAACGATGATACATTATCTGAACAATTCTCCACCGAAGACTTGCCGGTAGTATTGATTGACAGCAAAACTTTTAGTAACTTACAACGATTAGGGCAGGCATCACCACTTTCAGGTTCGGATTTAATTTTCCAAGCCGATACTCAAACAACATCAATCAACCCTTTATTTAATACCGCACAGGACAAATTACAGGCTGCGGAAGTTCTATTGTCTCAACAATGTTTTGCAGGCGTAATGGATCTAGTGGCAAATGCACTATTAGCTTTAGTAGCTGCATTGCAGAATCAGGAGCATGTGCCGGCTCCGGATAAGGCAATCGTCTGGTTATTGTCTGAAGCACAAACAGAAAAGTTATTAGATCAGGAGCAATTAGCAAGCATTATCCGTATCGTTTCATTGTCTCAATCCAATATAATACCCGAAACCTTAATTGAACAAGCTTTTATGGATGCGCAACAGTTAATTAACCAACTGAAACCAACCGCATGAGCCGAAACCGGTAGAAATGATGATACACAATGAAGACTGATACTCCCTAATACCTTTACATGATAATTTGTTAATGGTATTGATAGGCGGCTGAAATTGCTTAAATAAACTGGCAACTATACGGATATGGAACACTATTTTGCATAGCTATTTGATTGGGAGGAAATTAATGAACGACTATAGAGCAAAATTATCCTTAGAGGCACGTATAGCAACTGCAGAACTGGCTGAAAGACGGCTACATCCACGACGGCATATTGCCAAACTCAAATTCAACTAATAAAGGCGATTTAATCAATAACCCCAGCTATATCGCTAGCTATACCAAGGGTTTGCCCCATGACTCGGGCTCCGGGTTAATTGACAATCTGGATCAATTTTATTATTTCGTAAAAGGCATTGACAGCGGTGACCCCAGAGATTTTCGAGATAAACCATTAGGTCGACGAAATAATGTATTAGGAGCTATTATTACCGGCTCCTACTTTAACTGGCAATCCAATAAACCTAGAAAAATCAGTTGCCCACGGTTTCTAGGATAAAGCATTAAACCTGCCCAAGGGTGCCAATGCTGGTGATCACACCGATGTGAGGGCTTGGGAAAGCGCCGGTGCTGGCAATGCCTTTGATTTGGAAGGATCGGACGCACAGGCTGTGACCATGCCACCTGCCCCGGCAATAGGCAGTGCTGAATTAACCCCTGAAATGGGTGAAGTCTATGCGCAAGCTTTTATTAAGAGATGTCCCGTTTTCAGCGATGTCATTGGATGCTACAGCCACAGTGGCAGAAACTGATTTAGTCAATGATGTGGTTGGGGAACTTAGCCGATTGAGCTGGTTTAACGGTTCCGCATTCAATTTGACAGCTGAGGAACAAGCACGCAGACGCTCGGATTTTTCGGCTAATTCTGCTTTCCGCGGTATAACCGAAGGTGATTTGATCGGCCCTTATATCTCACAATTCATGCTTGCCGGACATGGCGGCATTAACGGAAATGATAGCGAACCCGGCCGTTCGGCGACGGACGGTTTAATTTCTTATGGGGCAATAAACATTGACCAGAAGATAAGAACCGCTGCTGTCGGAGAAGATCATATGACTGCCTGGAACGAATGGCTGGATGTACAAAACGGTACTGATTTAAGAGCGCAGGAAAACTATGATCCGGCAACTCCGCGGCGCTTCATTACCACATCCCGAGACTTGGCTACCTATGTGCATTATATGAAGCTTATTTAAATGCCTGTTTATTAATGTTAGGCAGCGGCATCCCTTTTGATCCGGGAATCCCATTTTAGGAAAAAGACCGATTCGATCACCAACAGGGTTTTGCCCCGTTTGGGGGACCGCATATTCTTTCATTAGTGACGGAAGTGGCGACCCGTGCCTTAACAGCGGTACGTTTTCAAAAATATAATGTGCATCGCTGGTTGCGGCCGGAAGCATTAGCGGGACGCATTGATCGCGTTAATATATTGGGAAGCTCAGCACCCGGTTTATTAACGATCCGGGATCAACTTGACAATGTCGGTATTTTAGCCATAATCAGGCACAAAACGCCGGAGGCCCGGAGCCGGGTGCTACGCAATTATTACCCATAGCATTTCGTGAAGGATCGCCCATGCAACCCGCGTATGGCGCTGGTCATGCAACTGTCGCCGGGGCTTGTGTAACCATATTGAAAGCCTATTTTGATCATAAGCATCCTCTAGCCTTAGCCGATCCTGGGCGCGCCTTTATTGCCAACGCTGATGGTCAATCTCTGGATACCATTAATGTAATGATGCCTGATCCGAATGATACGACCACATCTGTTGTAGCTTCACTGACAGTGGAAGGAAAGTTGAAAAAAATGCCTTCCAATATTTCCATCGGGCGCGATTGGGCCGGTGTGCATTATTTTACCGATTATATTGAGTCTCTGTTGATGGGAAAACAGATCGCATTAGGCATTCTGGAAGAACAGCGCCTAATGTATCGGGAGAGTTTTTCGATGACCGTGCCATGATATGGCGGCGGGTCAATAAGAATTTAACGAAACATTAATTTATCCATTAGGATTGAGACCAATATAGCGCAGTGATGCGTTAAATTGTTCCAATCCTTTTGCATATCTTTGCGACAGCTATTAACCTAAAAAATCGGTTGAAAGCAAATTTTTTTAGGATTAACGCTTCATACTGTCAAAGAACTCATTATTGGTTTTGGTTTCTTTAAGTTTTCCCAGTAAAAATTCCGATGCCGCCATTTCGTCCATTGGCTGCAGAATTTTACGTAAAATCCAGCTTTTTTGCAGCTCTTCAGGGTCCACCAAATATTCTTCACGACGAGTACCTGAGCGATTAATATTGATGGCGGGATAAATTCGTTTTTCAGCAATTTTACGTTCCAGATGTAATTCCATGTTGCCGGTGCCTTTAAATTCTTCATAGATCACCTCATCCATCCGGGAACCGGTGTCTACCAGCGCAGTGGCTAGAATCGTAAGGCTGCCACCTTCTTCAATGTTCCTGGCGGCACCGAAAAACCGTTTAGGTTTCTCTAAGGCATTAGCATCCACACCACCGGTCAATACCTTTCCTGATGAAGGCGCCACGGTGTTATATGCACGGGCAAGACGGGTAATTGAGTCTAACAGGATGACTACATCCCGCTTATGTTCAACTAATCTCCGCGCTTTTTCAATGACCATATCAGCAACTTGCACATGCCTGGTTGCCGGTTCGTCAAAGGTGCTGGAAACCACCTCACCACGTACACAACGCTCCATTTCGGTGACTTCCTCAGGGCGTTCATCAATCAGTAGCACGATGAGATAGCATTCCGGGTTTTTCTGAGCTATGGAATGTGCCAGACTTTGCAGAATCATGGTTTTACCGGCTTTCGGCGGGGATACAATCAAGCCTCTTTGGCCTTTACCGATTGGGGAAATTAGATCGATGATTCGTCCGGTAAGATCTTCACTGGTACCATTGCCTCGTTCCAGAGTAAATCGTACATTGGGAAACAGCGGCGTGAGATTGGAAAAAAGGATTTTATTTTTGGTGTTTTCAGGGGCTTCAAAATTAACCTGCTCAACCTTGAGCATGGCAAAATAACGTTCATTGTCTTTCGGTGGCCGTATTTTTCCATGAATCGTATCCCCCGTTCGTAATCCGAATCTTCTGATCTGGCTGGGTGAAACATAGATATCATCCGGTCCCGCCAAATATGAACTTTCCGGCGACCGTAAAAAACCGAAACCATCAGACAGTATCTCTAATACTCCGTCGCCAAATATATCCTCACCACTTTTGGCTTGTTTTTTAAGAATTGAGAAAATCAAGTCTTGCTTGCGGGTTCTGGCGATATTTTCCAATCCCAGGGACTCTGCTATTTCAATGGTTTCACTAACAGGTTTGTGTTTTAATTCGGTAAGATTCATAGAATAGAAATTAATTACTTGGCATTTTGAATTGAATGCCGGAAGAAAACTGATTAATTGTGGGGTTAATATATTTTATGCGAACACGGGTGCTCAAGAAGTAAGCACCCGGAAGTATAGCGGAGTAATAGACTTTGTACAAGCCTTTTCAAACAATTCGTCTAATTACTTGAAGCTACAGATTGCTGTCCAAAAAGTCCGCCAGTTGCGATTTCGTTAATGCTCCAACTTTTGTCGCTTCGATTTCACCATCGGAAAACAGCATCAAAGTAGGGATACCGCGAACTCCATAATGTTGAGGGGTTTCAGGGTTTTCATCAATATTGAGTTTGACTATGGTCAATTTGTCGGCATATTCACCGGCAATTTCATCCAACACTGGCGCAATCATTTTGCAAGGTCCGCACCATTCAGCCCAATAGTCTACCAGTACGGGTTTTTCTGCATTGATTACAGTATCGTTAAATTCGTTATCAGTTACATGAAGGACTAAGTCACTCATGCGGTTCTCCATTACAGTTTAAAAATAAAGCAAAACTATAGGGTGGATTGCCTATTTTTGTCAATCTATTTCAGTCAAAATCAAAATTACGTTATGCTATTAGCATGAAGAAAAAACATTTAACCAATACTAAATTCTGCAATCTTGAAATTTCTAAGATTATTTTAAACGGATTGACTGAAGCCGGGTTCGAAAACTGTTCCCCCATTCAGGATCGTAGCCTGCCTCTGGCATTGAGAGGCAAAGACATTGCCGGTCAGGCGCAAACCGGCACCGGAAAAACCGCCAGCTTTTTAATCGCGGTGTTTCAGCACTTAATCAATGATGAAAGTGAAAAAATAAAAAATCCACGTGCCGTCATTTTAGCTCCCACCCGTGAACTAGCCATCCAAATTCATAAAGATGCCCTAAAAATTGCCAGTCACCTGGATTTAAAATTTGCATTGGTCTACGGCGGCACCGATTATAAAGCGCAACTACAACGGGTGAAATCCAATGTTGATATTATCATTGGCACACCCGGCAGAATGATTGATTTTTATAAGCAAAAAGCCTTTTCGCTTAATAATATTCAAGCGGTGGTGCTGGATGAAGCTGACCGCATGTTTGACCTGGGGTTTATTAACGATATTCGGTTTTTATTAAGACGCATGCCGGAACCCGAAAAAAGGTTAAATCTGCTATTTTCAGCGACTTTGTCCTACAAAGTTACCGAGCTGGCTTATGAACATATGAATAATCCGGAATTGGTTCGTATTGAGCCGGAAGAGGTGACCGCCGAAGCAATCAAACAAACTGCTTATTGTCCCGCCAATGAACAAAAATTGCAGTTATTATGCGGCATTTTGAATCAAGCTACTCCGGTACGCTGCATAATTTTTGTCAATACCAAAAAATGTGCGGAACAGATTAATCGTACCTTGAATGCCAACCAAATCAAATCTGCAGTTTTGAGTGGCGATGTGGCGCAGGACAAAAGAGAGCGATTACTAGCCGATTTTCAAAACGATAAACTGTCATTTTTAATTGCTACCGATGTGGCCGCCCGGGGTCTGCACATTCCTGATGTTTCCCATGTCATTAATTATGATCTGCCACAGGATGTTGAAGACTATGTACACCGCATTGGCAGAACTGCCCGGTTTGGTGCATCGGGGGAAGCGATCAGTCTGATCTGTGAAGACTACGCTTATTCGATGCCCGATATCGAAGATTATATCGGTCAAAAAATCCCGACCTTGCCGATTACCCAGGAGTTATTACCTGAAATTAAATCTCCTCCACCGATGAAACCCAGACCCAATCAAAAAAGGCGTTACCACTCCAAAAAGCCTATGCCCCATGCAAAAGCTCACGGAAATCGTTAATTACCGGATATTCGGTAATTTCGCGAGGGGAACGCTTGGTATCGGGCTGCCGAATGGTAACAAGATAGCGTATCCCGAAGCTTCGAGCTGCGTTTAAGACACTGATACTGTCATCCACAAACAGGGTGTGATCCAATTGAAACGGCTCATGCGTCTTTAAATACCACCAAAAACGCTGATCTTCTTTAGCATGTCCGAATTGATGCGAATGATAGATAGCATCAAAAAATTGGTGAATACAGGTTTTTTCCATCTTTAATGCCAAACCGTCCGGATGGGCATTGGTAACAAGAACCACTCGCCGGTGAGATTGCTGCATTATGCTGAGAAAGTCGGTCACGTGGGGCAATACGCTAATTAATCCGGCTATTTCCTGTTTCAAGCCAATGATATCCAGTTGTAGCTTGTCACTCCAATAATCCAGGCAATACCATTCTAATTTGCCAGTCATGTTTTCGAACAAAGGCTCCAAATATATTTTGGCTTCGGTTATCGATAAATCGTTCTGAATCGCATAATGCTGCGGCACAAACTCCTTCCAGAAATGATTGTCGAAATTCAAATCCAGCAAGGTGCCATCCATATCCAATAACACCGTATCAATTTTTTCCCAATCGACCATGGTTCGCGTATAGTATTATGATTTGAATAAGTAACGATAACAAAAAATGCCAGAAAAACCGACCTTGTTAAACAAAAAGTTACTTTGTAAAAGTCGCTTATTCCGTATTGAATCCTTAGATTTAAAATTCAGCAACGGTGTTCAACGAAACTACGAACGACTGGCGCGTGGACATTCCGGCGGTGGCGCGGTGATTATCGTACCTTGATTAGATGACAATACGGTGTTATTGATCAGGGAATATTCGGCTGGTGTTGACCGATATGAACTGGGCTTGCCAAAAGGCAAAGTCGACCCTGGAGAAGCCATGTTGGATGCCGCCAATCGGGAATTGATGGAAGAAGTCGGTTATGGCGCCAGGCAACTAAAACATTTAACCTCTTTATCCTTAGCACCTTCTTACCTGGAACATATGACTGATGTGGTATTGGCACAGGATCTTTATGAACAAAAACTGGCAGGCGACGAGCCTGAGCCTTTAGAAGTCGTCCCCTGGAAAATCAGTCAATTGGCTGAATTATTCGCTTGCGGCGAATGTACAGAAGCCCGCAGTATTGCAGCATTATTTTTAACTCGAGATTTACTAAACCATGAGTATTGATAATTTGCAGGACCTTTTACAAGAAGTCATGGCAATCGCCAAACAGGCAGCCGAACAAATTTTAAGCATCTACGGTACCGAATTTCAGGTCGATACTAAAGCCGATCAATCACCTTTGACAGCTGCGGATATGGCGGCACATCAATGCATAGTAAACGGCCTCAATAAAATCAGTACATTGCCCATTTTGTCCGAGGAGTCGGCCGATATCCCCTATACTGAACGTTCACAGTGGCAGCGTTATTGGTTAGTGGACCCCTTGGATGGTACTAAGGAATTTATTAAACGCAACGGGGATTTCACCGTCAATATTGCCTTAATTGACGTACACAAACCTATATTAGGTGTGGTTTATGTACCCGTTACAAGGCAATGCTACTACGCTGCGGAATCAATTGGCGCTTATAAACAAACTGATAGTCAAGCAGCACAATCTATAACGGTACGTCAAAAAATATCCACACCCTTAACGGTAGCAGGTAGTAAATCCCATAAGACTCCTGAATTGGCCGATTATTTATCGAAACTGCCGGAACATGATTTAATTTCTATTGGCAGCTCCTTAAAGCTTTGCCTGGTCGCTGAAGGCAGCGCCGACCTGTATCCACGTATCGGCCTGACCAGCGAATGGGATACCGCTGCCGCACAATGTATTGTCGAACAAGCGGGTGGCGCTGTGACTGAAGTTAACGGTTTGGCTTTAGAATATAACCGTAAAGATTCTTTATTGAATCCTTATTTTTTGGTTTTCGGCGATCAAAGCCATGATTGGACACAATATGCGAAATAATCAGGGCTAATCGATTTCACTCGATCCACCCTATACCCCCGGAAAACCGGGAACTGGATTAC
>SPJK01078014.1_pt1 | contig 11624 bp, 13 predicted proteins | sample 3741771 | NCBI WGS metagenome assembly SPJK01 (sample SAMN10925997, study PRJNA522277) | cold seep metagenome | isolation source: Elba SIP-enriched marine methane seep metagenome, extraction at timepoint T2 | place: Italy: coast of Elba, Mediterranean Sea | reverse complement strand
CCAAACAAAAGAGACATATTAATTAATATTTCTCCTATGAAACTGGTTGATAATAAAAATAAAAAAATATAATTATCAATATTTGGTAATCTCAGCAGTGTATCTAGTTTATCGTTCATTGTTATTTGCATCCGTCAATTCATATACTAAATGATGAAGAACCTGTTAAATAGGGTTAAGAAGTAAAACACCTGTCTTAGACAAAAGTATAGACGAAGCTTTTTGCTTTGCTTAACCCCAAGCTTCATCCTGTACTAACGAATAGAGGCTCAATCAGAGTTTAAACAAACTGCCACCAGCCCCTGTATAGATGACAATTTTTCCTGAATAGATTCCAACCACGTATCACAATCTTCCTGCTTCAGTTCTAATACATCCAGTAAACGATAAAGATCCTCTTCCGAATTTCCATCCCCCACTTCAATTTCCGCCAATAACGTGTCATATAAATAGGTTAATGTATTCATAATGTAAAAGTTACTGCGGTAATCCGGGTTATGATGCTGATACACAACCTCATTGACAATCTCAGACATTTCCCAGCTATTCAACAGCCAATAACCTAATTCACAAGGATCAACACCAAATGCAAATTTTTCCAGCTTGTTTTGTGGCAAATCAGTATTGGCCGCTCGTAACCTTGTTAGCTCATTAAAATGTTGTTTAAGGAACCTCTGAAAAAGTTTTTCCTAAAAATGTTAAAACAGACTTGCCGGGGTTTGCCAGGATGAAACAATTGAGCTTTGCGACATTAGCCTATGAAAATAAAAAGAAGCTGACCAAACGCGAAAAGTTTTTGAATGAAATGGAAGCCGCAGTGCCTTAGGATTGTCTCTTAAAGGTGTGTGAACCGTATTATCCAAAAGCAGGAAAAGGAAGAAAACCGATGCCATTGGAAACGATGTTACGCATCTGTTTTTTACAGCAATGGTATGGATTATCCGATCCGGCGGCCGAAGAGTCTTTATACGATATAGAATCGATGCGCCGATTTGCAGGATTGGAGCTGGGAGACGATGCGATTCCCGATGAAACAACCCTTTTAAACTTCCGTCATTTACTGGAGGATCATAATCTGACCCGGAAAATTTTTGAAGATGTAAACGCTTATCTGGGAGAAAAAGGTTTACTCTTATCGGGAGGAAGTATCGTTGATGCAACGATTATTCATGCGCCTTCCTCGACTAAAAATAAAGATAAAAAATGCGACCCGGAAATGAGTTCCACGAAAAAAGGTAATACCTAGCATTTTGGAATGAAAGCACATATTAGCGTAGACGCCAAAAGTGGTTTAATCCATACCGTGGGTGTCACCACAGCAAAAACGCATGATGCCAAAGTAACCGATCAATTAATCAGAGAAGATGACAAGGCCAGCTTTGGCGATAAAGGCTATGTCAGTGATAAGCTTAAAAAGGCAGCGCTAGAAGCGGGCGTTTATTGGGCTGTTCTTGATAAGGCCAAGCCTAAAAAGACACTTTCTGCGACACAGAAAAAGCGCAATAAAAAGCATTCATCTGTCCGTGCAAAAGTAGAGCATCCTTTTCGCGTTATTAAATGCCAGTTTGGCTATAGAAAGACACGTTATCGAGGGCTTAAGAAAAATGCGGCACAGGTGTTTTCTCTCATGGCAGTGGCTAATTTGTATCACGTCAGACATCAGAATAAGGATGCAGACGGGATAAATATACCTAAAAACCCACTATCAGGTGTTTGTCACCTGATAGTGGGAAATTAAAACAAAGAACCAGAAGAGTTATGATGTTATTTTTCAAAAAATACTGTTTTTGAAGATTAGTCGAATAAACTTCAATTTTTCAGAGGATCCTAAAGAATATAAAGAAATTGACTTTTGATTCATCACTGTTTGTCTATCCTTATCTACAGATTTTCAAATCATCATCTAATACACAATAAACCAAGTTTAGTTTAATATTTTGTAAGTGATGCATTATTATTTACAACAGAATAAAACGAGCCATTAGCGAACACTAATAACAATCCCTCCATATAATCTAATCGAATTCATTATCATCCAATTAATGAAATTTTAGATATATTTAATGGAATATTTATTGTAAAATGGGCGGTTGAGAGTTGGCTGAACAGTCGCTGTTTCAGAAATGAAATGGAGGAAAGTCCGGGCTCCAATGGGCGTGGTGCCAGGTAATGCCTGGGAGGCGTGAGCCTACGGAAAGTGCCACAGAAAAAATACCGCCACGGGAAGTTTTATTTTTGTGGTAAGGGTGAAAAGGTGCGGTAAGAGCGCACCGCGCTTGCTGGTAACAGCAGTGGCAAGGCAAACCCCACCTGGAGCAAGATCAAATAGAGGAGCAGACACGTGGCCCGCGTGGCTCCTGGGTAGATTGCTTGAGCCGTTAGGTGACTGATGGCCCAGATGAATGACTGTTCTCGACAGAACCCGGCTTATAGGCCAACTCTTATTTCAATTTTATAGCTGCCTTTAACTTCAGGCTTTTAATCATGTTACTTTAATGCAACATGCTGCAGTTTTTCTTCACATTGACTTAACATTAGCCTTGGAGGATTGACAGACATTGCAAAAGGCGCCATTTTTTCCAGCGCATTCAAACCTAATATATTTCTAGTTTTGTTCGGCAATACAATGGCTTCAACGTTTTTGACCAAACAAGAATCACCAATACGAAGACTGGCAATTTGATAAACTGCCAATTTCACTTCATTGCCATTAGCCAGCGATGCTGAAACCATTTTTTTGAAAACAGCATCGCCCGATTTTTGCAGTTTATTCAACGTTTCTTCATTAATACTTGAAATCCCTGCCCCGGTATCTATCAAGAAATCAGATTCATCTGACCCAACATAAGAACCTGATACATAATATGTTGTCACGTTTTTTTTCACCATAGGCACAACCGTATCGAAATCTGCAGCAAAAACCACTCGAAACGATAATAAATACAAAACACTTAATAAAGCCAAGTTTTTCATTACAACACCCCTGCAAATAACCCAATTAACTACTAGATTCAGAATTTTTTATACTCTAATTAAGTGGACTTTAACCATCTAAAAAAACCGACCCAGGAGAAAGTTACATAATTGGGCATAAACCAAATCATTAATAAATATTAGAATGCAAATAGAGTGCCATATAAATATACTATGAAATCAGTATGTTACAATTTCACAAAGTCAGTAAACGCATTATAATAGTGCGTCGTCGCTTTCAGGCAGCACCTTTAATGTGCGTTTTTTTAAAAACTTTGCCTGTTTTTCTTGACAAGGCCAACAAAAAATCTTATAGTTTCGACTCGATCATATTTAGTTTTGATTAAATACATAATTAACGGTAACCCCTATGAAAAATATAAATATAAAAAATACCTTGATTTTCTTAAGCCTGACTTTAACCAGTCATTCAGCAATATCTGAAATTAGAACAGATTCTCCCTTTTTAATCTCTTCTCAACCAACAGAAATTTTAGCTAAAGGCTTAAGTGGTAAACCACCCTATTCCAATCGAGTGAGTTATTTAAAACAGCGTAAGTTAGAAAAAATAGAAATATCAGCGCTTGAAGTATCAAAAGACAATAAAAAAAGTTCTTATAAAAGAAAATTCAAACACCCTGATTCAAGTAAACGATATGGTCGCTTAAGATAAACACATCTATAGGTGACATATCATAAAGACCACAGTCCAATGTTTCAGGACAATACTCACCATGACTATTAATAAACTACAGGTAGGAGATTTGAAGTTGTTACCAATCAGTCTTTCCAGACTGTTAGCAGCAAGAATGAATTCATCAAGGCTATAAGGACTACATTAAAGTCGTGCCTTGAATGGCTGATTGGTAACAACCTGTGGTTGCTTATAGCCATATACACAATGAAAGTTTTGTATTAAACATAGCCACGATGGAATTCCCTTTCCATATATAGCTTCTTGACATTTTTATCTTAAAAACTTGAAAAAACATTCAAATAACGATTCGTTTGCATCATAGTATTTTTGTCCAAGCTTTATATCAAATGTTTGCAATTATTGATTTCCATGAAAAATTAATTGAAGCTAACACATTTTTGATACGCCTTATAGGGCTGTAACATATCAGTTATGTCACAGCCCTGCTTTTTAGCCTGGAAAGACACGTTTCAAATTGAAAGTTAATGTTCGGAATTTACAGCACATAATTAAATCATTTGCATCCTTAAAAACATGCTTAGATTCAACTAATCCTTGTATAAAAATCGTACGGGACTGCAGCTTTCACCATCATCCATTTCAGTTTTGAATGCACCATAATAGTTCATCATTAATAGTAAAGCACAAATATCCCTTTTAATGCCTGAAATGCCTCATAGAAGTGAATAACATGGCTATATCATGCTCATCAGCTGCAGCAATTACCTCATCATCCCTCATTGAGCCACCAGGTTGAATAATTGCAGTAATTCCAGCCTCGGCTGCTGCATCAATTCCATCTCTAAATGGGAAAAAAGCATCAGATGCCATAGTAGAACCAGCAACGGTCAGGTTTTCATCCGCTGCTTTAATTCCTGCAATTTTTGCCGAATAGACTCGACTCATTTGTCCTGCACCAATTCCAATAGTTTGACCATTTTTTGCATAAACGATAGCATTCGACTTAACGAACTTTGCGACTTTCCAGGAAAACATCATATCTGCTATTTCCTGCTCAGAAGGTGAACGTTGACTTACCAGCTTTAAGTCGTCAACTGATACAGAACCAATATCTTTATCCTGAACCAACAAACCATTTGCAACTCTTTTATAATCTCTTTCTGTTATATAGTTCTCAGTCCAGCTCCCACATTCCAGAACTCTGATATTTTTCTTGGTAGCAAGTACTGCTTGAACGTCAGAACTAACCTTTGGTGCAATTATTACTTCAACGAACTGACGTTTTATGATTTCACTCGCTGTTTCTAAATCCAATTCCTGATTGAACGCAATAATGCCTCCAAATGCAGAAGTCGGATCAGTTTTATAGGCAAGATCATATGCAGATAAAATGGATTCAGCCTCAGCTACCCCACATGGGTTTGCATGTTTAACAATGACACATGCTGGTTTTTCAAAAAAGGTTTTTACACATTCCAACGCGGCATCGGCATCAGCAATATTGTTATAAGAGAGCTCTTTTCCTTGTAATTGCCTTGAGGCAGCTACAGTACCAGTGATAGCCGTTTTTTCAACATAAAAAGCAGCCTGTTGGTGAGGATTTTCACCGTACCTTAGATCTTTTGCATGTTGAAATTGCAAATTGAGTACTGATGAAAAAGATTGTTTCTGACTGTTGGCTAAATACTGAGAAATAGCCGTGTCATAAGCCGCTGTATGTTCAAAGCTTTTTATAGATAAATTAAATCTGCTTTCTATACTGATTTGTCCCTGATTATCTTTTAATTCCTGAACAATAGAGGAGTACGACGTAGGTGAGACAACCACTGTCACATCATTATAATTTTTAGCTGCTGCCCGTATCATAGTTGGCCCACCAATATCAATATTCTCTATTGCTGAGGGTAAATCACATTCTGGATTTGCAACTGTCTGTTCGAATGGATAAAGGTTAACCACGACTAAATCTATCGCTGCAATGTCATTTTCCTGCATAACCTTTTCATCAATTCCGCGTCTGGCTAATATTCCTCCATGAACTTTGGGATGTAACGTTTTTACTCGTCCCCCCATTATCTCAGGAAAACCAGTGTAGTCAGATATTTCTGTAACATGAATATTATTTTCTAACAGCTGCTTGGCTGTTCCGCCAGTTGAGATAATTTCTATCCCTAAAGCATTCAATTCACTACAAAATTCTATAATTCCAGTTTTATCTGAGACACTGACTAATGCTCGACTAATTTTTTTGTTCATTGACTAACTCTTTAAAATAAAAAATCCAGTTATTGAAGAAAGAATAACTGGATAATAACAATCGTGTATAAACAGCCTGAATATTAAAATTTATAATTTATGACAAATCATATTGCTCAATTTTTTTTCTTAAAGTGCTGCGACTCATTCCTAGTAATTTAGATGCCTTACTTTGATTATAACGGCAATATTCAAGTGTTGCTTCGATCAAAGGTTTTTCAACCTCACTGATTACCATCGCATATAGGCCAGAGGTATCATGTCCATTTAGCTGATTAAAATAATCTGACAAGGTTTCTTTTACACACTCAGCTAATACGCCTGAATTGCTACAATCAACATCCTTATTTTTTATTGGCTTGGTCTTTTGCATTAAATTCATGAACTAACGTAATATAAAGGGAACTCAATTTCAGATAAAACCGAATTGACTCTAGTTAATTGCTGGTCTGGGTTTTCTGCTTGAAATACCGAACGTTTTCTTTCAACAGCATAACGCCCCAGATTGTCGAAATACCACCCTATATGCTTACGCGCAATTCTCACCCCTAAAGTATTGCCATAAAATTGATAAATTTTTTCTAAATGCTGATAAATCACAGAACTAATTTCAGATTGGCTATATGTAAATGCATTCTTTTTTGAAATAATTGCTTCTTGTAATTCATTAAAAATCCACGGTCGACCTTGGGCAGCACGTCCAATCATCACTGCATCAGCTTTGGTTAGCTTTAATACATGTTCCGCTTTTTCAGAACTGTCAATATCTCCATTTGCAATAACAGGAATTGAAACGGATTCTTTAACCGCTCTTATGGTTGTATAATCAGCTTCCCCATGAAATTTACAGGCACGGGTTCTACCATGTATTGTAATTGCTGCAATACCACTTTCCTCTGCAATATTTGCAATTTGATGAGCGTTAATTGAATTTTTATCCCAACCTGTCCTGATTTTTAAAGTGACAGGCACTGCGACTGCATTAACCACTCGGTCAAGAATTCGTTTGACTAAGTCTTCATCTTTCAACAATGCAGATCCTGCAGCTACAGAGCATACCTTCTTCGCTGGACATCCCATATTGATATCAATAATTTCAGCACCACGCATTTCATTAAGCTTTGCGGCATCTGCCATTTGTTGCGGATCAGTGCCTACAATCTGTACCGCTTTTAATCCGCCTTCACCAGAATGATTGGCCTTCAAAATAGTTTTTTTATGATTCTTCAAATCAGGATTTGCAGCAACCATCTCTGAAAATGCAAGATCTACCGCAAAGGATTTACAAATTTCACGAAAAGGCCTATCTGTAATACCAGCCATTGGCGCCAGTACAAGTTTATTTGAAATCAGGTGATTACCGATTTTCATTTACTGCTCAAAAAACATAAATAATATTATGAATGAATCACATAAACAGAAGGGGCTCAATATACACTGTTATTGCCTGTTTTTCGATGGTTCATTCTCAAAAATCATAGAAAAGCCAAATCATCTGCCCTTATATTAAAATAGAAAAAAAGAGATATAACTTCAGCTTTTCTTACGTAAAGAAAAGTTAGATTTTTAGACTCAAATCAATGGATTATTTACTTTCTAGTTCGTCATCAAACTTATCTGTGAATATTGGGTTTTCTCTATCCTCTTCATGTAACTTAGCATTATCTTCTGGATAAATATGCCAAAAAGATTTATCTATCGAACCCACTTTATAATTCTCTTTGTTTGCATGAGTGAATGGGCACCACCAGTTTTCAACGACTTTCACCAAATATGCATGCCATTCGAATAATGCAACACTATATGGGCAATATAATGTACAGTTCAATATCCAATATAATTTAGACTGAGCAAAACTTAACTTAAAGGAGCCATCCATTGTAATCTGGTTTTTTAAGTTATAACGATAACTTTTTCTTTCAGGAATATAGTCACTCCACTTTTTTAAGTTTTTAGCTCCACAAAACACCAAACTGTAATAGGTCAGGTAAGCACTGGTAATTACAAAAGGCAAAGTTAGAATAGGCAAATAAACAAAAATCAATCCTATTGTTCTTGACAATACTGATCGTTGTTTATGATTACATCCAATTTGTACTCTATCTGCAGCACATTGTTCACAAGCTTTCATTTTTTTTCTCGTTATGATTGACTATTTTGTTATGGTTAAGCAGCTGATAAATACTTAAACAACCTTCGCAACAAAAAAATTTACCGCCTTCAGTTGTTTGTAAGGTAAACCCTGTAATTTTAACCGGTTGATTACATAGCTCACAGGGTTTATAGTTTTTTTTAGCAGATTTCATGCGTTTATTTAAATTTATTACCAATTTGGTAAAAAATATCGATCAGCTGGATAAAAAATTATACCTTACCTTGATAAATTTTTTGTTTTGAAATTAAAGTAAAGATTTTTTACAGCGGCTTCTATTCAGAAAACTTTATATCTATATATTACAAATCATATAGTTATTCCTATAAGCTACTGTTAACTGAACAAAAGATTGTTTTAAGATAATCTGTTTCAGGTATAGCAGGGTGAATAGGGTGATCGGGAGCATGTCCCGTTACAGCAAAAAAACTAATATGACGGTCTATATGCCTTGCATTCTGTCTTATTAACTCATGAAGATTCAGTTTTGATAGATGGGAAGAACAAGAAGCTGAAACCAATACACCACCTTTGTTTAATACTTGCAACGCTAGAAAATTAAGCCGTCTATACGCTTCGAAACCCGCTTTAAAATCTTTTTTTCTTTTAATTAGAGCAGGGGGGTCAAGGATTACAATATCGTATTTTTTCTTTTGTGACCGTTCAGTTTTCAAAAAATCAAAAATATCTGACACTTCAAATTCAACTTTATTTGAAACATGGTTAATTTCAGCATTATGTTTTGCAGAATCAATCGCATATTCAGAACGATCAATACATTTCACATTAGTTGCACCAGCAACTGCAGCCTGAATACCCCAACCTCCTGTATAAGAAAACAAGTCCAAAACCGACCTATCTTGACATTGCCTGTTTAACAATTGTCGATTTAAACGGTGATCATAAAACCAACCTGTTTTCTGTCCTTGTAAAAGATTGACAATGAACAGGCTTTCATTTTCTATCAATTGAACATCAGTTTTATTCATATCACCGATAATAACTTGATTTACTTTGGTTAATTCTTCGATGTCTCTTGCTGCTATATCATTTTTTAAAACTAAGAGTTCTGGTTCAAACAACTCATCAATTGCTTGAATGAGATTTTGTTTGTTTAATTCAATACCAACTGTGCTGATTTGAATAGAAAATGATTTTTCAAAACGGTCAATAATTAAGCCGGGAATACCATCACTTTCCGCAAAAAATAAACGATAAAATGGATTTGAAAAAAAATTTTCGCGTAATTCTAACGCTGTTTTAATACTCTTTTTAAAAAAATCAATGGTTAATTCAACATTAGTTTTTCTAGAAATGATTCTGGCACAAATTAATGCATTTGGATTAATATATGCTATGCCACATGATTTCGAAGAAGAATCAAATATTTGTACCCGTTCTCCAGGTTTAAAGCTGTTTAGTGGAGATTTATTCGTGTCAATTTCATTACTAAAAACCCATAAATGTCCTTTACGTAATCGTTTATCTTCATTTTTTTTCAAAAACAAGGAGGATGAATTAACTTTCATGCACTAATTCCATCTCATAACCACCTAAAGGTTGGACTAAAATCAATAAACTGATAGTTAATTTAATTGCTTCGTTTGAAGGCATAACTAGCAATTCATCTGTTTGAAAATGGCGATCGGTTAAAATTGTTTCAGTCACTACTTGGCCAGTAATATCAATAAGGGTTAACTTTAAATCAGGAAGTTTTTGGGTAAATTCAGCATGATTAATTAATATAGTTTTCAATCGATAGATATCATCATGGTCGTTTTGAAGATCAGAATGTATTATTTCAATTTCAGCAGGATTATGATAGTGCGGTAATTGAACATTTAATAATTGTGTTATATAGACGCTTGTCGATCTAAACTGAGCATTGTTTATAATTGCCTGGTAATTAAAATAGGCCCACTGAAAAAGCAAACAAATAATTCCCAGAAAACTGCCTATTTTCCAATACACTGAATTTACATTAAATCTATTCTCTTCTAATTGGGCGGATTTAGGCTGGCGAACTTGTTTATCCGATAACAATTCAAGCGCATCAAACTCTTCAGAACATAAAGCACATTTTATCATTCCTCTGGAGGACCTTAATTCCTTAATGCTAATTTGGCGTTGATGTTTACATATCGGACATTGAGTATACATTAACTAATTTTTTGACCTTCCAAACGGCACCAATCACCATCTATCACAGGCTCTTTAAAACTAAAATTATATTTATTATAGCAATGTATCACTTTATCAGCCTGTTCAGTTAAAATCCCAGATAATACTAACTGCCCGGAAACACTTAAATATGAAGAAATTTGTCCTGCTAAATCGCATAAAGGCTGAACTAGAATATTAGCGATCACAATATTAGCTTTTAGCTTCGCCGAATTATCTGCCAGACTGCAATATACTTTCTCTTCAACTTTGTTTTTTTTTGCATTTGATTGAGTAGCAGTAATTGCCTGAGGATCGATATCGAACGCATAGATTTTCTCCGCCCCTAAGATAGCACCTGCAACCGATAATATCCCTGATCCAGATCCAAAATCTATAAGAACTTGGTTTTTCAAATCGTGAGAAGCTAACCATTCCAGACATAAAGCAGTCGTTTGATGAGTACCTGTACCAAATGCAAGCCCAGGATCAAGTATCAAACAGTGAGTATCATCGGTATATATTTGCTGTTCTGTTGGGCATACCCATAATTTATCAGCAAATAACATAGGTTTAAAATATTCCATCCAGCTTTGTTCCCACACCCGGTCAACTAGCGTGTTTACATTCCATTCCAAGTCCTTTAAATGATCAAACGTTGCATTAAAAAGCTTTATAAGAGGTTCAATTTCAAACGAATCATCATACAATGCAGTAATTTCAGTGTGATCCCATACAACAGTTTCACCAACAGGTATTTCATACAAGGCATTATTTTCTGCATCCATATATGTGACTGATAGTGCCTGATTAGAATCAAAAAATTCGGTAATGGGCTCAACATCATATTTATTTACTTGTAATTTTATTTCTAACCAGGACATATATAATTCTCTTCTTAATCCAAATTGTTAATCACGAGGGTTATATTTGAAAAATCAAATTTATTCGTATCCCTGTGTAATGAATTGTCGTTTTTTATAAATAAACATCAAGCAAAGATATATTAATAAACATGGTCATACACAAACCACAGGTAATACCTTGTTTCCGTTTTGTTTCTCAAGGCTATTGACAACAGGGATGCTGTCACTCAGGCTACACGGAGGTATTGACGCCGTGCTTGAGAGACTAAATGGAAGCAACCTGGGGCTTGTATAGAGCCATGTTATTAAATATCCCAAATAGCAGGCAAAAAAAAACCCAAAACGTAAGGTTTTGGGTTTTTAAATTAGAAGCTTGGCAATTCCCTACTTTCGCATGGCAACCTGCCACACTATCATCGGCGCTAAGAGGTTTCACTTCCGAGTTCGGGATGGGATCGGGTGGTTCACTCTCGCTATGTTCACCAAGCAATTTGGTTGGGTAACTCTCGCTACCTTCATTCAAGTCATGAGTTACCTCATCACTCGTCATGGAAATCTG
>SPJK01045261.1_pt1 | contig 11632 bp, 6 predicted proteins | sample 3741771 | NCBI WGS metagenome assembly SPJK01 (sample SAMN10925997, study PRJNA522277) | cold seep metagenome | isolation source: Elba SIP-enriched marine methane seep metagenome, extraction at timepoint T2 | place: Italy: coast of Elba, Mediterranean Sea | reverse complement strand
TGAATCAAACGGCGCTTGTGATGCCGTTTTTTATGCCACGGATCAGGGAAGAAAATATGCACGCCGTCTAAACTTTCGTCATCCAGCATCTCTTGCAAAACCTCAACCGCATCGTGCTGAATCACCCGCACGTTATTCAGCTGCATATCCTCAATATGTTTGAGCAAACTACCCACACCAGGGGTATGTACCTCAACTGCCAAAAAATCGCTTTCTGGCAAGGTTTGGGCGATTTTAGCGGTCGCATCCCCCATGCCGAAGCCGATTTCGAGCACTTTTTTGCTCTCAACTCGGCCAAAAGTCGCGTTTAAGTCCAGTTTTTCTTGTTCAAACTCAATGCCAAATTGCGGCCATGCAGTCTCTAGTGCACGCGCTTGGCCTGTGGTCATACGACTCTGGCGCAAAACAAAACTGCGGATTTTACGTTTTGGTTTGTCATCCGCATCATCCACCATAAACGGTAGTTTTTTTAATTTTTGTGCCAAAATAGAACCAGACTCCTCTGGTGTTTCGGTTTCGGCTTCAGTTGTCTCTTCTGGTGTTATCTTTTTAGTCATGACGATTGCAATCTAGCGATACATAAAAGGGCAGCATTATAACGTATGTGTTTTATCACCCTGCACAAAGCCCAAACACGGCGCATCAAAACCTGTGGTCAGCATGATCACTTTAAACAATTCACCCATCTCAGTGGGTGATAATAACTTCTGTACACCACTTGCCATTGGCGCATAGTTCGCCACATCCTCAGGATCAATCTTTTCCATCATCTGCAAAATGCCGCAATTCATCAAAAACTGCATTTGCGTGGTATAACCCGCCACCCGCAAGCTTTGGTCAAACCCTGCCTGTGCAATCTGGGTAAAATTCACATGTGCCGTAATATCCTGCAGTCCTACATTGATCAAGGGATCACTATGCGCATATTGCTGAAAATGGCACATCAGCGTGCCCTCATTGCGCTGCGGATGATAGTAGGTACTCACATCAAAGCCATAATCCACCATGATAATCGCACCCGCCGACAAACAGTCGCATAGACTATTGATGAGCGCACTGGCTTCTAAGCATATCTCTGTCAGATAATGGTCTGGCAACGCTAAGACTTCAACAGCAGATAATAGGTCAGCCCTATCATCACCAATCGGCTGATCTTTCCAAGTCAATTGATCATCTGCAACCGTCACGCCACGTTCAAAAATCGCACCATTTTCACGCCCGACTAAATGTACTGGCAATGCATCCAGCACCTCATTACCAACGATCACGCCTGTAAAATCGGTAGGCAATGCATCTAGCCACATTATTCGATTCAATAACGTCTCTGGCAAAGCAGCCAGGGTTTCTTGTTGCACGGCGCGCAAGTGACTACTTACTTCTAAAATAAAATACCAATCTGGCAAGCAATCTTGCTCAGCCAGCGCCAGCAAACTATCCCGCGCCAGCTTGCCCGTGCCCGCGCCCAGCTCTAGGATACTGCCACCCGTGGTTTGCAACACTTGCATGGTTTGATTAGCCAGCGTTTGCGCAAACATCGGCGATATCTCAGGCGCAGTGACAAAGTCGCCACCCGCGCCAAATTTTTGCATCCCAGCAGTGTAATAACCTAACTCAGGCGTATACAAGGCCAAGTCCATCACATCACGAAAGCTTAACCAACCCTTGTTATTGTCAATTTGGGTTTTAATAAGCGCGATTAAACTTTGGCTATGGGCAATTGCCTCGAACGAAGGCTGTGGTAACTGTGTCATAGACCTAGATTATAATAGGACTGACTTTTTGAATGGAACAAACGTGACAATAAACGTTGAAAATACACCCCCAGGCCCGACCAAAGTAGCTCTGATAACAGGCGGCGCACGTCGCGTAGGCGCAGCTATTACCAAACAGCTGCACAGCCAAGGCTACCACGTCATGATTCATTATCGTACATCACAACAAGCTGCCGAAACCTTAAAAGACAATCTCAACGAGATTCGTCCAGGCTCAGCCGCTACTGTGCAAGCCGATTTATTAGACATCGCGCACCTGCCCAATTTAATAGCCGCCACCATCGACACCTTTGGTCAGCTCAATGTGCTGGTTAACAATGCCTCCACCTATTACGCCACCCAACTGGATGACATCAACGAAGAACATTGGCTAGACCTAGTCGGCAGCAATTTAAAAGCCCCCTTGTTTTTATCCAAGGCCGCTGCTGAACAGCTGCAAGCCACCAAAGGCTGCATCATTAACATCACCGACATGCACATCGAGCGCCCAAAAAAAGGCTATATTATTTATAGCGTGGCCAAAGCAGGTCTGGTGACGCTCACCAAATCATTAGCACACGAACTCAGCCCCAATGTGCGCGTAAACGCCGTGGCCCCAGGCCCCGTGCAATGGCCTGAAAACAACATCGAATTTGATGAAGACTATCGCCAACGCGTGATCAACCAAACCATGCTCAAGCGCACAGGCACGCCAGAAGACATCGCCAAAGCCGTGAATTTTTTAGTCAACGATGCACCATTTGTCACAGGACATATCTTGGCAGTAGATGGCGGGCGCTCGCTAAACCTATAAAGTAACAACCTTAGACTCTCGTCATCCCGAGGACAAGGTGAATGCATGCTAGAGATGGTAGGCTGGCCTAAACGGGAATCCATTATCACTGACGCTGCTACAATACCTAAATGGCCGTCACCGAACAAATCATCCACATCCACCCGCAAGCACCAAACAAACCCGTCACGGGTACACCTTGCAACGGCTGCGGTGTGTGTTGCGCCGCAGAACCTTGCCCCGTGTCATTGGCCCTGCTCTGGCCGCACTCAACCCCATGCCGCGCACTCACTTGGGACGACCAAGCCAAGCGCTACCTATGCGGCATGGTGAGTAAGCCCTCACATCAACTAAAATGGTTGCCAAAAGGTTTAGATAAATTTGCTAGTCGATTGTTTAAACGGTGGGTTGCAGCGGACACGCTTTGTGATGCGGATGTTGAGATTAAGAGCTAGCAGAAAAATACTAAATTAAATCGACCATTTTTATTAATCTAACCAACTTCTTCAGCTAATGTATATTAGCTTAGCGCAACGGGCTGACTGTTGAAATGGCAATTAGATCAACTTGTTTTATACTAAATGCGACCCTGGTCTAGGAAACATTGGAATAAAAAAGGAACAATGACCTTAGACTGCTCAGCCTCTTTAAACTCAACACACTTAAAGCCCTTAACCTCAACGTAGGTATTCGGTTAGCTCGTTAAATTAAAAATCAATTTTACTAACTCGAGTTGTTTTAACTCTCATCAACCAGTTAATTCTAATCTCTCGCCTCTTCACCCAACTGTTTTTCAAGTGCCTGACGAACAAGCCCAATGACGTAGGTTAGATCCTCATGGCTCTCAAGGCGAACTTCGACATTGCCATTCCCCCACCTACCGAGATTAGTCACATCTTTACAAATACCTCTAGGGTCATCAATTTCTGGATAATTTAGATTAAAACTAAGGCGCAGACCCTTTAATTGAGGCACAACATCTACAAAGTTTGTCTCTGCTTTGTAAGCTACGTAAAGTTTGAGAAACTCTTCGGTGACGCACTCATCCATCCTCAAAACAGCGGCACGAAAAGCCTCAAACAAATCTCTTGCAAGGCCTCCCTGCAGGTATTGATGATCTGAGATGCTGTAGTTAGTTCCTTCGAATGGAACAGGTTTATATGCCTGTAAAATGTCATTAGGTAGTTTCGGGGTGCTCCAAATGCTTGCAGCTTCTTTGGCCAACCTTTCCCCACGTGCATTAATTGCTTCTTCATTCCAGCTTTCACATGTTCCAAGCCCCTTATTCAATTTAAGTGGACTTTCTTTAAAACCTCCTGGCATGTCACGCTTCTCTATGAATGGATGGTCACTGTATTCAGAGTTGTAACCAGTAAGTGTAAGGTTCCCGAGAGCATGAAGGTATTGCTCATGGATGCGTTTCCAGTCTTCCCCAAGATCTGATTTCCACTGTGTCTTCAGCTTTTCATTCTGGGGCATTATATGTTCGATCGTATAATCCTGTACGGGAACCCGCTCTTTACGCCCATGATTTTCAAACCTGCGTAACCAATATGACCGCCGATTAAATTTATAGAGATTACGTACTTGTATTTGGCGAATGAATTCATCATCGCTAGGAAAACGTCGGTAGGAAGGTAGCATGAGGAATCGAGCTTTCACGCTTTCAACATAACGGTCTTTCTTTACCTGGCGCATAAATGTAGCAAATGATTGCCTTAGAGAATTGGTTGGAATGTCGCATATAGCGCGCCGAAAAACATATGCCTCAACCATACGCAGGACATTCAGAAACTCATCCTTTGTGATGTAGTTGTGTTGAAAATCCTGATACACCTCCATCAGCATCGGATAGCAAACATCGGCTCGTAAGTCACGGATATCATGAAATGCTTCTGCCAGCAACTTGTCCTTTTCGGTGCCAAGTGCTATTCGGCAATAGTAAGTAGTGAATTCTTTTAAGGAACTGAGTAGTTCTTCTACTTCATGCTTGCGAGAATACGCCTTGAATTCATCGTAAACATCTCCACGACGTATACGTACATTCCCAGTGTGGATGACAAGGTAGTAACGCATGAATTCGTCAAACTCATTAATGTAATTCTCTGCACCAAACTCCACTTCCATTGGTCTCCAGTACTCTGTATAAAGCCTGGTCTGCAGTTCGTGCTCCAGCCCCATTAATACAAAGTTGCGAATCAGGTCCGCCTGTGTCAATGCCTTGCCGGTAGAGTTCATGCTCTCAAAAATCATCTGCGGATTATCAACCCCTTGCTGTAAACGCACATCAACAATCATGAGTTTCTTGACACCTTGCCACACGTCATCAAGATTAGCGCCAGCTATTTTCTCCTTGAAAAAATCGAAATTTTCAATGATTCGATAGGAACCCTCCTCCCTCGGCTCCTTTTCATCTATCAGCTCAATAAGTGTTTGTTTGTCTGTCCGCGTAAGCAACATGCGATAAGCAGCTTCGCCTTTGCCATATCGATTCCGAAGATAATAGTCTTCCACTTCGGCAGCAGATATTGGCTCTTCAACATGTTCTATTTCCAAACGGCGTTTCAAAGCAATTAACAACAGCATCATTGTCGTAATACGTTGCTGTCCATCGATAACTAACCAACGTGGTATGGAAGCCCCAACATCTGTCTCAGGAATGTATACAGCGGAACCAATAAAATGGCTGTTTAATTCAGGGCTTTTACCAACCCTTAATATGTCATCCCACAGCTGCTGACAATGGCTGGTTTCCCAACTATAGGTACGCTGAAAGATCGGAATAATAAACTGCTTTGACCCCTCGAGCAGTTGGGTAAACGGGAGATCTTGTGCTTTCATGGTTTCAACCCTGCATAATTAGTCATATTTATAATCCAACTTGTCACTTAGGCAAACATTTAGGTTATTGTAAGAACATTGGCACTTGAAGCTGGCCTAGACCATTTTAGGCAACCAACATTGATAACTGCGGATCATTCCGAAAATGCAGACACCATTTTGCAACCGATGATAATTCAGCCGCTGCTTTAGTCATTGCGTGGATCTTTGTTAAATGACCTCGCACTTTCTGTGATGCAGCTGGATTACCACCTGCACTACATCTAGACTTTGCGTCTAAATACATCTCAATCTCGCGAGACATTTCTTGCCATACTCTTCTTCGTCCCTCAGCTAGCTCTGAGTGTTCATTTAATTTCAAACGTTTAATTGTTTCTTCTACTCGCTGCTGCTCCCATTCCGATATGCCTGGTGCTGGTATGGCATTTCCTTCCTCATTAAAAGCTATAAGATGAACATCATTTGGGTCAGTTGGATCGAGCAAGTAGATATCTTCCGATTCCTCTCTTTGATTTTCATAAGTCGATAAAATCGATCCATCCATCAAAGGAAACCAAACGCCCTTCTTTCTATTCCCAACATTTCCACAAAGACGGTAATTGGTGTAGTTAAACGCTAACCACCAGTATCCATCACGCTTTGATCCATCAAATTCTTTGGCTTCTTTTTTTGGTCTAAAATGCTCTACATCATAATGCGAGAACGCTTCTCTCGCTTCTGAGAACCAGCACTTCCCTTTAGAAAGCACCTCTAACCATTGTTTTAGTTCACCCCAGTGTGCGGCATGGTCATCAATGAATTGGTTCCTGGCTTTTGTATCACCTGCATTATGATGCGCCTCGAGCTGTTGGTAATATTCTTGCGATTTTGCTAACCATGCATTCCATTTTTCTTGTGTCCATGGCACCCATACTGCAAAGTCAGGATCAGCGGGAGTATTGACAGGTGTTTTTCCATCGAAATCTATAAACCTCACTTAGCACCTTCCTCACCCAGTATTTCCTGGATAATCTGTTCGGCTATCGCATCCTGCTCTTGTTTTTCGTCAGGTGACAAAGTCTCTTTGTGGAACTTGGTGTGTTTCGCCATTTTCTTCACAAACATCTCAAAATAGGGGTCACGGAAATCGGATGAGAAACCCAGATCTGATAATTCATCACTGAGTCGAGAGAGTTCATCATTCTCATCTGGTGTGCGATCATTATTTAGCGCATAGAGATAGTTACGTCTATCAAGGCGTCGTCTTGTTTCTGAGTCGACGGTAGAGCGTAATCCAAATAAGTCACTCTTCAGCAAGCCAGTAACACCCATACCTTGTGGATGTTCGTCTGGTTCCGAAACGATGGATCTACCCCCTTCACAACTCAGTATGCGCACCTGCTCTTTCCGGAGACTGCCGACCATCATGGGGTCGTGGGTGGTGATAATCATTTGTGAATCGCCCGCTAAGGTTTTGCCTTCTTCTTGCTTGATTATTCTTTCGATGTCGTCAAAATAGCGGAGTTTCCAGATAGGGTTTAAATGTGTATCGGGTTCGTCTAGAAGGAATAGACAATGATCCTGGCTGGTAATACGCATCAAGCCGAGTACTGTCAACAATTGCACTTCACCTTCGGACAGTTGATCAAAGCTGATATTGCCGTCTGCATCACGATGTTTCACGGTGATCCGGATTTCATCCAGTAAGTCACCGATATAGGCGCCTTCGGCATAACGGAAAAACCATTTGGGTGGGCCGACTTTATCGCCCAGCTCCTGGAGTTTTTCGTTATCGGGCACAAACAAATAAAGCTGTTCCTGTTGTTCGCGACGGCCACGAAAGTCGATACGCTTCTGTACTTTTTGATCAATGGGGGCGACGGCCACCTCCCATAATTTATCCAGGAACTCACTGACAACTGTACCTCCGGCATACCAGAAACGTGGGTCGCCGTTGGTGATATCGTTTTCGTCCAGCTTATTTTTTAAATAATGCGGTTGCTTCAACACGAATAAAGCTGAATCTAATTCGATAATGCCAAGGTCATCCATCAATTGACGAAAGACGGGGTCATCGGACAGCAGACAGGACAACAAAACCAATTGCGTATGGGGACCTCGGCAATAGAACAGTCGCCGCAGCTCATCATTGCCCATGTTTTGTCTTGCACGGGTGACCCGTTCTTCATGGGCTTTGATTTTTTCCGCACTGGCCTCAGTGCCATCGAAACTCTCTAATAAATGCGCCGGCATGAACTCTTGCGCACCCGCACGCATTTTTTTATTAAAGCGCTCCAGGTGAGGATAAAACAATTCCTCAATGCGTAGATTCTTTCCTGAATAATAGGCAAAGATATGCGCCGGTAAATAGGTGTGTGGATTATCGACGATGGTTTTGGTGCTACTTTTTTCGCCATCAATGACGACTTTTGGTTTTTTGCCCTTTTCTGCTTCCAGACTAATAGTATGACCACGCAGTTCATACTCCAGCACATAATCCAGGCTGGCGACGTTGTTCAGGTCCAGGTCACGGAAAATGGTGATAATGACTTCCAAGAGATTAGACTTGCCTGAACCGTTTTGGCCGATAATGGCATGGCTCTTCAGCTCCTTGATCTCTCCATCAGGCAATGCGGCGGTCTCTGAGAAGCCGATCTCAAAGTCTTTCAGGTTGCGAAAGTCCTTAATCGTTAACCTGCGCAAAAACATCAGCCCGCCTCCGCCTCGTTCGGTTCTTCGGCATCTTTTTCTATCACGCGCGCCTTATGTGGCTCGATAATCCAATCACGCGCCATTTCGGTTTTCAGCTGCCGGTAAAACGTATCGATCTCCAGGCCGGAATAATTCCATAACGCTTTGGAGGAGAGTTCGCCGTTGTGTTTCGCCAGGATCGCAGACAGTGGCGCCTGGTCATTATTAGTGGGACTGACTTTGAGTTTAAGTGTTGAGACTAATTCTGTTTCTGGTACTTTCATTTTTTCTTCATCCTTTAATTGGCGCCCTGTTAAATTACCTACAATCGCTTCTGCAAACTTACTTTGCACCCTATTAGCAGATGAGATATTTTTCTCAATAGCATCGCAAAATGTCATAAGCTCTGATACCTTACCTACGATATTCATCTGTGTTTCGATAGGCGGGACTGGAATCACATAACGATACAGAGACTTACCTGTCAAATGTTTAATTCCGGCCCCTGTATAATACTTAGATACGTATCCAGAAAAATAGTCTGCTTCCAGACAAAGAAGAGCATATTCTGGAACAAGGTCCTCTCCAGAACGAAATCTATGCAGGGCCTTTTGTATTACAATACTTTCATCTTTGTCCCAAATTGCTGCTCTACCCGGTTCACCACCTTCGCATATTAATAAATCTCCCTTAAACGCAGATATACTATCTAGTTCGCGCTCTTCTACCTTAATATCTAACAAGTCAGATAAATCAAACTTCCTCCACCTAACGTTTTTATTACGAAGATATGGCATTGCAACACCCGTATTCTTCGATTTATCGAGCATTTTTCCAAGCCTTGACTCCCCCATCCACCCAAAGCGACACCATTCCCAGTTAGGCGGTAACGCCCACTGTATTTCTGATTCACTAACCGAATCCTTCGCATTTGAGATTATATTTTTCAGAGAATCAGACAGTTTATTGTTATCAGAAGTTAATAATCCTTGAAGAGCTAAAACCCTAATTGTTTGCTTCAGGTAGGCTACATCTTCTGAGGAGAAAGCAATATCTGTGAAATTACATTTCACTCTTACCCAGGCATCTTTCAATTCATGAGGGCTTTGAGCACTGACGAGGGCGTCTAACGCGGTGGTGCGGGTTAGGGTTTGCAGTTTGTGGCGCTTTTGTTGTTGGGCTTCGAGTTTATCGCATAAGGCCATCAACTCATCGACTTTGGTAACAATGCGTTGTTGTTCTTCAAGTGGCGGTATAGGAATGTTTAATGCTTCTATTTGACCTTTTGTTACATGCTTAAGCCCTACCCCACCTCTAGCACTCAAAATAAGTGCGTCTAACAAGGCATTTATCACCATCTTCAGAAAAATCTTGTCAATATGCTCACTGTAGATTTCAACCTTGAAAATATGCTGATTTAGTGCACCTTCCGGACCATCCCAAATAAATGCACCAAAAGAAGTGCCTGGTGTACCAGACCAACTTAAGAGCATGTCACCTGTACGTATCGTATTTTTTTCGTCTAGCTCGCCGGAATAATAATTAAACTTTGCTTTTGAATTATTCAGATTTTGTATTCTGATAATAGGAACTCCAGAAGCATCCCACTCTGAAGACTTAAATGCCCTGCCATTAATTAAATGCATTAAATCGCCCGCTTGCAAGCTGGACCATTCTTTAGGAAGATCCAATGCTTCTTGTTTTATCTCAGCGTTTTTCCTCTTACCAACTCTAATTTTGTTTAAATCAATATATTTTTTTCTTCCTGTAAGGATTTCTTTTATTAAAGGATCAACTTCAGAATCAGCTGGTAACCTTTCCGTAAGATCGCCTTTTACCGCAAGGTGAAAAATTAATTTCCTTAAATTATTTATCCCCTCAGGGGCATCAGCTATATGCCGAAACTCGGCCAAAAACTGCTTGGCATCCATCAGGCTTGCTCCTCTTCTTCAAAATGATGGGCAAGTGCCGTGGCGAGTTCATCTTTGAGCAGGTTTTGGGTTTCTTCGATGTCTGCAAGTAGTTGTTTGTATTTGGTCAGCAGTTCATCCGGGTCGTGACTTTCTGCTTCTGGGGCATTGGGATTTTTGATGTCGAGATTATAGATAGGCCGGTAGATACGATCGCCAGCGGCTTGTTCGTCTTTGGCCTGGTTTTTAAGATTTTCGGATTCTTTGCGCAGATCATCGATTTGCTTGTCGACGGCTTTGCGTTTTTTTGCCTCTTTAACACCCTTAACGGAATCGCGCAGGTCTTTTATCTGGTTATCGATGTTGGATGCCTGGTTTCTGATGTCCTCGGCTTTATCCCAAAAGGGTTTGGCTTTGGCTTCTGCTTCTTTCTTAATCGTTTTAAAGTCAATTTTCCAGGCGAGTTCACTTTCTTCACGCTCGGCGAAGTCATTGGCTTCATTGCCCCACCAGGCTTTTTCTTGTTCGAATTCTTCCAGGCGAATGGGTTTGGTTTTGCTATAGCTCTTGTAGCCTTCTGGATAGGGGTGCTCGTAAAACCAAATCGTTTCGGTCGGTTTGCCCTTGGTGAAAAACAGTAGATTGGATTTAATGCTGGTGTAGGGATTAGACACACCGTTAGGTAAGCGAATGATGGTATGCAGGTTACATTCGTTGAGCAGGTTTTCTTTGATTTTGTTTTTAATGCCTTCGCCAAACAAGGTGCCATCGGGTAATACCACGGCGGCGCGGCCACCGTCTTTGAGTAGTTTTCTAACAATCAGCGTCAGGAACATATCGGCGGTTTCACGGGTGCGCACATCCGCTGGGTAATCGGTGCCAACACCATCTTCTTCCATGCCGCCAAAGGGTGGGTTGGTCACCAGGCACTCGACTTTATCGTTGTTAGACCAGTCATTCCAACTTTTTGCTAAGGTGTTCATGCGCACGATTCGTTCCGGTACATCGATGCCATGCAACATCATGTTGGTTGTACATAGTAGGTGTGGTAGTTGCTTTTTTTCATAGCCGTTAATCGACGATTCGATGGCTTGTTTTTGCTCCGGGCCGGATTTATCTGTGAGCTGACTGGTTAAATGATCGATCGCTGCGGTAAGAAACCCACCTGTACCGCAGGCAGGATCGAGCACGGTTTCACCGAGCTGAGGGTTGACCATTTGCACCATGAATTGGGTGATGGCGCGTGGGGTATAGAACTCACCAGCGTTACCTGCTGCACGCAGGTCATTGAGGATTTGCTCGTAAATATCCCCCAGATTCTGTCGAGACTTAAAATCGTGAAAGTTGATGGCGTCGTCTAGCTTTTCGATGACACCCAGCATCAGGGTGCCCGATTTCATATAGTTGTTCGTATCGCTGAATACGCCTCTGACGACTTTTCTTTTTACGTCATCATCATCGACCGGTATCTTTCCCAACTCGTCCGTTAGTCGGTTGGCAATCTTGATTGTGTCTTCTGCATTCAATCTGGGTTTTTTCTTGCCATCTTTATCAACGATTTGAGCCGCCCAATTCCTCCAACGATATTCGTCTGGTAATGGCGAGACATAGGTTTCATCTTTGTCTTCGGCATCATCCTCCCACTCTTCTTCGCGTTGATCGAAGAT
>SPJK01037013.1_pt1 | contig 11636 bp, 10 predicted proteins | sample 3741771 | NCBI WGS metagenome assembly SPJK01 (sample SAMN10925997, study PRJNA522277) | cold seep metagenome | isolation source: Elba SIP-enriched marine methane seep metagenome, extraction at timepoint T2 | place: Italy: coast of Elba, Mediterranean Sea | reverse complement strand
CCCTATCTTCCGAAATCCGAGCGTGCCATCTGGCTGCAGATCTATGACCGCCTCAATTCGGCACTAAGAGACGGAGCCGTGAATGCCGGTGAACGCCTGCCAAGCGAAACGGTGCTCGCCCAATGTTTTGGCGTTACCCGTGTGACCCTGCGCCGGGCGCTCCGGCATTTGCAGAATGAAGGGTTATTGGAGGCCAGAAAAGGCGTTGGTATTTTCGCGCGCCGCCCCGGCATGGTCTATCAGGTCGGCACTGGCAAACGGTTCGCCGAGAGTTTTGATAGCGTCGAAGGACGCATGACCACCCGCACTGTTGCCTTGACCAAATCGAGACCGAGCGCCGATGCGATAGAGGCTTTGGCAATCCCTGAAACTGCAGAGGTCATCTTGCTGACCCGATTGCATCTGCAGGACAGCTATCCGGTTTATCTGGCGGTGAAAGAACTGCCTGCAGAACTTTTCCCGAATTTTGCCGAGGTATATGCACTTGATCACTCCATCAGTGCGGTATTCAAGGCACATGGGATCCCGAAGTATTCCTGGGCGGAAACCCGCGTTTCAGGAGGGTTCGCGGAAGCAGAGGAAGCCGACCTTCTGCATCTAACGCCCCGGACCCCTGTGTTGCGGACATTGAGTTTCAACCATGCGCCTAACGGATCCCGAATTGAGTTCACGCGAGGATGCTGGCCGCTTGATCAGGTACAGTTGCGATTCTTGCCGCGATAGCAGAATAAGAATTCATGCCAGGAATTAAGAATTCACATTAATAAAAAATAATTCACGTCTGTCGAACGCCTTATTTCGTTCGCATTCATTAAATAACCAATCAGAAAACCACACGTATTTATATAGCAAATCATTCGGTAACATTTTTTTAACAAAGCACTTAACAACAGTGATATAGTAATTGTAATACAAAGTCACAGATGGGACATGGTTGGTATTTAGAGTAAAAAGTTATTCACGAATTTTGTTTAACGCAAATGTCAGAGAAATATGATCGAAGGCAAGGCAAATGACGGCTGACTCTAGGCAAGATACACTGCCGGTGTCCCCCGCCAGCATTCCGATAACCGATGCGGAAGTATTCTTCACCCCCTCGGTCATGAAGCAGATATTTGAAACAACCCAACAAGGTTTCTGGTTCATTGGGCCGGATGGGAAGACGTTCGATGTCAATCCTGCGATGTGCGTATTATTGGGTAGAGACCATTCGGATATTGTTGGTAGATCCGTTTTTGACTTTGTGGACGACAAAAACGCCTCCATCCTGAAACGGGAGATTGAAGCCCGAAGAATGGGGAAAAAAGGCAGCTACGAGCTCTCACTTCAACTACCCGATGGCACCAACCGCCCCTGCATCAACAACGCCATTTCCATCCTGGATGACAATTCCACCTTCCAAGGATCGGTCGGAATCTGGACAGATATCTCGGAAAACAAGAGGATCGAAAAAGCGCTAGAAGACAACAAGGCCACACTTGAACGGCGCGTGGCCGAAAGAACGGCGGAGTTGGCCGAGCAAAACGAGCTGGTTTTGGAAAGTGAACGAAACTACCGCTCGCTTTTTGATAACGCCCTGATTGGAATCGGAAGAACGCGTATCGACAATGGCCGTCTCCTTCTGTCGAACAAGCGTCTTGCTGTTTTATTCGGCTACGACGATGTGGACACCTTCGTCGCCACCTTCAAAATTTCCGAGAATTTCGCCGATCCCAAGAAGCGTGAAGAGATATTTAATATCAGTAGAAATGACCCACGTCATATTCACGAAGTTGCCTATAAACGAAGGGATGGCAGCATCTTCCATGCCAGTGTTGAAATACAAATCAACGACGATGAAGGGTATTTGGATTTCGCCTTTGCAGACATAAGTGATCGCGTCGCAATTGAAGCGGATGCGCGCTACAAAGAGAATCTTGTTGATACGATTATCCGAGATTCCCCGGTATCGATCTCAATCAAGGATATGGATGGTCGTCTAATTCTTGCCAGTGACCTTTTCCTGAATCAGCTTGGATCAAGCGCAGAAGACCTTACTGGGAAAACCTTAAAAGATGTGCTGACGCCGGAGGTGTTTGCCGAATCGCGCAGAGCGGAGCTACAGGTTCTTAAAACAGGAAAGCCGCTTGCTGCAGATCAGACCTTTGCCGCAAACATCGGAAATACATCACTGCTGGTCACAAAGTTCCCAATCAAGAATGAGTTTGGGGACACTACACAAATCGCAACCATTGCTCTCGACATCACCAAGCAAAAGAAGATCGAAGAAGAACTTCATCAAGCCAAGCTTTCAGCGGAAAATGCCAATCGCTCAAAAAGTGCCTTTCTTGCATCGATGAGCCATGAACTTCGAACGCCTCTTAATGCCATCATCGGATTTTCTGAGATTATTTCAGAACAAATGTTGGGGCCGATCGATCTGAAATACCTCGAATATGCGCAAGATATTCATCGAAGTGGCACGCATCTCTTGGATCTCGTTCGAGACCTGCTGGATCTTTCAGCAATCGAAACCGGGGCGCGAGAACTCATTTTGGACGAATTCGGTATCGCCGCTCTGACGAATGAGTGCACACGTACGATCAAGATGAAAGCGGTCGAGAAACGACAAAACCTTCAGTCTTTTATCGCCCCGAATTGCCCTCCCCTCGTACAAGACCGACGCGGGATCAAGCAGATCCTTCTTAACATTCTGACCAACGCTGTGAAGTTCACGCCAAACGAGGGCGAAATCTCCTTGACGGCAACGTGTACAGAATCGGAAGCGATATTCAGCGTGAAAGACACCGGTTGCGGCGTTTCCGAGGACAAAATTTCCAAGATGGCCGACCCCTGGCTACAGCTGGGAGAGAACTTTACCGATGCCAACGAAGGGTGGGGATTGGGGCTGGCGATCGTCAAATCGCTTCTCGATCACATGGAGGGGAGCTGGGAGATCGAAAGTCAGCTCAATATTGGAACGACTGTGACAGTCAGGGTGCCAAACAGACTAACCCTGAACAACGACCCAGAACTAACGAAATCCACCAACGTCCTGTCCTTCGACACCACCAAATCATAGTAAGGGGCGGACGTTGTTAAACGGCAGACATCGTTATGGCAGCGATCAAGCCGCCGCGTAGACAGTCAGGTCCAGATCATGCGTCGTGATCTGCTTCCTGGCTTCCAGATCGTGGAAAATGCCGACCAGTGCTGATCCAGCCTCACGGGCTTCTATAATCATCTCGATCACGGTTTGGCGGTTTTCCGCGTCCAGAGAGGCTGTCGGTTCGTCCAATAACAGGATCGGATAACGTGCCGCAAAGCCACGGGCCAGATTGACGCGCTGCTGTTCCCCACCGGAAAAGGTGATCGGCGACAATGACCAAAGCGCTTCTGGGATCCGAAGGCGGGTCAAGAGATCCTTAGCGTGAGCTCTGGCCGCGTCATCCGGCACTCCCTGGGCGCGCGCCGGTTCCGATACGATGTCGAGCGTCGCGACCCGAGGCAACACACGCAGGAACTGGCTGACATAGCCAATCGTCCGGCGTCGTGCATCCAGAACCGCATGCGGATGCGCAGAGGCAAGGTCGAGCCATTCATCCCCGTGGCGGACGAGAATAGCGCCTTCCGCACATTTGAAGTTCCCATAGATCATCCGCATCAAGGTTGACTTGCCGACCCCCGATGCACCGGTCAGGGCCAGGCATTCGCCCTGGCTTACAGTCAAATTAACACCAGACATGACCGGCAGGCTAACGCCGCCCTGGGTATGAAGCTGGAAGGTCTTCGCAACGCCACTCAGTTTCAGCATTTCCATCGTGATACCCTCCCCTAAGCCTTAAGGATCGAAGAAACGAGGAGCTGGGTATAGGGATGCTGCGGGTCATCCAGCACTTGGTCTGTCAGTCCTGTCTCAACCACTTCCCCACGGCGCATCACAGCAAGCCTGTGTGACAAATGCCGCGCAACAGCCAGGTCATGGGTGACCACGATTGCGGCCAGTCCCAAATCACCGACCAGGCCCCGCAGCAGATCCAGCAAACGCGCCTGGACCGAAACATCCAAACCGCCAGTCGGCTCATCCATGAAAGCAAGGCGGGGTCGGGTCACAAGGTTCCGGGCAATCTGCAAACGCTGTTGCATACCGCCGGAAAAGGTCCGGGGCAGATCATCGATCCGACCTGCTTCCATCTCTACCTTTTGGAGCCAATCAACGGCGGTGTCGCGGATCTGGCCATAATGCCGGGCGCCCACGGCCATCAGCCGTTCGCCAACATTACCACCGGCGCTGACATTCATGCGCAACCCGTCGCGCGGATTCTGGTGTACAAAGGCCCAATCCGTCCGCATCAGCATGCGCCGCTCGGCTGCCCCCATTTGATGCACATCGCGCATCCCGCCTTCCCGCACCGCGTATTCGACCACGCCGGCTTCCGGCTCGATCCGGCCGGAGAGGATGTTCAACAGCGTTGTCTTGCCCGATCCGGACTCCCCAACAATGCCAAGCACTTCACCCGGATAGAGATCAAGCGACACATCGTTGCAGGCATGGACGCGGCCAAAGCGCTTTTCGATGCCTTCCGCTTGCAGAAGCGGCGATTCTGAGAAAACCGTCTTCATAGCGGTACTCCTTCCTCACCAACATGCCCGGCGGCACGGCGTTCTTCGCAATAGTCACTGTCCGAACACACAAACATCCGCTTTCCGGCATCATCCATAATGACTTCATCCAGGAAGCTGTCCGTCGCCCCGCAGAGGGCGCAGGCATTGTCCCATTGCTGCACTTCAAAAGGATGGTCTTCAAAGTCCAGGCTGACGACTTCCGTATGGGGCGGGATCGCATAGATCCGCTTTTCCCGCCCAGCGCCAAACAGCTGAAGGGCCGGCGAGTGGTTCATCTTCGGATTATCAAACTTCGGCGTCGGTGACGGGTCCATCACATAACGCCCGGCGACTTTCACCGGATAGGCGTAAGTCGTCGCAATATGGCCGTGATGCGCGATATCCTCATAGAGCTTCACATGCATCAGACCGTAATCTTCCAAAGCATGCATGCGCCGGGTTTCCGTCTCACGCGGTTCCAAAAAGCGCAGGGGCTCCGGGATCGGCACTTGATAGACCAGGATTTGATCCTCGGACAAAGGCGTTTCCGGTACCCGGTGACGGGTTTGGATCAAGGTGGCGTCCCGCGTCTTTTCCGTCGTCTCAACGCCCGTCGTCCGAACGAAGAAACTCCTGATGCTGACAGCATTCGTCGTGTCGTCGGATCCCTGATCGATCACCTTCAAGACATCATCGCTGCCTATGACCGCCGCGGTGACCTGAACGCCGCCCGTGCCCCAGCCATAAGGCATCGGCATTTCCCGAGACGCAAAGGGGACCTGATAGCCGGGGATCGCCACCGCTTTCAGGATAGCGCGGCGGATCATCCGCTTCGTCTGTTCATCCAGATAGGCGAAGTTATAGCCGGAATCCGCTTCAGCACGCGGCGTTTCCGATTGAACAGCAGTCATTCCGCAGCCTCCGGTTTCGCGATCTCTTCTTTGGCTTCCTGTGCCGCATCGAACTCGGCCCGCATGCGGCGCACGAGTTCAAGCTCGGACTGAAAGTCGACATAATGTGGCAGCTTCAAATGCTCAACGAAGCCGGTCGCCTGAACATTGTCGGAGTGGGAGAGCACGAATTCCTCATCCTGGGCCGGCGCCCCCGCCTCTTCTCCCAAGTCCCGGCAGCGCAACGAGCGGTCAACCAAAGCCATTGAGATCGCCTTGCGCTCAACATGACCAAAGCCTAACCCGTAGCCGCGGGTGAACTTGGGTTTTTCCGTTGCCGTGCCCTTGAACTGGTTCACCATTTCGCATTCGGTGATCGTGATCTCACCGATCTCAATAGGAAAACCAAGTTCCTCCGGCATGAACTCGACAGTCACCTCGCCCATGCGGATTTCGCCAGCAAACGGGTGTGTTCGGCCATAGCCACGCTGGGTGGAATATCCCATCGCGAGCAGGAAGCCTTCATCACCCCGAGCCAGAGTTTGCAGCCGCACGTCTCGGTCCGCCGGAAACTCTGTCGGCTCCCGCGTGATATCGCCAACCGGGCTCACCACATCGCCAGCAGGTGCTTCCGAATCCTCGATCATCCCCTCACTCGCCAATTGATCGAGAACACGGGGCATGGGGTCCATCGGGCCCGGATCGTCGTGAAGCGCGTCCCCAGTGGCGGCACTGTGGAGTTCCACAGAATGATCTCGCGCGCCCCCCTCTGCTTCCAGGGCGAAGTCCAAAAGGCGGTGTGTATAGTCGAAGGTTGGGCCCAATACCTGCCCGCCCGGCACATCCTTGAATGTCGCGGAAATTCGGCGTCGTGCCCTCATATCCGATACCTTCAAGGGCTCGCTATAACCGAAGCGCGGCAATGTCGTGCGATAGGCCCGGATCAGGAAAATCGCCTCGATCAAGTCGCCTGCTGCCTGCTTTATCGCTAAGGCCGCGAGCTTCCGGTCGAACAGCGCCCCTTCGGTCATGACCCGGTCAACGGCGCGTCCAAGCTGTTCCGAAATCTGATCGGTACCAATCTCTGAAACAGCGGGATCGCCCCGCCGTTCTTCTGCGAGCAAGCGATGGGCACCGGCAATTGCCTTTTCACCCCCCTTTGCAGCGACATACATGGGACTAACCTCCGATCCGGGTGCTGCGCGGGAGTGCCGCGACGGAATCAGGTCCGCAAAGAATGATATCGAGCCCCAGAGGAAACAGCGCTGCATTGTTGCGCACTACGTCCCAGAAGCCAGCAGGTAAAGGAGCCGGGGCGAAACGGTGAGGCGTCTCGATCCCCGGCCCAGTTAGAACGACGGCGTCACCTCTCTCGAATCCGTCGACCTGTAAAATCAATGTCGTTGCGCGATCCGGATAGTCGGGCGTTCCGATGGAGAACCTGTCTCCATTCAGGGGGGCCTCGCCCTTTCCGATCAATGCGAATTCTGAATATTTCGGTACATCGACCATAGGCGCACCAGTATGAAAGCGCAGATAGGTCTGAATCCCTTCCTGCCCCGCAATGGCGGGATCAATCCAAAGCGGTGTCGAATAATCTGCCAGGGTCAGCAGCACACCTGCCGTCACCCGGCCCAGGCCGGACGGTACTTCAGCAGGGCCTTTCAAGGGATATACGCGACCCGGATGCGCCATAGCGTCCAGAACTGCGCGAAAACCGGCCTGCGATGCACTGACCGGATCGACAAAACCGGCATGAAGCGTATTGGCACTCATGCGTTCTCTCCCCGCACCATGGTCAGGAACTCAACCTTTGTCGGCGCCGACTTGCTCTGTCGTGCCTCGGCGAGATCCTCAATCTCCGTTTCCAGAGCCGCAACGATTGGCTCAGCCTGAGCCGACGCAACGCCCTGCATCAACGCATCCAAGCGTGCGATCGTCTCAGCCCGGGCCTTGTCGCGTCCGGCTACATAGCCATGGCCGACCGTGCCGTCTTCCAGTCGGATGCTGCAACGGGTTACCGTCATCTCACCGGCATTGAAGCGCTGGCCGCTTCCGCCTGCCCGCGCACGGACCATCATCAGCCCGGCTTCCGGCGCCCGCAGCACAGTGTAGCGGTTATCGCGGCCCATCTGCGTGAGGAGCGGTTCCAATCTTTCTTCCGGACAGCGTGCAAAAGCGCCGAGCCAGCGCTGACGCTGACGGACATCGGCGACGACGGCGGCGGCGGCGGCGTTTTCCGGGTCTACAAATCGCTCTTCAGAGCGGTCCATGACATCTTCTCCCACAGGCATTCATACATCGCGGTGACAAAACCAGAGTACACCGCATTCATTTCCTGTGTATACAGCAAAGATGAAATGACCACATGAACCTTTTAAGAAAAATCCGTGAAGAATGTCTTTCGTCCAAGGTGCCGCGCCGTGATCAGCCGTGTCGGATTTTTCAGCGCCAGATTTTGCAGTACCGGATTTAGCAGCGCCGGGTTTAGCAGCACCGGGTTTAGCAACGTTGTATTCAGCCGCCCTTCCTAACTATGCATATCCAGCGCGACATCGCAGAAGGAGTTCACCAGCCTAAGGTTACGTTTGTCATTCGGGGTGACCAGGACATTGTCATACCGCTCCGGCATCTCATCAATTGGGATAGAGGTCAGCTGGCTTGACGGGAATTGCCCATCATCCAGCATGATCCCAATGCCCACATCATGCAGAACCGCTTCTTTCACCATGCTGAAGGTTGTCGTCTTCAACAGTCGATCAAAGCGTATTCCCAAAGCCAAAGCTTTCTCATTCACAACCCGTTGGGTCAGGGAGCCGTCCTCCGGCACGACGATCGTGCTTTCAGAGATTTCCTTGAGAGACAGGCTATTCCGACGCGCCAATGGATTTTCCCGGCGCAGGAAGGCGCGGTAATGCGTTTCTTCCAGCTTGGCCGCCCATACCCCCTCATCTGCGGGAGGGGCTGCGACAATCGCAATATCCACCTCGCGCGCGCCAAGCTGCTGCATCGCGACGTCCCAACTGACCAGCGAGAAGTCGATGCGAACCAACGGGTATAGCCCCGAATAACGCGACAAAATCGGAAAGGCCGGACGCGGCGCGTTCGCAACGATCCGGAGATGCCCGGCACTCAGACTATCCAGATCCTCAATCTTTTCTTCAATCAGTTGTTCCAGATTTCGGAGTGGATCCGAAATTTCGAACAATTCTCGCCCTGCCGGCGTAAGCTCCAGCCCCTCGCGCCGTCGAATGAAGAGCATGGTGCCCATGATTTTCTCGAGTTTCGCCACATGCTGTGTGATGGAACTTTGTGTCACTCCCATGACAATTGCCGCCTTGGAGAAGCTGCGCTCCCGGGCGGCATGGGTGAAGGCTTGAACTTGATAGGGGCTCGCTTTCACGGGAGGTCTCCGAGGTTCGTTTTCACTCGAAAGACTCTCGCACACATTAGCGGCACTAATATGACGTCATCAGAGTGTCAATCATCCTTGGTAATTCCTGCCAGCACCAATTCGACGGGGACGCACCATGGTTGGCATTGCATTGAACGGAATTCAGAAGAGTTTCGGGGAAACCCGGGTTCTTAACAGTATCGATCTGCAGATCGAGGAGGGAGAATTCCTAACCCTGGTTGGTCCATCCGGCTGTGGAAAGTCGACCTTGCTGCGCATCATCTCGGGTCTGGAGGCGCAAAGCGCCGGATCCGTCACGATTGGTGATCGGCCCGTTGACGGCGTCCGGGCAAGCGACCGGGATCTTGCGATGGTCTTCCAGTCCTATGCCCTTTATCCGCATTTAACGGTCCGCGAGAACATGATGACCCCGCTTCGGATGCGGGACTTGGGTTTCTGGCAGCGCCTTCCCTTGATTGGTCGCTTCCTTCCCGGGGCATCCGGCAAGTTGGAAGGGATGCGGAAACAAGTCAACGAGACCGCAGAAGTTCTGAAAATCGAAGCGCTTCTTGAGCGGAAGCCGGGACAGCTTTCCGGCGGGCAGCGGCAACGCGCGGCTCTGGGGCGGGCGATGGTGCGGCGCCCTGTCGCCTTCCTGATGGATGAGCCGTTGTCGAACCTGGATGCAGCGCTGCGCGTTCACATGCGCGCCGAGCTGACGGAACTCCATCGGAAGCTGAACACCACCTTCATCTATGTCACCCATGATCAGGCCGAAGCGCTGACCATGTCGACCCGTGTTGCGGTGATGATGGATGGCGACATTCTGCAACTCGACACCCCCACGAATGTCTATAGCGATCCGGCCAATCTGCGTGTCGCGAGCTTTGTGGGCAGTCCGAAGATCAATGTCCTGGACGGCAGGCTGGATCGAGACGGTGTTGTCACCGTCATGAACCATCGTCTGCAACGACGCGTTCCCGGCGCGACACCGCAAGCGGTGAAGGTCGGCCTGCGCCCGGAACATCTGCGCCTTGTTCCCGAGATCTCAGGCCTTGGTGAATATGTTGGGACAGTCCGGCATTTGGAGCATCTGGGCTCCGACGTTTATCTGCATGTGGTGTTGAGCGATGGCACGACCACTGCCATCGTCCGTTCCGACCCGGATCATGCCATGGGGATCGGTCATGGGGATACTGTCCGCATTGCCGAGACTCGCGGCGCGGCCATGATTTTTGATGCCGCAGGAGACCGCCTTCCCTTCGAACCTGTTTCGGAAAGCGCGCCCGTATCCTCCAAAACGCAGGAGGTTGCGTGATGGGGCGCCGCCTGACCGGATACTGGTTCACCGCGCCCGCAGTCGCGCTGATGGTCCTGATCCTGATCGCCCCGGTGATCGTGGCCGGGTTTCTCTCGCTCACCGACTACAGCCTGGGGAATGAGAGCGCCAATTGGGTTGGCTTCAAGAATTATGACAAGATCATCAACCGGTCGACCTATCAGAAGATGTTCAGCGCCTCGATCATCTATGTGCTGGTCGTTGTCCCGGCCTCGGTAGCGTTAGGGCTAGGCGCGGCGCTGCTGATCAACTCGCTGAAATTCGCCCAGGATTTCTACAAGACAATCTTCTTCCTACCGGTCATGGCAGCCTTGTTGGCCATGGCCATCGTTTGGGAATTCGCGCTGCATCATTCCATCGGCATCGTGAATGAGTTCTTCGAGAGCGGGTGCGGCACCATCGCCGAAACAATCTTCAGCTTCGGCTGGATTCCCTTCGTCGATGGTGCCGAGACCTGGTATGGCCGGCATTGCGCAGCAGGCGAGTTTCCACTGTGGCTGCGCGACAAAGGCTATGCGCTTGGCACGATCTGCTTTATCGGCATCTGGCAGGCTTTTGGCTTCAACATGGTGTTGTATCTGGCTGGCCTGACCGGCATCCCGCGTGAGCTGCTGCAAGCAGCCGAAATGGATGGCGCAAAGAGCGGCTGGGAGCGATTCCGGCTGGTCATCTGGCCAATGCTGGGGCCGACCACGGTCTTCGTCGTGACCATCACGTCAATCCGGTCCTTCCAGGTCTTCGACACGGTAGAAGCACTGACCCAGGGTGGTCCGTCAAAATCCACCTACGTCATGATGTACGCAATCTACGAAAAGGCCATCAAACAGAACCTGATGGGGATCGGCGCGGCAATCACGATCGTCTTCCTGGCCTTCGTCCTGATCATCACTTTCATCCAGCGCTATCTGGTCGAACGACGGGTGCATTACTCATGAACATGTCCAGCTACCATTATCTCGGCGAGACGTGGAAACACGCGATCCTGATCGTGGGATCCATCGTGGTGATCCTGCCCTTCTACATCATGCTGAGCTATTCCCTGAAGAGCCCCGGCGAGATTGAGCGGAATGAGGGCGGCTTCTTCGGCAGCCAGGAGATGATGATCGATGAGCGTTGCGCAAAGTTGCGCGAACCTGATCAGGCCGCCATCGACAGCGCGAGGCAGCGCTTCACCGGGTTATCGGACAGCGAAATCTACAAAGCCTTGAAGGCGGAAATCGACACCGAATGTTCGGTGCGCCCGATCATCTTCAACTACACCAAGGCGTTCTCCGAAGCCCCGCTGCTGCGCTACCTGATGAATGGCGTGATCGTCACTGTTTCGATCTTCGTGGTCCAGGTGATCGTCGCGCTGCCCTGCGCCTATGCACTCTCCAAGCTGCGCTTCCGGGGGCGGGAATTTGTCTTCGGCATGGTGCTGTTCTGCCTG
>SPJK01059328.1_pt1 | contig 11637 bp, 10 predicted proteins | sample 3741771 | NCBI WGS metagenome assembly SPJK01 (sample SAMN10925997, study PRJNA522277) | cold seep metagenome | isolation source: Elba SIP-enriched marine methane seep metagenome, extraction at timepoint T2 | place: Italy: coast of Elba, Mediterranean Sea | reverse complement strand
TAGGCATCCTCAAGCGATGGCGAAAACGGCACCGGCGAATGAGGCGCGGTCACCATTTCAATGGGGGCTTTCAGCGATTTGAATGCCTCCTGGGCGACTTGTGCCGACACATCCGCAGCGATGGAACACCGCGGATTGGCTTCGTCCACACAGACCAGCCGTCCGGTTTCCTCGACGCTTTCGATCACGGTATCCATGTCGATGGGCGACAAGGTTCGCAGATCGATAACTTCTACGTCGATGCCTTCTTTCTTGAGCGTCTCCGCCGCCGTCAGCGAATGTGGCACCATCAGCCCATAGCCCACGATGGTCACATCACTGCCTTCGCGCACCACATTGGCTTCGCCGAAGGGGATCGCATAAGGTTCTTCCGGCACATCGCATTCGGACGCATATAGGTTTTTGTGCTCTAGAAAGATGACCGGGTCATTATCCCGGATCGCCTGGATCAACAAACCTTTGGTGTCATAGGCGTTTGACGGGCACACCACTTTGAGGCCGGGAATATGCGTGACCCAGGGCGTCAACATCTGGCTGTGTTGAGCCGCCGCGCGGAACCCACCCCCGCACATGGCGCGGATAACAACGGGTGTTTCCGCCTTGCCCCCGAACATGTACCGGAACTTGGCCGCCTGGTTGAAGATTTGGTCCAGACAAACACCCAGGAAATCCACAAACATCAATTCCGCCACAGGGCGCAAACCACAAGTTGCCGCGCCAATCGCAGCACCGACATAGGCGCTTTCCGACAGAGGCGTATCGATCATCTGTTTTGGATGCTTGGCATATAGTCCCTTAGAGACCCCCAAAACACCGCCCCAGGCATCATCTTCGCCCTGCGCACCAGCACCGCCGACGATATCCTCGCCCATCATCAATACAGTCGGGTCGCGCTCCATCTCTTGATCTAGCGCTTCGTTTACTGCGTCTTTCATACTCAGCGTACGTGCCATTCTTGTATTCTCCCTTCTTTTCAAATTTTTCAGTAGGCGACGTACACGTCGGTCGTCAGTTCCTCGGGCTCTGGCAGCGGTGCTGCCTTTGCCTCTTCGACGGCTTCATCAATCAAAGCCAAAACCTCTGCATCGACGGCATCCAACTCGGCTGCGGCCAACACTCCGGCTTCCGTTACCTTGGCCCGGAAAATTTTGAGGCAGTCATTGTTGGCCCGGTTATGTTCGTTTTCTCCAGGAGCGCGATAGGTTTGCGCATCGCCTTCAAAGTGTCCGAAAAACCGGATCATCTTGCATTCCAACAATGTCGGACCTGCGCCTTCACGCGCCCGCTTGATGACTTCGCCCGCGGCTTCATAGACGGCAAAGAAGTCAAGGCCGTCCACAGTGATACCAGGCATACCAAAACCGGTTGCACGGTCCACATAACTGTCAGAGGCAACCGCATAGTCGACTGATGTCGATTCTGCATAGCCGTTGTTTTCAACGACAAAGATCGCTGGCAGGTTCCAAATTGCAGCCAGGTTCATCGATTCAAGCACAGTGCCCTGGTTCGACGCGCCATCGCCAAAGAAGGTAATGCCGACCCCATCATGGCCGAGCTTTTGTGCCGCCAACGCCGCACCGCAAACTAGGGGGGCACCAGCGCCGAGGATACCGTTCGCGCCCATCATGCCCTTGGACAGATCGGCAATGTGCATCGAACCACCTTTGCCGGCGCAAGAGCCAGTGGCTTTGCCGTAGATTTCAGCCATCATACTTTTGACGTCCACGCCTTTGGCGATGCAATGACCGTGGCCGCGGTGGGTCGATGCAATCTGGTCATGATTTTCCAGATGCATCATAATGCCGACACCAGAGGCCTCTTCACCTGCATAGAGGTGCACAAAGCCCGGAATATCGCCGCGACCGAAATCGACATGCAGACGTTCTTCGAATTCTCGGATTGTCTTCATCCGGCGATAGGCTTCCAAAAGCCCATCTTTCTCCAATGGGAACGGGTTGCTCATGAGGTCCTCCCTTTATTTACTGAGCCAACTGAAGCGAGTTGTTCGCTTCGCGTGTGAGAAGCCCGTGTTTGGCCGCATAGGCCATGCAATCGGGCACATTGATTGTTCGGAAGGCGTCGGCCTGAAGCCGAATGCTGACGTCGTCAATTTCGCTGAAGGTCAGCTCACGTTCGCCATCAAGAGCAAACGATCCGACGGAGACGCTAGGCAGATAAACTTCATCAGGCATGATCCTTTCGACCGCCCCGATACCCACCTCTTCGATGAGACCGGGGGCAATTGGCGCCGTCAGCCGCGTTTTCGCCGTCTCAAGCGGCAATAGACGCACGCGTCGCCCTTCGGGCGTTAACCGATCCAACGGTGACAACAGGCCAATGATCGACGACATGCCGATCCCGTCCGGCCGCCCAAAAGTGACAAAGAGGTCTCGGAAATTCTCGGTCTTCCAGATGGCACGCGCGCCGATGAAGCGCTCTGAGACGACCGCGATATCGACCAAGGCAATCTCGCGCAGGTCATTGACCCGAACTTCCAAACGCTTGTTGTACGAGAACGCATGCGAACAAGGGACTTGGCCAGTTACCGCAAGCCCTACCGCCAATCCCGTAATCGTAGGTTCGCGCAATTCAGGAAATGCGTTGTTGGTGCCCGTGGAGACACCGGCAATGGGTGTATTGCCGCATTTGGACACGACTACCCGATTGGTTCCGTCGCCCCCCAGAACGACGATGGCGCCAACCCCCTGGTCGTGCATCTGGCGGGCTGCCTCAGCACTGTCCTCGGATGTGCATGTCACCGGCATGTTCAGATACGACACTTTGGGGAAGCGCTGGTGGCCCATGCGGCTTTCGCGGTCAATCGTGCGCATAAGCTGCGTGCGAATGCCGCCATTTTCGGGCATGATAACGACTTCATCTACACCGGTGACGGCAAGCCCTGTCAGCATCCGCAGAACAATATTCGCACGGTCATTGATGGGAAGGTTTCCCGCATGGCTAACGATCCGGCGAATGTCGCGGGCAGAGACTGGATTTGCGATAATTCCAACTTTGGTCACGAGTGATGCCTCCCTTTCCACCAAATAAGCAACAAGTGTGCCAAAGTGTTGGACAGCATGTGTTCCAGCCGATATTTTGGATACAGCAGAAGGAAATATTTATATGTACAAGGGTCTTAGGCTGGGTGTCCGCGCAATCATCATACATGATAGTCGACTATTGCTGGTAAATGCCTATAAGCCCGCGTCCGGACCTGAGCTTTGGTGCGCGCCCGGTGGTGGCGTAGAGCCGCACAGTTCACTGCACGATAACCTCAAACGTGAAGTTTTCGAAGAAACGGGACTTAGAATTAATGTCGGCGCCGTGGCTTTGGTCAACGAGTTTCATGATCCAGATATCCCATTTCATCAGGTCGAGATTTTCTTTCGTGCAACAATCACAAAAGGAAAACTGACCGACGGGTGGACGGATCCTGAAGGTATAGTTCAAAGCCGACGTTTCTTTTCCAAAGACGAGCTTTTGCAACTTCCGTTGAAGCCCTCCTGCTTGCCTGACATGGCCTTTGATCCGAATACCTCAACAGATTACGACCCTTTGGAACGGATGGTGCGTTAGGGTCAGGATGCATTGAGTGCACGCCCTGAGCACCGAAAAATGTGCGGTCTCAGAGGCTTGCTTTACGCCGTCACGACTGGACGTCATGGCAAGCAAAGCGAGATGCTGAGGTCGTGCATTTCTCAAGGCCTTTCAGGTTCAGCCGGTTTTGCGCCTCACATCGTCTCAAGGACTTGAAATATAACCACTATTCCGGCGGCCATGCTCCGCGTCAGACACAAAACCCGCTGAACTCAGGCATGCAATCAATGCATCCTGACCCTAAGGAACCAGCGCGATCAGTTCTGACAGAACAGATATCGCTAAGGTTCGAGAATCCCGCGCTGAAGGGACAAGCCCGATTGGCCCATGAATGCGGGCAATCTCATCTGGTTGCACCTCGAGTTCCTGAAGGGTCTGATCGCGTTTGGCTTTTGCGTTCATGCTTCCTTGGGCACCGATGTAATAGAGATCCATTCGAACCAGATCACGCAAAAGCCCAGGCTCCCAATCGTGATCGTGAAAGAACAAAACAGCCGCTGTTCTGCCATCCCCAGTGACATTGGCGGGGACGTGTTTGGCGCGCAGCTCGACGGCACTTTCCTCCAAAAAGCTGCAAGCACCCAAAGTTTCAGGATCCGGTGAGTAAACTTGGACTTCATAGCCACTTGCCCAGGTCAAAGCTGCGAAGTCGGCGGTCTCCGGTCCTTTCCCAAAAACCAAAAACCGCAGTTCGGGAACAAGGTGCAGACAAAAGTGCGTGTCCCGCACCCCGGTGACTTCCTCTTTTACGATCGACATTTGCCCCGTACTGGAACAAATCTTTATCGTTACGGGGTGACGTTGTTTGAGGCGTTTGACAGCAGATCGCAGCACTGCTTGATCAGGATACGGGACAATCAGAATTTCCAGCCCGCCACCACACGGCAATACGATATCCATGAAAGGCGATCCTCGTCCGTATCGAACAGTCGTTGTTTCGCCTTTTTCCATGGCGACCAGGGCATGGTGTTCGATATCAGCTTCTACACAACCAGAAGATAAGCTGCCAATGCGGCCGCCCTCGGATCGGACGGTCATCAAAGCGCCGACGGGCCGATATGACGGCCCCTCGACATGTTGTACGATAGTCAACGCACAAGGTTGCGACGCATTGGCGGCATACTCCAACGGTCCCCAATCAGATCGAAATCGACCGGTTTTTTCGGGTTTCGAAGAATGCAACGTGCACGCCTTGTCGTCGAGCATCGCCGCCACTCAAGACGCCGCATCCACAGCGCGAGCCGCAAGCACTTGAACAAGGTTGGCACGATAAGCACCATTTCCATGAAGATCATTGATCATGACGTCCGAGGAGACAGAAAGACTTGCCAGCGCGCTTGCCGCGAAGTTGGCGGACAATGCAGCCTCGGCTTTCGCCCAGCGAAACACGCCTTCCTTTGATGCGCCAGTTACAGCGACACGAACGCCGTCCGCAAATTTCGCAACAAACACCCCAACCAACGCGAACCGTGACGCAGGTTGTGCAAACTTTTGATAATTTGCGGCTTCTGGGATGGGCAATGTGATGGACGTGACAATCTCGCCCTCATCCAGCGCCGTTGCAAACATGCCCTGGAAATAATCGTCAGCAGCTATGTCGCGCTTGGTCGTCGAAATTGTGGCGCCTGACCCGAGCGCTGCAGCAGGATAACACGCCGCTGGATCGTTGTTGGCCAAGCTGCCCCCTATTGTGCCGCGATGGCGCACCGCCGGATCACCGATCCGGCCTGCTAAATCGCAGAGCGCTGGGAATCTGGTCCTCAGCGCGGCATTGCCTGCCACCTCTGCATGAGTGGTCATAGAGCCGATTGTGACCGTCCCCGCCGCGAAAGAAATGCCGCGAAGTTCTTGCGCTTTGGATATGTCCACCAGATCGGACGGCGCGGCCAGACCCGCCTTCATTGTTGGCAAAAGCGTTTGCCCGCCCGCGAGCAGCGCGCCATCCTCTGCCACCAGCAACAGGCTTGATGCTTCGGCTGCGGTCGGCGCCGCATGATAGTTTGAATTGTGCATTGTATCCCTCCCTTACTCAGCCGCCATCTGCGTTTTTTTCAACGCGGCCCAAACTTTGGACGGTGTCGCTGGCATGCTGAGATCGTTGTTGCCAATCGCATTTGTGATCGCATTGATCACGGCTGGTGGCGTGCCAATTGCTCCGGCTTCGCCGCAGCCTTTCATCCCTATCGGATTGGTCGTGCAGGTTGTTGAGTGGTGCAACACATCAAAGTTCGGGACATCATCCGCACGCGGCATCGAATAATCCATATATGACGCCGAAAGTTGCTGACCATCCTCGCTGTAAACAACTTCTTCTAACATGGCCTGACCGACGCCCTGGGCGATACCACCATGAACTTGGCCCTCAACAATCATAGGGTTGATGATCGTTCCGAAATCATCGCTGGCGACGAATTTCAGAATTTCGGTCTTACCTGTCTGAGGATCCACATCCACTTCACAGATGAAACAGCCCATTGGGAAGGTAAAGTTCAACGGGTCATAGAATGCGCCTTCCTTGAGACCGGGTTCCATGCCCTCTGGCAAATTGTGGCCCGTATACGCCGCCAATCCAATCTCATGCCATTCCAGAACCTTGTTCGTACCTTCTACCTTTGCCTGACCGTCTTTGATGACAATGTCGGCCTCGGAAACTTCCAACAAATGTGCGGCCAGTTTCTTGATTTTGATCTCGACTTTGTCCAAGGCTTTGACAATGGCCGACATGCCCACGGGGCCCGAGCGTGATCCATAGGTGCCCATGCCGAATTGCACTTTGTCCGTGTCGCCATGCACGATTTGCACGCTATCCAGTGGTACACCAAAACGGTCTGCGACGACCTGGGCAAAAGTGGTTTCGTGCCCCTGTCCGTGGCTATGCGACCCTGTCAGAACTTCGATTGTCCCAACAGGGTTCATCCGAACTTCGGCGCTTTCCCAAAGCCCAACCCCGGCCCCAAGCGAGCCAACAGCAGCCGACGGCGCGATGCCACAGGCTTCGATATAGCACGACATGCCAATGCCGCGCAGCTTGCCATGGGCGGCGCTTTCGGCTCTGCGCGCATCAAAGCCGGCCCAATCCGCCGCCTCCATTGCTTGGCGCATATTACCTTCGAAATCACCAGAGTCATAATTCATGATCACCGGAGTTTGATGTGGAAATTCGCGGATAAAGTTGATGTTACGCAGGTCTGATGGGTCTTTGCCCAGCTCACGCGCTGCTGTTTCGATCATCCGTTCCACAAGATAGGAAGCTTCCGGCCGCCCTGCCCCGCGATAGGCGTCCACCGGCACGGTGTTGGTATAGACACCAAGAACTTCGCAATAGATGTTCGGGATGTTGTAGGTTCCCGATAGCAAAGTCGCATATAGATATGTCGGCACTGCGCTGGAAAACAGCGACATATACGCGCCGAAATTCGCCTGGGTCGAAACCTTAAAGCCCACGATCTTGCCATCACCATCAAACCCCATTCGGGCCTTGGTGACATGATCCCGCCCATGGGCGTCGGTCAGGAAAGCCTCGGTTCGATCAGAGGTCCATTTGACCGAACGGTTGGTCTTCATAGAAGCCCAAAGACAGGCGATCTCTTCGGGGTAGATATAGATTTTTGAGCCAAATCCACCGCCAACATCAGGTGCAATCACGCGCAATTTATGCTCGGGTGCGACCTGGTAGAACGCACTCAAGACCAACCGCGCCACATGCGGGTTCTGACTGGTCGTATAAAGCGTATAGTGATCTTCGGCTTCATCAAAGGTCGCGATCGCCGAGCGCGGTTCCATCGGATTGGGCGACAAACGGTTATTGGTGATATCCATCTCTGTCACATGCGTCGCGCCGGAAAGCGCGGCTTCGGTGGCGGCCTTCTCGCCGATCTCCCAGTCATAAACGATGTTGCCCGGGGCATTTTCATGGATTTGCGGCGCGCCATCTGCTGTCGCCGCCGCAACACTTGCCGCAACTGGCAATTCTTCATAGTCCACGTCGACAGCTTCGGCTGCCGCGCGGGCCTGCGCCTTGGTTTCCGCAATGACAATGGCCACCGCATCACCGACATAACGGGTCTTTTCGGTCGCCAACGCCGACCAAGCCCCCATATTCATCGGGCTGCCGTCCTTAGAGGTGATAGCCCAGCCACAGATAATGTTGCCGATGCCATCGCCGGTCAGCTCTGCGCCATTGTGAATGGCAATAACACCGCCCATCTCTTCGGCGGCGCTTGTGTCAATATTCTTGACCCGAGCATGGGCATAGGGCGAACGCACAAAGGCCGCGTAGGCTTGGTTCTCCATCCGAATGTCATCGGTGTATTTGCCCTTGCCGGTCGTGAACCGTTTGTCTTCCTTGCGCTTGACTGGCGCGCCAATTCCTTCACTCATCGAATGACCCTCCCTTACATTTCGCCAGCGGCTTGGCTGATAGATTTCACGATATTGTGGTAGCCGGTGCAGCGGCAGATATTGCCTTCCAACTCATGCCGAATTGCCGCTTCGTCCAGCGTCTTGCCCTCGGCCTTGTAGCGGTTGACCATGTCCACACCGCTCATGATCATACCGGGCGTGCAAAATCCGCACTGCAATCCATGGTTGTCATTGAACGCCTTTTGCATCGGATGCAGATCGCCATTGGCAATGCCCTCAATGGTGGTCACCTCCGCCCCATCGGCGGCGGCGGCCAGCATCGTGCAGGATTTCACGGCCTTGCCATCCACATGCATAACACAGGCCCCGCATTGCGACGTGTCACACCCTACGTGAGTCCCGGTCAGTCGCAGGGTTTCTCTGATAAATTCGACAAGCAATGTGTTACTTGCCACCTCTCTGGTGACGGCTTTACCATTCACCGTCATCTTGATCTCGGCCATTAAACTCTCCCTTTGTCTTTTGATTTCTTGAGGCGGTAATCAGCCGGTAAGCTTCTTCAACCACCCTTTCTTTTCTTGTTCCGGTGTGCCGTCGCCGCCCGGACTTTCGATCTGGCTCCGCAAGTTTGAAAAGAACTGATCGGCCATCTTCTTGGCGAAACCGTCGATAATGCGCGAGCCAAGTTGGGCCAGCTTGCCGCCAACTTTCGCCTCCACATTGTAGTGAAGAACGGTGTCGTCCCCTTCTTGGACCAGGTGCACTTTCGCGCCGCCCTTGGCGAAACCGGCGGCACCGCCTTTGCCTTCTCCCGTCAAGGTCAGGCTGGTGGGCGCTGCCATATCCGAAAGCGTGACAACCCCTTTGAATGTCGCTTTAACGGGGCCAACTTTCTGAACAACCGTCGCTTCAAAGCCATCTTCGGGTGTGCCAGACATCTCGGTACATCCCGGAACGCAGGCCATTAGGACATCGGCAGACAAGATCGCTTGCCAAACAACGGTTTTGGACGCGGCGATTTTCTTTGATCCAATCAGATCCATGCGTCATGACTCCTCAACAGTGCTCATTGAATGCAAGCAACAGATGTGCCAAACAAATGGAATTCACTGATTCCGGTAGGTCTCCTTGCGCCAAGTCCAAAGTCAAACACAGTCACAAAAACTCGCACTGACCCAAACGATGCGCAGCTCATTGGCTTTGCTGGAAATGGGCCCCGAAGAATTAGCCGAAGCAATTGAACGCGAAAAAAGCCGAAATGCATTCTTGTTTTCCCTGCCATCGCGCGCGTCTGGCGGCAGCAGTGACGATCTCGGGACCTCGGAAGTCGCTTCTAGTGAAACAGAATTGGACAACATCGCGCGGCAAATCGGATTGATCCGTTTGTCACCTCGGCAATCCGAGTTGGCCCATGGCGTTCTGCACAGTTTGGACGATCGCGGTTTCCTGTCGGACAATCTAAGAGACGTTACCCAGTATCTGGGCTGCTCGATGTCCGAACTTTCGGAGCTTCTGCCGACCCTACAGAACAACGTGGAACCCGCGGGCTTGTTTGCGACTTCGCTGGTCGAGTGCTTTCGCTTGCAGCTGATCGCAAAGAACCGGTTCGATCCTCTCATCGAGGCTCTCTTAGGCCGTTTGGACTTGATCGCGAAACGCAATGTCGACGCGATCTGCGTCGAATTCGACGTAGATAACGAGGACGCCGTCGAAATGCTGGACGACATTCGCAGTCTGGACCCTGCCCCTCTTCAACGGCAACCCCAATTTAACGAGGGGCAAATTGCGCCGGAAATCATCATCAAGGAAACGCCGAAAGGTGACCTAAAAGCCGAGCTGAACGAGGCCGCTCTGCCTCGGATCCTGACAGATGATGCACTGTTTTCCACAACAATGGCTGCAGAGACGGATGGATCTGCTCAAATGTACTACCGCGACTGCTATCAGGGTGCTTCGAACATGGTCCGTGCTATGCAAAAGCGCGCAAACACCCTGCTGGCAACGGGCACGGCCATTGGAAAACGACAAGACAAGTACATTCGCACTGGGCGGGATCGCGATAAGCTACCATTGACCATCGAACAGCTTTCCAATGATGTCGGAGTGAACAAAAGTACCGTGAGCCGCGCCCTCAAAGCCTGCAGCATCATGACGGATCGTGGAACGTTCCCGGCCAGTGAATTTCTGGCACGCGCTCTTACCTCAAGTGATCAACACGAAAGGACACGCGACCAGGCTCTTCGACGTCTTTCTCTGTTAGTCAAAACCGAAGATCCCAAAAGCCCGAATTCCGATGAACAACTGGCCCGACAACTCGACAATCTGAAATTCAACATATCCCGCCGAACTGTTGCCAAGTATCGAAAACTGTTGGGCATACCGGGCACCCACGCCAGAAGAAAACCCTAACACATTCTTGGGAAGATCTCACCCGGGAAAGGCTTTGTTGCAAAAATTCGGATGAGGGATTGATCTCACGAATCCAGCTTAATGGCTAGGGTGTCGGAGCAGTTGGACTTCTGCGAAATACAAGACCAAGAACTGGTCGTCCTACAATGACGCGCTGAAGCAGCGTGGATCGCTATCGGTCTGGTTTGACCCCGAGATGATATGGACGCCGCCGCCGAACGGCAGGCGTGGTCAGCAACAGAACTTCAGTGACGCTGCGATTCAAGCTTGTCTCACTTTGAAGGTGCTGTTCGGACTGCCATTGCGGCAAACCACAGGCTTAATGTAAAGCCTGCTGCAGCTCATTGGCTTGGACTAGGCGGCACCCGATTTCAGCACCCTTTGCCGCCCCATTGCCCGTCAGGCGAGTGCGTAGCAATCTGCCCAAGGGGTCAACGAACACTAAAAGTAAGTCTGCCATATCGCGGTGACACTGGGCCGCTGAACCTCTTGATCCCCTCTCGGGACATCACTGCGTGATGCCCTGGAATCCCCCTCTCGTGCACGCTTTCATGCGCTGCCGGGCAGCGGACGAGCGACGGAGCGATTGCCCTTAACCATGCAATCAATGCGCAACGACATCTGGGTCGCACCCTTTGGCAACGGTGGAGTGGGTATCGCCGCCGCAGCCGTGTCGAACCGAAACCTCTCATCGTTTGCAAGCAAACGACCACCAGCCGATGGATGCTTTGTCTGAAACTGATGGGCCAATCGATCATGGCGCGGGACGTCGACTGGCAAGTCGCAGAAATCCAAATCCGTATCGCCGTGCTCAATCGTTATACTGCGCTTGGCACACCTGCCACTGAGGCAATAGCATTCGATCATTCTCTCGAACCAATGGCGTTCATGATCTCCTTCCGTCCGGCGAATGGGAAGAACGTCCTTCAACCGATTTGTGCAACAATGCCCATCTTCGCTATCAATAGTGTCCTCCCACTCCCGGAATGCTCTCTAGTTTCCGTAGTGAGTTTAACTGAAACCCACCATTTTGCTTACAAGAATTTTAGACGAAAAGTGCGCTCTGGTGTGGATTGACACCTGTCCGTCGTCAGGGTTTTTTGGACCAATGGCTGCGTAAACTAAGAGAGAGTTTGGCTCATCTGGTTGGTTTGATTATGCGGCGTGCTGGCGGTGATGCAAGCGTCGCGCTTCCAGTGTCTTTCGTTTGATCCTTTCGCGTTGTTTTAGAATGGCTTTGTCGCGTCCGAAGTAGACATCGGCAGGTGT
>SPJK01077948.1_pt1 | contig 11638 bp, 11 predicted proteins | sample 3741771 | NCBI WGS metagenome assembly SPJK01 (sample SAMN10925997, study PRJNA522277) | cold seep metagenome | isolation source: Elba SIP-enriched marine methane seep metagenome, extraction at timepoint T2 | place: Italy: coast of Elba, Mediterranean Sea | reverse complement strand
AGCGCCCGGTAGCGCTGAACATACTCCAAGGGTTGAAGCGGTAGGAGAAGTTGATTTCGGTGGAGAAGGAACTCAAGTCGGTGAGTTCCGCCTCAGAAGGCATGCCAGGCGTGGCGGGGTCTACAATTCCGGCCTGAAGTGGAGGCTGATCTGCAAAAGGGTCGATAGTTGAGGCGTTGACAATGATGCCTGCCAAGATATCTTGGCCCAAAGAATAGCGTAGATCTACCTGGGCTAGGGCGCGCTGCATATATCTGCGGCTTACTGCTTCATTAAAGCCGTCTACACCCACCATGATGTTGGTGGCCAAAGTAGTGCTGCGCCAGCGAACCCAAGAGATAGTTGTATTGAAGTCGATGCGCGGAATGCCATAGACCTCGCCGTCGGTATCACTGACCGCCAAAACGCCACCTAGCCGTAGACCAGTTTCGAGGTCTCCTAATAGTCTACGGCGCCAATTGGCTGAAGCCGAAACAGCATGCACAAAGTCACCGGGGTCGAAGTCAATGCCATCATAGCCAAAGGCTAACTCTAGCCGATCTATCTGACTAAGTGGATGGATAGTTCCTGTTTGCAGTTGGATTTGGCAGGTTGCACCCAAACCCTGGCGGGACCTTTCCGCCTCACGGTTAACGGAACTATCTAGACATAGGTTATCGCCGGCCAGGGGACCACGGTCGATCATGGGCGCATCAGGGCCGAGGTTTTCCTCAGGCAGTGTCAGGCCGATGGAGAAGGTGGTGTTGAAGTCGTTGTGGCCGATCAAGGGCCCTACCAAGCTGGTGGAATAGGTGAAAGCTTGGGAGCTGAGCACCTGAGAGGCAGTCGGCCGAGGGGTGGCCCCGCCTCCGGTACCACCGGTGCTGGAGGCTCCGATGGCCGCAAAGTCTTGGTCGCCAAACTGTCCGCGAATAGTATTTGCCCAAGTCCAACGTCGGGCGAGCAGGGTGACCAAGTTGCCCTCGATGGTGTTCATCAAGATCAGCGGACTCCCGGTATCGCCGTTAGTTTTGAGGAGCTTAGTATCGCCTTCAGGTAGCTGCAGCCGCATCAGCAAACGAGGCAGATAGCGCAGCTGGAGAGTATGCTGCCGGCTCCGTAGTTGCAGCACCGCTATTGGTAGCAGCTCGGTGTCGTAGGCAGGCAGATTCTCACCCTGCGCGCTGGGAATCTCGCCCACACGCTGGTTGATCTGAATACCCAGAGCGCCGTCAGCCGTGACTTGCCCGGTCCCTAGCATTGCTAGGGTAATGAGGCTGGCGAGATGCACTCGCTTACCTCACGACGATGACGTCGCCGTCCCGGAGTTTGAAGTAGGTGCTGCGGGGCTCGCCGGCGACCAGGTCATCGTAGCGAAAGCGAATCACTTTGAGTTCGGGATTTTTCCGCACCACGAAAATCATATCTTGGTTGGCAAAGGGGGAAAGTCCGCCTGAACGCGCCAAGACCGAGAGGATGGTTTCGTTCTCCAAGACCTGCTGTTGACCACCGGATCCGACTTCGCCAATCACCGAGACGGTGACCGGACGGGCCCGGGTGACGGTGATGGAGACCATGGGTTTGACCACGATGCCCTTGAGCAAGTTGGCCTGACGCTTAGAAGCCTCGGCCTCAGTTAAGCCCTCAACTTGCACCTGACCCACCACAGGCTGGGTATAGGAGCCGTTTTCCAAAACGGTGAACTTGCCGGAGAGCTCGGCTTGACCTTTGACCACTACGCCGACGGTGTCACCAGGCTCGATGGGACGAGCGGTCACCTGGTCGGAGAGGTTGTGGACCCAGATATAGTTCGGCGGTGCGCTGGCGCATCCCGCCAAGAGGGATAGACTGAGCGTGAGAAGGAAGGGCTTAAGCACGTCTTTGGTCTTCCACAGATGGGGACTTGGAACAACCAAGGCCCCGTGCGCAAACACTGCCGAGTAGCACATCTTTACGTTACGTCGGCGACCCGCTAGAACCCCGATGCGCCTTAATGCTGACAGCTCTCTGAGCCGGCGGTAGGCGCGGGAATCAACGATGAGCGATTCAACACCCTTTAGCTGTTATGTCATCGGTGGCGACACCCTGCTAACCGAATGCTGCGAGGCCATTATCGCCCAGGGGCACCAAATTCTTGGTGTTATTACCAGTGCTCCTAGGGTTGCCGAATGGGCCGACGGCAAAGATCTCCCCGTGATCGACGCTAAGTCGAGCTACGGTGAGGAACTCAAAAAAGATGAGTTCGACTATCTCTTTGCCATAACCCACCTTGCGATTATCCCTGAGGACGTGATCGGCTTGCCCAAAAAAGCAGCCATCAACTTCCACGACGGCCCGCTTCCTCGCTACGCTGGCCTGAATACTCCTATTTGGGCCCTTCTTAACCAAGAATCAGAATACGGCATCAGCTGGCATCACATCACCGCCGGCGTCGACGAGGGTGATATTTTGGAGCAACGCCTCTTCGAGCTAAGCTCCGAAGAAACCGCGCTTTCTCTAAATACCCGTTGTTTTGCTCAGGGTTTGGAGAGTTTCTCAGAACTCATTGAGAAACTTTCCAAGGGCGAAGAAGAGGCCACTGCCCAAGATCTTACCGAGCGCTCAGTATTCACCCGGCACCAACGTCCTGAGGCCGGGGTAACTATTAATTTCGGACATTCCGCGGCCAAGATCGAAGCACTTACCCGCGGTTTGAACTTTGGACGCTACGAAAATCCCGTCGGCAGCCCCAAAGTTCAGGTTGGTGATAAAGTATTCATCGTAACTAATGCTTCGGCTCGCGATGAAGAAGGTATGGGCGCGCCCGGCGCGGTCCTCAACCTAGACGGCGCCGAGTGTTTGGTGACCACCGGTGAAGGTATTTTGGCTATCACCGGCTTCTCCACCCTCTGCGGCATCGAACTTACTCCCGGGCAGTTTGCCGAACAGAGCGGCCTTGAAGCGGGACAGAGTTTCAAAGTATTCGGCGACGAAGAATCCGCCGCCCTCACCAAGTGGACCGAAGACACCGTCAAAGCGGAAGGCTTCTGGACCAAACGGCTACGTACCCTAGAGCCCATCGAATTGGCCTATGGTTGTGCCTCGGACGCCGAACCCAACTATCAAAGCACTGACTTTACCGTACCAGAGGCGTTCTCTGGCGCCTTTGGCGATACTAAGGTCGATGCTTTGTTGGCGGGCTTTGGTGCCTATTTGGCCCGGACCGGTAACAAAGAAAAATATGACCTGGGCTTTAAGTCAGGTGCTTTGAGCAGTGAGCTGGGTGAACTAGAAAACTATTTCGCTGCCGAGTTGCCTTTGAGCGTGAAACTATCTGCTGAAAATAGTTTCAGCCAAGCTCAGGCTACCATGGGCAAAGAACTGGCCCGGATTTACAAGCGGAGGAGCTATCTCAAGGATATCGTCGCTCGTAATCCCGATTTGTCAGCTCGTCCCGAGCTCAAGAAGGGCTTAGTGCCCGTAGGTGTCTATCTGGGCAACTTGGATGATGCCGCCGCGCTCTCCGCTACCCGCCTTACCTTAGCGGTTGCCGAAGATGGTTCAGCAGCTAAGTTCATCTACGATGACAATGCGCTCTCTGCTGAAGACCTGCAAACTATCTCTGGACAGTTTGCCACCTTCTTAGAAAACCTCGGCAAGGCTCCCGAAAAGAAGCTTTCTGAGCAGTCTCTGCTTTCCGATGGCGAGCTGAATAAGATTCTCCGGGACTGGAATCAGACCTCTAAGGAATATGACAAGGGGGCAACTATCCACCGGCTTTTCGAAGCCCAGGTGGAGCGTACTCCCGATGCTCCGGCCGTCGTTTTTGAAGGCGATACTTATACCTACAAAGAGCTGAATATCCGCGCCAACCAACTGGCTGTGGAGCTACGCACCAAAGGCATAGGCGCTGGTAAGTTGGTAGGTATCTATGTCGAGCGTTCCTTGGACTTGATGGTCTCCATCATGGGTACCCTCAAGGCCGGCGGCGCATATCTGCCTCTCGACCCCGACTTCCCCGCTGACCGCATCGCTTTCATGGTGGAGGATACCAAAGCTCCGGTGATTATCGCTCAGAGCCATTTGGTCCCTCAAATGCCCAACCATGAGTCGCAGGTCATCGAGATAGATGGACATTGGGAAACTATCTCTGACAACGATGGCGGAAACCTAGAAGGTGGTTCCGGCCCAGACGACCTCGCCTACGTTATCTTCACCTCTGGTTCCACCGGCAAGCCCAAGGGCGTGCAGGTGGAACATCGCAATGCGGTAAACTTCTTCGAAGGCATGGACGATCGGGTCGAAAAGCCCGAAGAGGGCAAGCAGGGCTCCTGGCTGGCTGTCACTAGTCTCTCCTTCGATATTTCAGTGCTGGAACTATTTTGGACCCTCACTCGGGGCTTCAAAGTTGTGGTTTACAAGGACCACGCTAAAGCCGCTGGCGAAGAGGAAGTATCTGCCGAAGTATTGGAGCGCAAGATCGACTTCGGTCTGTTCATGTGGGGCAACGACGATGGTCCCGGCCCTCAGAAATATCGCCTGATGATGGAAGGCTCGAAGTATTTCGACGAGAACGGCTTCAACTCCGTCTGGACCCCCGAGCGACACTTCCACGCCTTCGGTGGTCCCTATCCAAACCCCTCAGTGACTGGTGCTGCCATCGCGGCGGTAACCAAGAATGTATCTATTCGCTCTGGTAGTTGCGTTTCTCCGTTACATCACCCCGTGCGTATCGCGGAGGAGTGGTCGGTGGTGGATAATCTATCTAACGGCCGCGTAGGACTATCTTTTGCGGCCGGTTGGCAGCCGAATGACTTTGTCATCATGCCCCAGAATCACAAGAATAATAAGCAAGTGATGCTGGACCAGATCGAGATAGTTCAAAAGCTATGGCGTGGCGAAGCAGTAGAGTTCGAAAATCCCATGGGGGATATGGTTCCAGTCACTACTTTGCCCCGACCGGTACAAAAAGAGCTGCCTTTTTGGGTAACGACCGCCGGTAACCCGGCAACCTATGAGGCTGCTGGTCGCACGGGTGCACATGTCTTAACTCACCTTTTGGGCCAATCTTTTGAAGAGGTCGAAGGTAAGATTAAGATCTATCGTGAAGCCCGCGAAAAGGCCGGTTACGACCCATCTACCGGTATCGTGACGCTGATGCTGCATAGTTTCGTGGGCAAGACTCGCGAAGAAGCGCGGCAGATGGCCAAACAGCCCCTGAAAGACTATCTCGGTAGTTCAGTGGCTTTGGTGAAGGGCTTCGCATGGGCTTTCCCCGCTTTTAAGCGACCTCCCGGCGAAAACGCCTCACCGATGGATATCGATCTGGGCACCCTCACTGAAGAAGAGTTGGACGCCATCTTGGAGTTCGCTTTCGATAGATACTTCGATGACTCCGGCCTCTTTGGAACTATCGACGAAGCAGTGAAGGTGGTCAACAAGGCCAAGAGCATCGACGTTGACGAAATCGCCTGCTTGCTCGACTTTGGCGTACCTACTGATGCCATCATGGAGAGCTTGCCTCGCCTCGTAGAGGTCAGTAAGCGCGCCAACGCCCATGTGGGAGGCAAGAAGAAGCCCAAGGTAGATGTGTCTATCGCGGCGCAGATTCGCGACAACGGTATTACTCACTTGCAGTGCACGCCCTCTATGGCGCGGATGATGCTGCTCGACGATGATGCTCGTGAGGCTTTGAAGACCGTCGACCACATGATGGTTGGTGGTGAAGCCTTCCCCGTTGAATTAGCTAAGGAACTATCTGGAGTGGTTAGAAAGACCGTAACTAATATGTACGGTCCCACCGAGACAACTATCTGGTCTTCTACCCATCGCTTGGCAGAAGAGGGCAATACTATTCCTATCGGAACGCCTATTGCTAATACCCAGCTCTACGTCTTGGACAACTATCTACAGCCTGTTCCTGCTGGTGTTCCCGGCGAACTGTACATCGGCGGTGACGGCGTGGTTCGCGGATACCTAGGACGTCCTGAGTTAACCGCACAGCGCTTCGTTAAGGACCCCTTCCAGGGCGAGGGCGCTCGGATGTATCGCACTGGTGACTTGGTGCGTTTCCGGACCGACGGTGTCTTGGAGTTCATCGGCCGCACCGACCATCAAGTGAAGGTTCGCGGCTACCGCATCGAGCTTGGTGAGATCGAGACCCAACTATCTCGGGCCGACGGTGTCCGCGAGGCGGTGGTGATAGTTCGTGAGGACACTCCCGGCAATGTACGTTTGGTGGGCTATGTGGTTCCTCAAGGCGCTGACCCAGATATCGGAGCGCTGAAGAACCATCTACGTACTGATCTACCTGAATATATGGTGCCCACTGCTTTTGCGGTGATGAAGGCCATGCCTTTGACGCCCAATGGCAAGGTAGACCGCAAGGCGCTGCCCAACCCGGACGAGTTAGCTGCTCAGCAGGAGACAGTGGAGTATGTGGCTCCGGAGAACGAGACTGAAGCCAAGATCGCCGAGGTTTGGCAGAAGACTCTAGGCAAGGACAAGGTGGGTATCGACGACAACTTCTTCGATATCGGTGGACACTCCTTGTTGGTGGTCCGCATGCACCGCGAGCTGAAGGTACACTTTGAGCAGACTATTGCTTTGACCGACTTGTACCGCTTCCCAACTATCCGCGGCTTCACTGATTTCCTCAGTACTGGCGGCGTCTCCGAGGGTGTCAAAGCCTCTGGTGACCGCGCAGCCAAGCGCAAAGAAGCCATGCAGCATCGCCGTCGCCGGCGTTAGAGCCCTTCCTAGAAGCGCCTAGAGATAGTTCTGGGCGCTTTCCTTCTCCCTCCATACATCCCGGCTATCAGCTAGGCTCTGCGCTACACTCAGGTATCTAGATGGCAAATGTCTTCGATGACGGAGGAATTCTCCTGTCTTCTCTCCACTCTGCCTTCGACTGATCCTTGCGAAGCAGCTTAATGTTGCAAACGGCGTGTACCCAAGCTGTGGTGAAACACTTGTTGTTGATAGTATACAGTGTCTCTCATTCGCTTCCATGCGAAGTCTCAGTACCTTGTGTACCCTGAATGACAGCTATCACTTCGCCTACAGGCTCTCGTCAGACGACTCGCTATATGCCAAGGCCATAGTTGTGCGCGTCCTTTTCCTCGCTCTTTGTCTATTTCTTTATGCGACTCCAGCTCATGCAGGTCTAAGTCTGGGGTCTTCCTCAAAATGGTGGACCAAGTATCCCCAGCGTCCCAAATTCTAACTTAGGTGGTAGCTTTGGAGTACAACTAGGCTTCCTCTCCATCGGCTTGCTGAACAAGAAAGTCTCCATTGCCCCTGTGGTTTGATTTACTCACTACTTTCTTGTCGACACCGGACGAAAAGCCAATTCGGCCCCAACTATCAAGGGCTCCAGTCTTCAAGCTATGTTGGAGCTTTCCTATCATTTTGGTGACGGGCTCTCTTTGTATACCGGTGATCTGTCCCTCGAAAAACGGACACTGAGTGAAGCTACTCTCCGTAGCTGCTCCTTACGCTCATAACCCTCGGGCGACTCATAGTCTAGGCTCGAATGGAGCCGGACCCGGTTGTAAAATACCTCGATATATTCAAAGACAGCGCTGGTAGCCTCCTCACGGTTAGAAAACGGCCTTCTAGGATAGATGAGCTCCACCTTCAAACTATGAAAGAAACTCTTAGCCACCGCGTTGCCATAGCAGCAGCCTTTCTTGCTCATGCTGCTTATCATTCCCAGTCTATCTAGTGCTGACTGATAGTTATGGCTGGTATACTGGCTGCCGTGGTCGGGGTGATGCATCAGGCCCTTTGCAGGCTTCTGACGCCGATAAGACATGCGGATTGCTCTTAGCGGTAAGTCCCGAGTGATGTGTTTACTGATTGCCCAACCGACGACACGCCTGGAGTACAGATCGATCAACACTGCTAAGTACAACCAGCCTTCCTTGGTCCATATATAGGTGATGTCACCGGCCCACGTTCTATTCGGCTCGGAGACCTCAAAGCACTGATTGAGAGGGTTTTCAGATACCAAACCCCTCGAGAAACTATCTTTGGTGGCCCTAAACTTACGTTTGTGTACACTCCGGATTCCATTTTCTCGCATCAAGCGTTCCACTCGAACCTTCCCCACCTTGACACCGTCTCCCTTCAGAGCACGATACACCCGTCTACTTCCGTAGGTCCTGCGGCTAGAATTGTGCACCAGCGTGATTTGCTTCAGAAGCTCCGAATCACGACGTTCACGGCTACTTGAGCCAGTAGCCAACCAACTATAGAAACAAGAAGTAGACACTCGAAACACCTCGCAAAGTCTACGAGTAGACAGACTTCCTCGATACTTCAGCACCAGTCGGTATTTCACTGGTGCTGGCGCGCGAAAAAGCTGTGGCCTCCTTCAAAGTATCCCGCTCAGCCTTGAGATTCTTCACCTCAAGCCGCAACCGACGCAGCTCCTCCTTGACCTCGGTGCGATTCCCTTGGCCGCGAAAGGCCTCCTTGCCGTCCTTCTTAGTGGCCGCACGCCAGCGATAGATGTCCTGAGACTTGATGCCCAAGTCCTCAGCCGCCTGCGGAGCTCCAATCCTCTCCGCCAGCCTCAGGGCCTCCAGTTTAAACTCCTTGATGAATTGCCTTCTCGGCTTCTGCTCGCTCATACGCCATCCTACAACGAATTCGGAGGATTCTACTATTTAGGGGTCCGAGAGCCGAGGGGCAGATCAATGCGCGAGGTCCTTCTTTTCCGGAGCTAGGCGATAAATGGAACTTCGTCTGGGAAGCGCCCTACTATCCCTCTGGCTTACAGGGAGTTATTGCAACGGCTACGGTAACATTCCTGGAAGCGAACTAAGCTACGCATCATCCGAACGTTCGAGCTGAGAACATAGCCTCGGTCTTTTTCCCCAGATACTATCTGCCTCCCTAGGATTATTTGCCTCCCTAGGATGACCAGGCTGCTCACCGACTCAGTCGGCCGCTTCTTTGTCGAAAGTTCTTTATCAAACCAGCGGCGATTAGTATGAGGTTGTGTTGTGAGGTTTCGGTCTATATATGAGAAACTATTGGTATATCATAACCTTGTATACGCTAGTTTTGTCCACTGCATGCTCATCAACCCAGAGGAGTTTACAAGGACATAGATCGGTTGAGCTTAGCTCTGGTCAGGGCACGTCACCGATCCGCGGGGCTAGTCCTGCCCAGATGTTGGGCGCAAATATCCGATGGAGAGAGCTAGCTCTCATGGGCGAGCAAGAACTCCGGCTCGACGTTAATTTTAGATTGAACTTTGTCAACTCGGAGCAAGTGGTTCAGCTGGGCTATACACCCCTGACTGCGCGTACTTTTGACGTCGCCTTCTATATTAGTCCCACCGTGGTTAGAACAGTCCACGAATGCTTGAGCTTTTTTGGAGGAGTGGGCATAGGTATCTTCTCGTCTGACTTGTCCTTCCAAGATGAGATGCCTCGGTCTGACCCTCTGATTCTACTTTCCGTGGATAGTCTCAATTTCAGCATGTCCTTCAATGCTGGACTAAGGTTTGAGTTCGGATACTTTACTACTGCCTTTTGGTTGGATGCGACTCCGGTCTTCTTTGAGCCCTACCCAGGGAGCGATTTCTATACCCCTCTAACCAGCAGCTCGATGCGGGTTGCGGTTATTTGGTCGGCAGGGATACAGTTTTGAAATTCACCTATAAACTATTTAGAGCTATTCTCTTGGTTTCGTGGATTCCTTTGTTCACGGCTTGCTCGGGCTGTCCATCTCAGACTGCGGAGGTGCTTATGGAACTCTACTATCCGGCAGAGGACGAGAGAGAGTATATTACAGGTCAGGGTTATGCACAGTCAGCAGATACTTCCCGGATTTATGTACTTGAAGCCCACCTTACCGCCTCCAGTGAAACGGATCTGTTTTTGAGAATTGTCGCGAGGAGGGAAGATAACTTCAGTTTTAGTATCTATCAGCGCGGAGAACTTTCAAGAACAAGTCTTAGACGCTCGACCCTCTCCATAGCTAATGTCAGCCGCCCAACGCCAGACCTGAGCTGGAACTTCGTCTGGGAGGCTCCATACTATCCCAACGGCAAAGCCGGAACAACGGTGACCTTCGGGCCGGCGGATAGTTACCGGGAGTAGCAACTCCCCCTTGTAGATAGAGCATGAAGGATCCAATTTCAATAAGCTTGGTCGCTGCGAATCTTATGAGCACCGATGTCCAAGCTCAAACTCGTTTTGATGGTTCAGAGGCATCCTGGTGGAGCCTACCTGGTAATCGGCAGCGGTTCTCTATTGTGGGAGAGGCAATGCCTGATTTGGTTCTTCTGGAGCAGCAAGGACCGCATTAGCAACGAGGCTCAAGTATGCAAAATTATCTTATCGACAACAAGAATAGATATATGGCCTGCTTAGCTGGGCTGCTTCTGTCCTTGACTACTGCTTGTGCGGGGGTCAATACCAACCCAGGTGCGTCCTCATCTCTGGAAATGGGCTTTGGGATAGCAACCCCTCCTATTCTTGGAGCTGATTCTATACTGGTTTTTGGAGGTCAAGGGAGATTCTTTGCAGTCGATTTGATCGAGGAGCGTCTACTCTTTCAGCTCAGCCTCCAGGCCCTCGCCACGATGGCTACGGGCCAGACTCGGGAGGGGTACACCTTGCTTGACGTTGATATTCTAGATCTATCTCTCTTGGCGACTCCGGGCTTCGTGGCTCCCCTAAATGAACACTTCAGTGCTTTCGGCGGAGTTGGCGTGGGGTGGCTGCGTTCCCGGATTGAGTTTCAGAAGGATGAGAGTCTTTTTTCAGACGTTAGTGAAAATTTCACCATGATGTTCAAAGGTGGTTTTAGGCTAGAGGCGGGGCCCTTAACTATGTCTATTGAGCTCAATGCTCAGCCCGTCTTTCTAGAGCCCTATCCCATCAATAACTGGCTGGGGACACTAAAGAGTAGCTCCATGAGAATGGGGGTGATGTGGACCTTTGGAGTCAAGGTCCCATGAAAGCTAAGCTCTTGGCCTTATTACTTTGTTGCCTGGATAGCGCCTGCTCAGGACCTCCTGATTTGGGAGCAGAGCTAAAGATGGGTCTTTACTATCCCGCAGAGCAGGAAATTGAGCGGCTGTCCGGTCGTGGATACATGCGCTTTTCCTCTGACGCAGAAGGGTATTGGGGAGACCTCCATGCTTCGGCTGCAGGTGACGTTGATATCTTTCTCTTTTTGGATAGGTTCTACCTGGGGAAGATTGAGATCTATCGGCAAGACGAGCTTGTAGCAGCTACCAAGGGCCTCTACCCGATTTCTGCACAAGGTCCAGCTATGCCAGAACCTGGTGATAGGTGGAACTTCGTCTGGGAGGCCCCATACTATCCCAATGGCAAATCCGGAGTGATCGCAACCGCTACGGTGACGTTCGTACCTGCGGATAGTTACCGAGAGTAGCAACTCCCTCTCGTTGATGGCGCACGAAGTATCTAACTTCAATAAGCTTGGTCGCTGCGAGCCTTAGGAGTACCTATGTCCAAACTCAAACTCATTTTGATGGTTCAGAAGCCGCTCCGCAGAACTGGCAGATTTCGGGCTAGTTCGGGGATGGATATAGTTCTCCGGGGATTAGAGGAGGCAATGGAGGCTTTTCTGCAACTACTCAGATCTATCCTCGGCATCTTCGCCTTGGGAGATAGTATTACTTGAGCCTTCTGCT
>SPJK01073635.1_pt1 | contig 11643 bp, 14 predicted proteins | sample 3741771 | NCBI WGS metagenome assembly SPJK01 (sample SAMN10925997, study PRJNA522277) | cold seep metagenome | isolation source: Elba SIP-enriched marine methane seep metagenome, extraction at timepoint T2 | place: Italy: coast of Elba, Mediterranean Sea | reverse complement strand
TGGCTTGAAGAAAGCTCGATTTTTGCTTTTTCAGCAGCATCTTTCAAACGTTGTAACGCTAAAGGATCTTTTGATAAATCAACGCCTTGATCTTTCTTAAATTCTTCAACTAAATGTTCAATGATACGTTGGTCAAAGTCTTCACCACCAAGGAATGTATCACCGTTTGTCGCTAATACTTCAAACTGGTGCTCGCCTTCGATGTCAGCAATTTCGATAACAGAAACGTCGAATGTACCACCACCTAAATCGTAAACAATGATAGTTGAATCACCACGTTTTTTGTCCATACCGTAAGCAAGTGCAGCAGCAGTTGGTTCGTTGATGATACGTTTTACATCAAGACCAGCAATTTTACCGGCATCTTTTGTTGCTTGACGCTGAGAGTCATTGAAGTAAGCAGGAACAGTAACAACCGCCTCTGTCACTTCTTCACCTAAGAACTCTTCTGCTGTTTTTTTCATTTTCATCAAAACACGAGCTGAAATTTCAGGCGGTGCCATTTTGTTATCGTTTACTTGAACCCACGCATCGCCGTTATCTGCTTCAGAAATTGTGTAAGGCACCATGTCGATATCACGTTGCACAACGTCTTCTTTAAACTTACGTCCGATTAAACGTTTAATACCAAATAATGTGTTTTTCGGATTAGTAACCGCTTGGCGTTTTGCTGATTGACCAACCACCACTTCATCGTCTTTTGTGAATGCCACAATCGACGGAGTTGTGCGATCGCCTTCACTGTTTTCAATAACGCGTGTATTTTCACCATCAAGTACCGCCACACAAGAGTTGGTTGTACCTAAATCAATACCAATAATTTTACCCATTGTATTTCTCCAAATATTCCTAATGTTTCGTTGCTGGCCACACCAGCTGTTGTTTAATTAAGTGGGGGGGGATGTTTTTTATTTCAAGCCCTTAAAGCCACTTTTTGTGTATTTTTTTAAGCTAAATGGTTACTGAGAGACAACAACCATCGCAGGACGCAGTAGACGTCCATTAAACTGATACCCTTTTTGTACCACAGTCACTACGTGGTTCGACTCAACACCCTCAACAGGTTGCATTGACATCGCTTGATGTAATTCAGGATCAAATGCCTCACCTTCAGGATCGACTTGCTCAAGACCAAATTTACCGATTGAGCCCATGAACATTTTCATGGTCATTTCCAAACCTTCTTTCACGGCATCCATCGTTGCTTGTTCACCTTGAGCCGCTTTTAAGCCTAGTTCCATACTGTCAGCAATTGGTAACAACTCGGCGATGAATTTATCTAAGGCATGTTTGTGGGCGTTTTCTAAATCGCGGCTGTGGCGACGGCGTAAGTTTTCCATCTCCGCTTTGGTGCGAAGTAACTCATTCCAATGTTCATCCGCTTTCGCTTGTAGCGCTTCAATAGATACTTCCGGCGCTTGCTCTTCTGTAGGTTCAACGTCAGCTTCAGTCGACTCAACAGTTTCATCAAGCTGCTCTTGGTTTTCTTTATTATCGATTTCTTCGTTACTCATGGTTCCAAATTTCCGAATTTGTTTGTTCAACAAGCCGTTATTTGGGGGTTAAAAAATCGTTTTCAAGGGATTTATTAAAATTAATAGTTGGATTCGTTAGTTCCGAGAGCAAAAGCAAGTATTTGACAGTATTGATTAGCATATGAAAAACTGCATGCGCGACATGGGCATCCAAGCTAGGATTGAGACGTACCCTTTGAACCTGACCCGGATAAGACCGGCGGAGGAAGTTGCCGGTCATTGCTTAATCACACATTGACGCTCGACTTCCTTGAATCAAATAACACTAGTTCATTATGCGGAGTCATTGATGATCCCTAATATTTTATCTATCGCAGGCTCTGATCCATCAGGCGGCGCCGGTATTCAAGCTGATCTAAAAACCATTTCAGCCAACGGTGGTTTTGCCATGGCAGCTTTAACAGGCTTAACCGCGCAAAACACCCAAGGAGTGACAGGGGTCGAACTTATACCTTTGGATTTCATACGTGCTCAAATCGCTTCTATTCGTGCTGATATCGAGATCCACGCCATTAAAATAGGCATGCTCGGTAATGCAGATATCATTAATAATGTCGTCACCGCGCTCGATGGTTATAACGGACCATTGATCGTTGACCCTGTCATGGTTGCCAAAAGCGGTGATCGTTTATTGGCACCAGAAGCGGTCACAGCACTGCGTGAAAAGTTAATTCCAAAGGCAACGATAATCACCCCTAACCTGCCAGAAGCGGCTGATTTACTCGGTGTTGATGAAGCAAAAAATCTTGATGCTATGAAGAAGCAAGCTGCCGAATTACTGAAATTAGGTTGTGATGCAGTGTTATTAAAAGGTGGTCATTTAACCACTACGGATGCCACTGATGTATTGCTCTCTCAGAAAGAAGAAATACTGCTAACGACAGATAGAGTCGATACAAAAAATACCCATGGTACTGGCTGTACCTTATCATCAGCGATTGCGACACAAATTGGGCTAGGCAATGATGTAATCACCGCCGTTAACAATGCTAAACAATATGTCAGTAATGCCATTGCTCATGCTGATAAGTTATCTGTTGGTCGAGGCCACGGTCCTTTACATCACTTTTATGCAGCTGGAGAATAATTAAAGATGAGTTTTACCGATACGTTAAAAGCCGCTGCTGAGCCCATTTGGACTCAAATTCATACTATGCCTTTTAATGCAGAGTTAAGTGCTGGCACCTTAGCTAGCGAAGTGTTTAAAGGCTATATCATCCAAGATGCGCATTATCTAGAAGGTTTTGCACGTGCACTTTCAATGGCAGCATCCAGAGCTCCCGTTCCAGAAACGATTGGTCAACTCTCAGCGTCAGCAACCGGTGCGGTTATGGTCGAGACGGCCTTGCATAGTGAATATATGAATTTATTCGGTGTTTCTCGTGAAGATTTTCTAGCTACACCACGCTCTCAAGTCTGTGATCATTATGTAAATAGCCTAATCAGTACAGCAGCAATCAAACCTTTTCCTGTTGTTGTCACCGCGTTATTACCTTGTTTTTGGGTGTATTACAGTGTTGGTCAAAAATTAAATGCCGAGACCATTCCAGATAATCCCTACAAAGCATGGATTGATACCTATGCCGGTGAAGAATTTGCAGAGGCTGTCAACGGCATGCTCAATTTAACCAATCGACTGGGCGAGGATGCAGACGAAGAAACCAAACACGCGATGATTGAATCATTCAAACAAGCCACTTGGCACGAATGGATGTTTTGGAATAGCGCGTATCATCAACTCGGATGGGCAAAGCTTATATAACGACACAAAAGAAAACTAAAAGGCTAAGGGGATACAGATCAGCAGTCTGCAGTGACGACTGTTATCGTACAATCGGGCGAGCCGAATGAATCATAAATAACGTAGCACCCTTGGTTGGTAGGAACTGAAAATCCAGGGATGTCATAACCCACTAAAGTATATTGATTATTAACTTGTGATGTTAAGTCTTCAGTATCTCTTAAGTTAATGAAATCAATCATCGTCATTTTATCGCCAAGTTCAGCCTCACTTTCAGGGCATAAATTTCGCCAATCCACTTCTGAGGTTGAGTTTTTAAAGCTCACTAGATAGCCCGTCTGTGAACTACCTCCAGGGTTTGATTCAACAACACTCAAGCCTTGAGCGTAAGCATGCATCTTAATCAAACTAATTGTTGATTTCATGGTTCCAGCAATATTTTCAAGTGCAGCTATTCGCGCAGAAGTAGATAGGTTTACAAACTTTGGTAATGCAACTGCAGCTAATATTCCAACGATAACAATCACCATAATCAGTTCAATCATGGTAAAGCCTTCGTTTTTATTTGGTAACTGAAGCATTCTCAAACACCTCAAACTAAGCGATTAACGCTGACATCATCTAGTAATTCCATCAATCGAATAAAATCAACCGGCTTTGTGAGGTATTGATCAAAGCCCATCTCAATACCACGTTCAACCTCAGAGACAAGCGCATTAGCCGATATTGCAATAACAGTAATGTGTTTACGCAGCCCTTCTTGCTTCATGATTTCTAATGCATCAAAGCCGCTGATGCCTGGTAAGTTTATATCCATCAAAACCACATCAGGTCGTTGCTCACGGATTAAATTTAAACCAGTTTCGGCATTCTCAGCTTCCAACAATTCAAAATTAGGAAATCGTTGTAAGTAACGACGAATTAATATTAAGTTCGCTGGATTATCTTCAATATAGATAACTTTTACGGGTACGTTCTCAGGCCCCGGTACTTCTCGCATCATCGACTCCTTTCAGCCAAATACATTCTCCGCCACTTGCTTTATCTAATCGTTCAAGTGCAGATTGATGCTCTGCCAGTTCTTTATCCGTTGCTTTAATCACTTTGAGAGGACCACGCTTTTGCAAAGTAATTGCCGTCTCGCTCTCTGTCTTTTGCTCCGTGCTCGTATCAGCCGCCAGTGACAAACTCACCTGACCGCCAGTCATTGCTAAGTATACGTCGGCTAAAATCTCGGAGTCTAATAGAGCGCCATGCAATTCACGGTTTGAGTTGTCTACCTCATAGCGCTTACATAATGCATCTAAGTTATTTTTTTGGCCCGGATGCTTGTCTCGTGCGAGTTTTAAAGTATCTAAAACCGTACACAGATCTTTGACTCGACGTGACTCCGTTTTGATTTTACTGAACTCATGATCAATGAAACCAACGTCAAATGCGGCATTGTGAATGATTAACTCAGCACCATCGATAAATTGAATGAAGCCATCAATAACCTCCTCGAACAAAGGTTTGTCAGCCAGAAACTCATGAGTGATACCATGAACTTCCATCGCACCCGCATCAATTTGACGCTGCGGATTTATATATTGATGAAAGGTTTCACCTGTTAAACGGCGGTTAACCAATTCCACACAACCGATTTCGATAATTCGGTGATCATCGGCAGTACTAATACCGGTTGTTTCTGTATCCAATACCACTTGGCGCTTTGCTTTTTGGATTGTCATGACTCTATTTACCTTTCATTTTGTCACGCTCTGACACGGCAAGTTTATCGGCTCGTTCATTTTCAGGGTGGCCTTGATGACCTCGTACCCATTCCCACTGTATTTTATGCGGCTGTGCAGCTTTGTCCAAACGCTGCCAAAGCTCTACATTTTTAACCGGCTTCTTGCTTGCCGTTTTCCAATTTTTGGCTTTCCAACCAGAAAGCCACTCTGTCATGCCTTTTAATACGTACTGAGAATCGGTTGTGATGGTTACCTGACAAGGCCGTGTTAAGGCTTCTAACCCAACGATAACTGCCATCATTTCCATTTGATTATTCGTAGTTTGTTTTTGCCCACCTGATAATTCTTTTTCCGTTCCTTTCGCCCTTAATATAGTACCCCAGCCGCCTGGGCCAGGGTTGCCACTGCATGCACCATCAGTAAAAATTTCGACTTCTTCCATTAACGTTTTTCTCTATCTAGTAAGTGGCTATTGTACCCGGTTACCGGCTTAATCAAGCCCGGATTTGGGAATAACATTTTTTTACGCCAATCAGAAATGGTTGGTGTTAATGGCAACACTCGCTTTTTGGCAACAATAATACTCACCGATGCAAAACGGGGCCAAAAACGCTTACCCAATTTGTTTAAAAAACCAAAACGTTCAAGCGTGTTCGTTGTTGAAAATGGTGGCACAAAGACATCATTATTAACCTCAACGGTTTCAAAGTTCAGCAACGTCAGCCAATCTTTAATGCGCGAACGTGCAAAATAACGACCTTGCCAAGGCATTTGTTTTTTCCTAGACAATAGTCGGCGCAACCCAAAAAAGCTAAACGGTTTAAAACAGCACAAGACCAAAGTACCTCCGTCACCAAGTACTCGTTCAACTTCACGTAATACTTGATGCGGATCTACAGCAAATTCGAGCACGTGAGGAAGAACAACGACGTCTAGACTATTACTTTTTATTGGCAAAAATTCTGCCCAGCAGTTTATCTCACCATGTTCACCAACCAAAAACTGACAACACGGTGTGTTTGACTCTGGTAATAATGATTCAATGCCATAAATTTGTGTCTGGAAATAACCATGAATATGATCAGACATAGCTTCAAGCACCGACTTTTCTTTGGCAAAAACATACTGCCCAAGCTCAGTGCGCCACCATTTAGCCATTTTTTTTGCATTAATCATCTTATAATGTTCAGACTTCTTTGCATGTGATGTTAACTCAATATGTTGACTATTTTTGCCATTCCAGCGTTGACTGATAACTATATCTGGCTAGTAAAATCTAGCTTGGGGCCAGAAACGCTTATCGTTGACCCGGGTGAATCAACACCCGTCATTGAGGCCTTAACCAAGCAACAGCTTACACCCATTGCAATATTAAATACGCATCAACATTATGATCATATAAATGGTATCAAATCATTAGTCGAAAAATATGACTTACCTGTTTATGGCTCGTCAAATGAGTTTATACCCTGCTTAACTCATGACCTAAAAGATAAAAAGAGTGTCTTTATCCATTCTGCTTTTCCAGAGTTTGAGGTACTGCACATACCCGGCCACACTGCTGGTCACATTGCCTATCATTATCAAGACATCTTATTTTCTGGTGACACCATTTTTAGTGGTGGCTGCGGTCGTTTATTAGGCGGCACGGCACTACAGTTATTTAACTCTATTCAAAAACTTTGTGAGCTGCCAAAAAATACGCAAATTTTTGCAAGTCATGAATACACCGAGCAGAACTTACCGTTCGCAAGACTAGTAGATCCCGACAACCAAGCGATAATCACCTATCAACAAAAAATAAAGGCGTTACGTAAGCAAGGCATAATTACACTACCAACCACTATTGAACAAGAGCTAGCTATCAATCCATTTTTACGGTGCAACCAGCCTGCTGTGATAAAAGCGGCGAATGAATTTGCTCAACGGACACTGCTAACACCCGCTGAGGTATTTACAGCATTACGTATGTGGAAGGATAGGCTATAAAAAAAGGCATACGGGTTACCCCGCATGCCTTTTTGCAAACAAACAATGATGCTTATTTGTCGGTATGAATATCCATTTGTGGGAAAGGAATCGAAATACCCTCTTCATCAAATGCTAATTTAACTTGCTCAATGATGTCTGAGCGAACACCCCAATAATCACCGCTCTTAACCCAAGGGCGAACATTAAAGTTAACACTGCTATCCGCTAATTCAGCAACAGCAACCGCTGGCGCTGGTTCAGCTAACACTAACTCATGGCTTAATAAAATACGCTCCATGATTTCTTTTGCTTTTAGCATGTCATCGCCATAACCGATACCAAAGACTAAATCGATTCGACGTGTTTCTTTAGCTGAAAAGTTAGTGATGGCACCAGAATAAATTTGGCCGTTAGGAACAATAATTTCTTTATTATCACCAGACTTCATTGTTGTGCTGAAAATACTGATTTGTTCAATCACACCAGCTTGACCACCTGCATCAACAAAATCACCAATTTTGAATGGGCGGAAAACGATTAGCATTACACCCGCAGCAAAGTTCTGTAATGAACCTTGTAATGACAAGCCAATAGCTAAACCGGCCGCACCAATCAAGGCAACTAACGATGTAGTATCAACACCAAGCTGATCTAAGGCTGCGATAAAGACAAATAATAATAAAATCGCATTAATTATTGAGCTCGCAAAATTAATTAAGATTGGATCCATATCAGATCGAACCATTAATTTACGTACTAATTTAACAATCCATTTAACCACGATGCGACCGATAATTACGATGGCAATGGCAAACAAAATATTCATCAACCAAAACTGTACTGTTTCATTCATTGTTTATTTCCTCATTTGTGTTGCTTTAACAATATCACTGACTAAACGCGGTCCTCTATATATAAGGCCACTATAGACTTGAACTAAACTTGCGCCGGCATCGAATTTTTCCATCGCATCGTCCGCAGACATAATCCCACCAACCGCAATTATCGGCAAGTGGTCAGGAAGCGCTTGACGGAACTGACTCACCACCGAAGTAGATTTATCAAATACCGGGCGGCCACTTAAGCCTCCAGCTTCGTCAGCATGTTCCATGCCAACCACAGCATCACGATCCATTGTGGTGTTAGTTGCAATCACAGCATCAATTTCAAATTGCGCGAAGGTATTTGCCAGCTCTTCCACCTCTGCCAAGGTTAAGTCCGGCGCGACTTTTACCGCCATCGGCACGTAGCGCTGATACTGATTTTGCAGATGTATTTGCTTTTCTTTTAACGCTTGTAATAACTGATTTAAAGACTCACCAAACTGTAAGGTTCTTAACCCTGGCGTATTTGGTGACGAAATATTGACCGTCACATAATCAGCATACGGATACACTTTTTCAAGGCCTATCAAATAATCATCAACTGCATTTTCGACCGGCGTATCAAAATTTTTACCTATGTTGATGCCGATTACCACATCGGTTTGCGCAACTTTAACCTGCTCAATCAGGTGTTCAACACCTAAGTTATTAAAACCCATGCGATTAATAATGGCTTCGGCTTCTGAAAGGCGAAAAAGACGCGGTTTATCATTACCCATTTGAGGTCGCGGTGTCACCGTGCCAATTTCGATAAACCCAAAACCTAAAGCAGATAATCCTTCAATGTGATCACCATTTTTATCCAGACCAGCGGCAAGGCCAACTGAGTTTGGAAAGGTAATCCCCATCACATCAACAGGTGTCGCTTCTGCTTTTGGGTATAACATCGATGTCAGCCCGCTGGCATCCATTAAATCGAGGCCTTTTAAGCCTAAGTTGTGCGACTTTTCAGCGTCAAATTGAAAGAGAATGCTTCGCAACATGTCGTATAGCATTTACACCACCATCGTAACTTGGTATCCACTAAATTTGCGGATGTTTAATACGCCGGTATCTAAAATGAGATACTGGCCTTTAATGCCTTGAAGTACACCTTGTATTTCTGGCTTTTTATCAAAGTTTTGAGACTTCACTTTTTCTGGGTAACTAAGCACAGGGTAATCAATTTCTGTGACATTTTCATTAGCAAGAAACTGAATAGCCGAATCACCAAACTGTGAGTTTAAAGTGTCTAACTGAGGCTGGCAAAGACCAACTAACTCATCACGACGCTCAGTTAAATTAATTGAATCTGCCGCACCTTTAAGCATCTTGCGCCAATCGGTTTTATCGGCAACATGTTCCTTAAACATCACTTCTACCAATCCAGATTGATATCGTGTTCTCACGCGGAAAACAGGTATAGCTTGAGTGGCTCCTTGATCAATCCAACGTGTAGGGATTTGATTGTTGCGAGTAATGCCCACTTTCAAACCAGAACTGTTTGCTAAGTACACAATATGATCTTGCATACACACCGCTTCACCCCACTCAGGTTCTCGACAAGTACCCTGTGCGTGATGACAGGTTTCTGGCTTTAAAAAACATAAATCACAACGAGCTAATGACTGTGAACACGGAAAACAAAAACCACCACTAAAACTTTTTTTAGTCTTGCGATTACAGGCTTGGCAACGTATTTCACCAGCGAATTGTAATGTTATGTTTTGTCCAACCAGTGGCTGCATTGGCACTCGCTGTTCATCAAGCACCATTTGATATTCTGCAACTTTAGTCTTTTCAGGTAATGTCGTATGCATCTTCGACAATACGCCATGAAACTCTGCCACTCACTTATCTCCGAGATCGTTAAGAATCGATAGTCTAACTGATTGCTAACCTTTGCGTGATGTTTGTCAAAGACAGCTATTAATAAGTTGTTTATAATCAGCTTCCATGCAATTAAATTTACAACCAAAAACCAAACTGCTATGCGTGGCTTTGACCGCGCTGCTCTTCACTGCTTGTACGAATTCTTTCGTCAAAAAAGAGCCTGAAGTAACCGTTGAGCCAGTACAAAAAACAGCAGAGCAAACATCCAACACATCTACATGGGAACAGGCTTACGGCGAACCACAAGAACCAGAGCCAAATAAGTTGGATGAATCCCTACCAACTGAAACCACTATTAAAATAGTAAAACAAGAACCAAAGCCTGTAATTGATATTTGGGAACGTATCCGTGCTGGTTATGCCATTCCAAATGAGCAACTTCATCCTAAAACACAGCAACAACTAAAATGGTTTGTAAAACACTCTGACTATATGAATCGTGTTGTCGAGCGTGCCCGCCCGTACTTGCATTACATCGTTGAACAAGTCGAAAAACGCGGTATGCCAATGGAAGTTGCCTTGTTGCCGGTAGTGGAAAGTGGTTTTCAACCATTCGCTTATTCTCACGGTCGAGCTGCCGGTTTATGGCAGTTTATTCCGGGCACAGGCAAAGTGTATGGGCTTGAACAAAACTGGTGGTATGACGGTCGACGTGATGTCATTGAATCAACCCGCGCAGCGTTAGATTACTTACAAAAACTACATAATGACTTTGGCGATTGGCAACTTGCATTAGCTGCCTATAATTGTGGTGAGGGAACAGTAGGCCGGGCCATTAAAAAGAATAAAAAGCTCGGTAAACCCACTGACTTTTGGTCTTTATCATTACCTAAAGAAACATCAGCCTATGTGCCAAAACTAATGGCCGTCACCCATTTAATTAATGATCCAAGTGTTTATGATCTTGAGTTAAATGATGTTGATAACAAGCCTTACCTCACCATCGTTGAAACGGGGTCGCAAATTGATCTCGCCTTAGCGGCACGTCTAGCTAACATCACTACTGACGAACTATATCAATTAAACCCGGGGTATAACCGTTGGGCGACAACACCAGAAGGTCCTCATCGCTTAGTGCTACCCATTGATAAGGCAGCTCACTTTAAACAAGAATTAAACAAGCTTCCAAAAAATGAACGAATTCAATGGGCGCGCCATAAAATTAAATCAGGTGAATCATTAGGCGTTATTGCAGCAAAATACAAAACGACCACTAAGACCATCAGAGAAGCTAATGATATTAAAGGCAACACTATTCGAGCTGGTAGCCATTTATTAATTCCAGTCGCTTCAGCAAAACCAAGTGAATACCCAAAAACGGTCAGCCAGCGTTTAGCAGCAAAACAACAAAGTAAGAAATCTGGCAAGAAAACAACTCATACCGTTCGCAAGGGGGATACATGGTGGGATCTAGCAGCAAAATATAAAGTAAGTGTTAGAACACTCGCTGCTTGGAATGGCAAAGCTCCCGGTGACACATTAAGTATCGGCCAAAAATTAGTGGTATGGCATAAAGCGCCTTCAAACGCATCGAAAACCGTTCGTACCGTTAAATACAAAATTCGCAGCGGCGACTCATTATGGAAGATTTCGCAAAAGTTTAATGTCAGTGTAGATCAAGTTCGCGAATGGAATGGACTTAGTAATCGCACCTTACTGAAACCCGGCCAAAACTTGACACTCTACGTCGATGTAACCAAGCAACACGACAGTATTTAACATGTTACACGTTGCATTGTTTGAACCAGAGATTCCTCCTAATACGGGTAACATCATTCGGCTATGTGCTAACGCCGGTGCTCAACTGCATTTGATCGAACCACTTGGCTTTGAAATTGATGATAAGCGCTTAAGAAGAGCAGGCTTGGACTATCATGAGTTTACCAATGTCCAACGCCACACCAACT
>SPJK01046250.1_pt1 | contig 11644 bp, 6 predicted proteins | sample 3741771 | NCBI WGS metagenome assembly SPJK01 (sample SAMN10925997, study PRJNA522277) | cold seep metagenome | isolation source: Elba SIP-enriched marine methane seep metagenome, extraction at timepoint T2 | place: Italy: coast of Elba, Mediterranean Sea | reverse complement strand
AGGCGATGGGCATGACAACCATAACAATGGCTAATTGACCCAGCTCAACTCCTATATTGAATCCCAACAATGTGGAGAGCAGAGAATTTTGGCTCAATTCGAGTTCAGACAGAACGTTTGCAAAGCCAAAACCATGAATCAAGCCGAAAATAAAGGCTAATATCCAGCGCTGGTGACTGATGATGGGATAGATATTATTGAGCGCGGCCAGTACCACTGAAAAGGCAATGACGGATTCAACCAGCATGACCGGCAAACTTAAAGCAGCGGTCATGACCAGGCTCAGGGTGATTGAGTGAGCTAAGGTGAAGGCTGTGACCACCTTAACGATTTCTTTGAATGCCTCAGGAAAGCTGGATATGCCCACCCGGAAGTTTTCTTTATGCCGCAAAACGGCAGGCAGTAATAGGCTGAGTAAAAATAAGATATGATCATAACCAATCCAGATATGCCAGACGCCTTCTCCGATGAAGTGGAAAAAGCTTTTCGCATGGTGGCTTTGGTTTAATAAGAAGGTTTGTTGAGCGGCGGTCTGAGAAAATGAATAACTAATATCTTGATCTGCGTGAGTGAGTTTGAGCAAACCGTGGTGCTGGCTATCCACATCAAAAAATAATTGATAATTAATCGCCAGGGATTTAATCGTTTCAGGGCAGCGACCATTAGCATATAGCACCGCATAATGACCATCGCTGCGCAGATTCACTTTCAGGGTTTCGGGGGTGATGTCGCAGGTATTTGAGTCGGATAGTACATTCAAACGCGCCAGCGCGTATGCAAAAATATCCAGTTGACGGGTTTTTAGTTCACCCCATCGAATATGTTGGTCGGCGTCGTTGTCCAGTTCAATCACATTATGCAAGTCTCGTAAGGCTATATCCCAACGCAGTGAGAATTGCGATTGTTCAATGTTGAGCAATAAATAGCTGTCGCTGGATTTGTGAGCCATTAAGGGTGAAGATACTATTAATAGCGAAAAAATGAGAAGCTTAAGCATCATAATCCCCCTATAGGCTTAACGATTGATGAGAAAAATCAATTTGAATATTATTTTTTTCGATCCACTGATCCAGCATTTTTAATACCTTTGTTTTTTGCAACTGATGGGCGGCGCGGTAGAGTATTAATGAGTCGCTTAATTCTTTCTGGTTTTCCCAATTGACCAGCGCGAAGTGTAGAGCGGATTGATAATTGTTCAGAACATAGAGGTGATAATAGGCATATTCTCGATAGTGACGCTGGTCTTGTTTAATTTTATCTTCTCTGATTTGCACATCAAGATGGCTTTGTTGCAAACGGCTGGGAAAATGATTTGCTAAACGCGACTCAGCGGTTAATAGACGAACCAGCAAAGCCGTCTGATTAATATGAGTCTCCAAAAGCGCAATACATTCATGCAAGCGATTTTGTTTTAATAAAAGATCCGCATATAAGGCCAGTAAATAAGTATGGTCAGCTTGATATTGCAGCCCGTTCAGCAGAAACGTTTCCGCTAACGTTTCATCATGATTCAGGCTGGCGGCTTCCGCTAGTAGACTGAGGACCCATATTTTAATGTCTTGTGGAGCGTTTTTTGAGTTTTCCAGTAATGTGTGTAATTGGCGGATGCGTTGCCGCGTTTTTTGTGGCTTGGCGGTAAAAGCATCAATCGAAAAAAAGCAAGCGGCACTGATTAACGGGCTGGTCTTCAAAACCAGTTGGCCGCAATTTTTCCGACTGCTGGCGTAATCGCCGATGATCTGATAAATGTTGGCCTGTAAAACGGTTAATTCAGCCTGAGTTTGCTGGTCAATTTGAGAGCCGGTTTTTGCCAGATCGTTTAATATCGCTAATGCCTCAGTGAATTCATGGTTATAGGCTAATATCTGCGCTTGAATTATCATCAGTTGAGTTATCTGGGTGTTATTCCACCACGGTTGAATAAGGGCTTCCGCCAGCCCATAATATCGAGGGTCGCTTTGCTCCCTACCCAATGTAATATACAGATTGGCAAGCCTATAAGCGGTTTCCGGATCGTCTGGCGTGTTTCGCAGGTCTTGTTTAAGCGATTTAATGAGATTGGATTCATCGCTTGAATTATTGAGTGGCAGCGTGGCTAAAATTTGAGCATTTGAATCGGGCACAAAAGGTTGCGCTGGAAGGTCGGCGCTCATCATCAGGCCGATTACGATAAATAAGGACGGGGTAAACGAATAATATTGCATGGAATCGGCCTAATGATGATCAGTGTGTTCAAGACTTGAAGCTGCCGCCTTCTTTTATCGGTCAGTAAAAGGGGCGGCAGGGTGTGTTTTAGGGTTGAGTGACTGAAGCGCCCGGCAGCGGCGTATTCAGATAAGGGAATTGGTTTTGAAAATCATCGGCGCTCAGCGGTGCGCCATCGGTGAACGGTACATTACCAACCACCGCGTCAGCCGGATCACAAAGACCCAAATTAACCCCGGCGCCTCCTGCACCCAAGGGCAAATCATGACATAAGGCGCCCATGACGACGCGTAAAGCTACATCCACAACATCATCGCCGGGTCTGCGTCCATTCGGGAAGCCGGCCAGGTCGCCGGCGGCGACGCCCAGAGTCTGTTGTTCTTGCTGAGTCGTTGGTGCAATGGCGGTATTCAAGCGTAACATCTCACCGACCCCGCTTATTGTGTTGACGCCATCAAAACCGGTTAGAAAGGCAGTGACCAAATCCTGGCGAGGAAAGTTGACCGGGGCCAGATTGTCAATCGCATTATCGCCTTCCAGACCCAGAACGCTATTCACCGCATCATTAAATAATATATCTAATAAGGCGGGTAAGGTCGGGTGGGTGACATAATCAGCAAACTGACCATCATCTTTCGGTTCACTGCGATTGAACAGATCTTTATCCTTAAGACCAATCACGACTTCATTGACTAAAGGACTGCCTAATCTGGAAACCTGGGTCCATTTTCCGATATTTCTTTCCGAATTGTTACGGCGCGAACGCTTGCCGTTACTGTTGAGCACTCTTACTTGTTTCAAGCTGGCGCTGGTCCAGCCGCCGATGGTGGTATTTTCAGGACTTCCCGTTAAACAATCGGCAGGTACTTCAAGAGCGAGGGTAGTGATGTTTTTATCGGCAATGATATTATTGGCGCTGCTTTGTTCTATGCCGACCTGGGCAAAAGGGGGGAAAGATTGATCCACAGGCACAAAGTTGACCAGATCAAAGATTCCGCCCAGATTAACGGCAAAGCCTTCTTGTCTTTGGCCTGCAAAAACACGCCCCAGGCCACAATTTGGAATGTCAATGTCATAGATGTGATTATTGGCGTAGGCGTCATAGTCGGGCAATGTTTTTTCGCCGATATTATCGACAGGTTTGATAAACTTTTTACTGCCTGTATCGGCATGTGTGATTGAGCGTTTATGGCCTGTGCGTCGGTCACCATAAATGACGCTTAAAGCAAAAGTTTCTTTTTCATTTAAGGCGCCGGTATCTTCGGCATCGCCATTCAGACCGATTTGTCCGGCTTGTTTTAGCGGAATGGCAACAGATTTGCCGTCAATATCTAAAGCAATATTCTGGGGTTTATTATTGAAGCGAAATTGAAAGGTGATTTCTTCTTGGGGATCATCGTCATTAGAAATATGGATTTCGTAGATGGCGTCCGGATCCATGGAAAAATAGTTAGGGCCGCCATAGGCGTCTTGCAGGGGTAAATAATTAGCCAGCAGCGTGACATAACCTTCTCTTCCTGGTTCATAGCTGTTAAACAGATAAAAATCGGTTCCGTCCACTTTAGGGGTTTCCGTGATTTGAGGGGCTTCGCGATGACTTGACGCCCAGGCGGCATTGGCGCTCATGCCGATGATCAAGGCGCTATGAATCACTTTATTGAGGGTGGATTTTTTCATGGTATTCTCCAGGTGAATAACAGATTTGGGTTAAACAGAGGGTGATTAAAAAGATTGTTTATAGATGATTGAAAATGGGCGTAAAACGGCGCTTATCAAGACCCGCACCCGCCAAGACTACCAGGCTCATCATAACCAGCAAGAGGGCGCCGGGTTCGGGTACTGCATTGGCTGCTGTCGTACTCAATGCAGATGTATCAATGGCAATAAAATAAGAGTCGCCGTCAGTTAAACCTGAGAAGGTATAATTCAGGCTATCTTGGATGGCGTTGGGAAAGTCGGCGCTATTTTGTGCGTTAGCAATAAGTTCATCGGATAAGCCGAATTCAATATTATTGAAACCATCATCCAGTAACGATACCGCCAAAGCGGCAATGGCAAGGGAAGACTCGCCGGCTAGTAAGGCTTCGGCGCTGGCAAAAAGATCATAGAAAATCGATACACTGGCTTGTTCAGAGGCGTCGGCTTGAAAAGGAATGTAAATGCTGGTGAAGGCTTCAGCAGAAGCCGGAAGGTTGTCAGAGGTATCTGAATTTGATGATGTAGAAGCGATATAGGCGTCAGCAATGCCATCGTACCCTGATGCCGCAGAAACATTGACGCCTGATTGCTCCAGGTAAGTATCAAAGGCGTCACCCTGTTGATTACCTTGATCCAGCGTGTCATTAAAGAGTGATGTTTCGGCATCAACCAAAAAAAATTGATTATTAACCGGGTTGCCATTGATGCTTGAAGCATCCCATAAGAAGCTTGATTGAGCATTGCTGATGGCGGTTGCATAAACGGGCGCTGTTGATACAACTAACAATCCGAAAAGGGTGTTGAGCAGGTTTTTTTGAAGGTTCATAAAAGGCTCCGAACAGATTGAAAACAGGTGTGAAAAAAACATTCATATAAGGAACATCCATGAAATAACTTGAACATTTGACTTGTCTTTTTTCTCGTCTTCAGCGTTGCACAAACAGTTACATAGCTTGCTATGCGCCTGTTTGTGCGCCTTGAATACGAAAAAAAATCCTGCGTCTAATGCCCAATTTATTTCATTCCCGTTCCTAAGTAATACGCAGCCGAAAGGATTCCGGATGAGATTCTTGGTGATTTTTTTTTTGAATGTGAAATCTGTATGGAGAAAAGATATGTTTTGCGATGTCGGAATAAGTTACGCTATTATTGTTTTTTTCAGCGCTCTGAATGCTGTTGTTAACTGCGAATGAGCCTTCACCTTTTTATCGAGTAAATATGCGAGACGCAAACCCTAAAACAATTTATTTAAAAGATTATTCCGTGCCGGAGTATATCGTCCTCAGTGTTGATCTTAATTTTGTGCTGGATGTGGAGCAAACCCGCGTTATTTCCCGTTTAACGCTGCACCGCAATCCGCAGTCTGAATCGGAAGGCGGTGAGTTATCGTTAATGGGGGAAGATTTACAATTAATCAGCATCGCTTTAGAGGGTGAGGCATTAACAGAGCAGCATTTTACTCAAAGCAGTGAATCATTAACGATTCACGAAGTTCCGCAGGATCGGGTTTTTGTGATCGCTATTGAAAACATTATCTGCCCGAAAACCAATACCGCTTTTGAAGGTTTATATCAATCGGGTCCTATGCTCTGTACCCAATGTGAGGCGGAAGGTTTTAGAAAGATCACTTATTTTCCGGATCGTCCGGATGTGATGACCAAGTTTAAAACCACCTTGATGGCGGATAAAGACCTGTACCCGGTTTTACTGTCCAACGGCAATAAAGTGGCCGAAGGCGAGTTGGCCAATAATCGTCATTGGGTGACCTGGGAAGACCCTTTCGCCAAACCTTGTTATTTGTTTGCCTTGGTGGCGGGTCAATTGGAATGTATTGAAGATCGTTACACTACCCTGAGCGGCCGCGAAATCGACTTGCAGATTTTTGTGGAAAGCCACGATATTGATAAATGTGACCATGCCATGCAATCGTTGAAAAATGCGATGCGTTGGGATGAAGATGTGTATGGCCGCGAATATGATTTAGACTTGTATATGATTGTGGCGGTCGGGCATTTTAATATGGGGGCGATGGAAAATAAGGGCTTGAATATTTTCAACACCAAATTCGTTCTAGCGCGCACCGATACGGCGACTGATACCGATTATGAACATATTGAAGGGGTTATCGGTCATGAGTATTTTCACAACTGGACGGGCAATCGCATCACTTGCAGAGATTGGTTTCAGCTCAGTTTAAAAGAAGGTTTTACTGTATTCAGGGATCAGGAGTTTACCGGCGACCGCACTTCAAAAGCGGTGAAGCGCATTGAGGATGTTAACCTGCTGAGAACCCGCCAGTTCGCCGAAGACGCCAGTCCTTTGGCGCATCCGGTTCGGCCGGATGCCTATATTGAAATAAATAACTTCTACACGCTCACGGTTTATGAAAAGGGCGCGGAAATTGTGCGTATGTTGCACACACTATTAGGCGCTGAAGGCTTTCGCAAAGGCAGCGATTTATATTTTCAACGCCATGATGGTCAAGCCGTCACGTGTGAAGATTTTGTGAAGTCTATGGAAGACGCCAATGAAGCGGATTTTTCCCAATTCAAATTTTGGTATGGGCAGATTGGTACGCCGGTTCTGGAAGTACAGGAACAATACGATGCCGAACAGCAAACGCTGACGCTGACGATTAATCAAAAAATCCCTCAAATCAGAAATCAAAAAAATCGTTATGCTTTGCATATTCCGGTGAAGGTGGGTTTGGTGGGGTCGGCAGGACAGGCCTTAGCGCTCAATATTGAAGGCGAGGTGCCGACGGATGAAGTGACATTACAATTGACTCAGTTGGAACAGAGTTTCGTCTTCAATGATTTAGCGGAAAAACCGGTGGTTTCCTTGTTGAGAGGATTCTCGGCGCCCGTCATTTTGAAAACCGAACAGAGTTTGCAGGATCACGCCTTCTTGTTAATGCATGATTCGGACCCCTTCAACCGTTGGGAAGCCGCGCAGCAATTAGCGGTGCAAATTATATTCGCTTTGATTGAGGATATTCAACAAGGTCGCACATTAGCCATCAACCCATTGATTATTGAAGCTTATCAGACGGTGATGAGTCAACAATGGGATGATTTATCTTATTTTGCATTATTGTTGAAATTGCCGGATGAGAGTTATCTGGCCGGGTTGATGGAAGTGGTTGATGTCGACGCCATTCATCATGCTCGTGAATTTGTTAAAAAAGCGTTGGCTGAAAATTTACACGATCAATTCGAGAAGCTGTACCAACAATATCACCGGGATGAAACCCGACATGATGCTGAAGCAATCGGTAGAAGAAGGATAAAAAACACCTGTTTATCTTATTTATCAGTATTGGAAACTGAAGCTGTTTATCAAATAATTTCAAGCCAATTTGAGAAAGCCGTCAATATGACTGATCAAATGGCGGCGTTAACGGCGATTGCCAATACTTACCATCCTGAAAAAACGCAGCGTTTTGATCAGTTTTATCAACAATGGCGAGATGAAGCTCTGGTGGTGGATAAATGGTTTGGTTTGCAGGCGACCAGTGTCTTACCGGGTACATTCGCTACTGTTCAGCAATTAATGGAACATCCGGCTTTTGATATGACCAACCCGAATCGGGTTAGGTCTTTAGTCGGCGCATTTAGCCAAAGTAACCCGTTGCACTTTCATAATAAAAACGGCGAGGGCTATGCTTTTTTAGCTGATCAAGTGATTACTTTGAATGCCTTAAACCCGCAAGTCGCTTCCAGGATGGTGACGGCTTTAACGCAATGGCCGCGACATGACGCCGCCAGGCAAGTATTAATGAAAGAGCAATTACAGCGAATTATCGAAACCGAGGCTATTTCAAAAGATGTTTATGAAATAGCCAGTAAGAGTTTATAAAATTCTCAGCCCTAAAGCCTGCGCCCCAATTTATCAATCATTGTGAGGCGTCAGGCTAACAGTTATGTGTGTTTTAGCATCAATTCGTTGAAGTGATTTGTGTTTAAGACTGAGAATTTTATCCATGACTATTCAACGCACCTTATTAATCTCATATATTTTAATTAGTTTGGTTTCGGCTTTGCTCATTGCCTTAATGATCTTTGCCCACTTCCGCAATGTGTTAAAACAAGAAATCGCCCATAAATTGGAATCTCAGGCGATTACGATTATGCAACAGATTGATACGACCTTGTTTGAGCGTTTGCGAAATATTGATAGCTGGTCTCATTTAGGCGTTATGCAAGAGATTCGTACGCGCGATGTTGATAAGCGGCTTTCTGTGTTTTTACATGAACTTCATAAGGAATATGGCGGCGTATATCAAGAATTATTTGTGGTCAATTTAGAGGGGCAGATCATCGCCAGCAGTAATGCGGAGCGAATAGGTGAAAACAAGCGTGAAAACCCGATTTGGTATGATATTGCCCTAGAATACCATAGAGTCTCGATTGAAACGCTGACTGATGATCATTTAACAATGTCGATTAGGGTGAATGATCCATTTGAAAATAACCCGATGGGGCGATTGTGCGCGCGTTTGAATTGGCGGGAAATGAGCAATTTGTTGAATGAATCCCTGGCGGCGGATTCCTTATCCGGTGAGTTTTATGCTTTATTAATAGATGACAAAAACCGAGCGATTGCTTTTTCATCGAATTTACAGGACAGATTGAATCGGTTTCAGCCGATTTCGGCGTTGGCTGATCGTCAACAACTGTCCGGCGCAGTCACCGCTGTTTTGAATTTTTTAGATCGAAAATTACTTATAGGGTATGCGAATGCTAAGGGGTATCGAAGTTTTTCCAGCCTGAACTGGCAAGTGTTAATTATACAACCCCGTGATTTGGCGTTTGCGCCGGTGTCGCGAGTCGCATATGTGGTTTTGGTCGTTCTGGCAATAACCCTATTTCTCAGTATTTTGGCTTCTTTTTGGATCTCCGCAAAGTTGGCTAACCCTATTAAAACTTTGGAAAAGTTCACCCGCGACTTTAGGGTTGGCCATGCTGCGCGTTTGCCCGAAATACGCGGCAGTTCGGAAATTAATGCATTGCATGACCAATTCGGGACGATGATTGATAATCTGGAAAAATCACGGCGAGATGTCGCTAGGGTGGCTAAATTAGCGGTGATGGGGGAAATGGCCGCCAGCATGGCGCATGAAGTGCGCACCCCTTTGGGAATTTTGCGTTCGTCTGCGCAGATTTTGCAGCGTGAACCGGAGTTATCGGAAATCGGTCGGGAAATGACCGATTATATTATCAGCGAGACCCGGCGTTTAAATGATTTAGTCAATACTTTATTGGAATGCGCAATACCCAGAGAGCCGAACTTTACTCGGCAGTCGATAGATTCGATTATTCATCATGTGATTGAATTGATACGCAGCCATTTAGAACAGAAGCAGATTGATTTGAAATTTGATAGTCCTGCTGAACCGCTCATGTTGGAATGTGACCGCGACCATTTGATACAAGTGTTTTTGAATTTAATCATTAATGCCGTTCAACATGTAGAGCAGGGTGGGGTTATTTGCATAAAGGCGATACCCGGCCTTAAGAATCTGGAAATTCAAGTATGCGACAATGGACCCGGTATCGCCGATGAATATAAGCATAGCGTTTTCGATCCGTTTTTTACCCAACGCGCTGACGGCATTGGTTTGGGTTTGACCGTAGTGCAACAAATCGTTTTGGCGCATCATGGCGATATTGTGATCAGCGACAACCAACCCAAAGGATGTTGTTTTAGGCTTTTGTTTCCTTATCCCAAAGAAAAAAGAACATGAATAGTCAGAGTATTTTGGTTGTTGACGATGAAGCGAAATTGCGCCGATTATTGGAAATTATGTTGACCCAACTTGGTTACACCGTTTTTCAATCGGAAGATGGTCAACAGGCTTTGTCATTATTGGATCAGCAAAATGTTGATTTGGTCATCACTGACTTAAGAATGCCGAATATCAGCGGCATTGAATTATTACAGCGATTAAGAGCGCAAAACAATGCGGTGGCGGTTATTGTCGTAACGGCCTATGGCACTGTCGAAACTGCGGTTGAAGCTATGAAGTACGGTGCTTGCGACTATATTGTTCGGCCTTTTGAGTTAGAGGCGGTTGAGGCGGCGGTTAAACGCGCCTTGAAGCTCAGTCAGGTTGAACGTCAGAATCGTTATTTGCGGGCCGAACTGGATCAAGGTTGGGGCGATTTTATCGGCTCCAGTCCGGCGATGCAGAATATTTATACCTTAATTCAACAAGTAGCGCCGACCAAAACCAGCGTGTTGATTCAAGGCGCCACAGGTACCGGTAAAGAATTGGTCGCCAGAGCCATCCATCAGGCTTCGCCCAGAGCCAATGAACTGTTTGTCGCGATTAATTGCGCAGCAATACCCGCAGACATTCTGGAAAGCGAATTATTCGGTTACGCCAAAGGCGCTTTTACCGGCGCGCATCAAGATCATATCGGTAAATTTGAACTCGCCAGCGGCGGCACTTTGTTTCTTGATGAAATCACCGAAATGGACATGGCTTTGCAAGCGAAATTATTGCGGGTATTGCAGGAAAGGAGCCTGGAACGGTTAGGCAGTCATCAGACGATTCCAGTGGATGTGAGAGTGATAGCTGCATCAAATCGTGATCCGAAACAGGCGATAGCGGAAAAAAGACTTAGAGAAGATTTGTTTTATCGGCTTAATGTTTTTGCGATTGAATTGCCGACTTTGCAAGTAAGAAAACAAGATATTCTACCATTGGCGCATTATTTTTTGAAAAAACATGCCGCGGAATTCGGATATCCTTCCAACGGCATAGATCCTGAAGCCGAGAATTATTTGCAAGCCTATGATTGGCCGGGAAATGTCAGGGAGTTGGAAAATGTGATGGAAAGGGCGATTGTGTTGAGCGGCGGTCGATCTGTACAATGCGACCATTTTCCGTTGGAAATATGCATATCACAATCTGATGCTTCTGTTTCTCAACAGCATAAAGATAGTGCAGAAATTGAATGTAAAAATGGTTTAAATGCTGAAGTCGAAAAGTTGGAAAAAAAATTAATCAGACAGGCTTTGCTACAGACTCATGATAATAAAGCCGCCGCCGCGCAAATTTTAAAAATCAGCGAGCGATCACTGTGGTATAAAATAAAAAAATATTTTTAATTTTGTGTTGTCTTCGGCGCGAGTCCTTTCACGCTCAATCAACAGTGCAGAATAGCGGTTTTATTGCCTAACCGGTCCCGCCGATAGCTTGGTGGGTATAGGCGGATTGCGGTATTAAGGGTAAAAATAGCGTTTTCATAACAACCTCTTTAGTAAATACATTGTCCGCTCATTTCCTGAAACGATGAATGATAGGAACATTGCAGATAAAATTATCATCTCCACTTATAAGGTATTCAAATAAGCGGCAATATTTTGGGCTTCTTCTTCGCTGATGGTTTGCTGCAAAAAGCCCATTCCCCCCTTGTTTTCACGAATAGCTTCTAAGGTTTCGGTATAATCAATCGCCTCCAAAATTTCGTTTTGATTAAGTTTAGGGTTTGCGCCGTGGCAATTAGAAGATGCGCAACTTTTATAGAGCTTGGAGCCTTGTTGAGCATCGCCGGTTATAGGCCTATTATTTGAATCATCGCTCTGGTCATGATCTTCATCATGAAAGCCGTCGTGGTCATGGTCATCATCGTGATAGCCGTCTTTATCGGCGTCGTCGTCATGGTAACCATCAAAGTCACTGTCATCGTCATAAAAGCCGTCGTCGTCGCTGTCATTAATCAAGTCTGAATCT
>SPJK01069044.1_pt1 | contig 11647 bp, 9 predicted proteins | sample 3741771 | NCBI WGS metagenome assembly SPJK01 (sample SAMN10925997, study PRJNA522277) | cold seep metagenome | isolation source: Elba SIP-enriched marine methane seep metagenome, extraction at timepoint T2 | place: Italy: coast of Elba, Mediterranean Sea | reverse complement strand
TGACCTGCACGAGCGCTAAGCCGATGAGAATCAACGCGAGCACCCACCCGATCGCAGACGCGTAACCGAGATCCCCTAGGTCGAACCCGTTTTGATAGAGGTACATCACAATGGTGAGGCCCTGATTTCCCGGCCCCCCGCTACCCTCCAAGAGGATGTAAGGGAGTTCAAAGAGCTGGAGTGAGCCGATCATGGAGAGAAGCACGACAAAGGTCGCGACCGGTTTCACACTCGGGAAGATAACGTGACGGAGCTTCCCCAATGGGCCTGCCCCGTCAATCTCAGCGGCTTCCATGAGTGACTTGTCCACACTCTGCAACGCTGCGAGAAAGTAGATCATGTTGAACCCGACGTACAGCCACAATGAGATCAGGATCAGCGTGGCCATCACGTGCTGCTGGAGCCAATCGATTTCAAGGTATTGCGGGTTCTGTGTGACGAACGCGATAGCCTGATTCACCAACCCGGCGCGTTTTTCGAACGCCAGAGCGCCGAGAATGGAGACAAACACCAGCCCCATAAGTTGTGGGCTGAAAAAGATGAGACGGTAGAGTCCACGCCCCTTGAGTTTCTGGGAGTTCAATGCGAGCGCGAGCACAAACGCGAGCGGGAGTTGAATGAACAAGGACCCCATCGCATAGATGAATGTGTTCTTGATCGATCTCCAGAACACCGGATCAGAAAACAAGAGCTCGAAGTTCTTTGCTCCGACAAAGGTGCGGGTACCCGGACCGAACGTCTGGTTCGCGGCGAGGAACGCGGATTGGATGAGCGGATACACCACGAACACAAGAAAGAGCACCATAAACGGCGCGAGCATTGCCCACGAGAACCAGATACGACTCCGATCGATCCCTCCTGCGCTCATTGATTTCCCTCTTTACCCGCTGCGGCGAGATCATCGGCAGCGAACGCGTTGCGAGACATACGGCGCTCGGTTTGGGTCTGCACGTACTGCAAAAGCTCACGTGCCTTGGGAATGAGTTCTTCCCGGGTGTAAAGATCGTTCTTCTTCGCATACTCCGCGAGTTGCCCCATCGCGTCACGTACATCAATAGAAGCCTGCTTGTTGTACGGCGATGATGGACGCAGTGGGATCTCCGGCGCAAGCTCGATGTACATACGCCCCTTGCGCTGGTTCATGAAGAATGGGTCGGGCTCGTTGTACACGGGATCATCCCAGAGCGATTTTACCGGCGAGATGATATCCACCTCACGATACAACTCTCGAGCAACCTCAGGCGAGGTGTACAAGAGCTTTGCGTATTCCCATGCTTGATCGAAATGCTCGGAGGTTTTTGGGATACCGAGCATGGTTCCGCCTCGCACACTGGTTCGCCGCCCGCCTGATTCAAACGCGGGGAGTGGGATGAGCTTGAGCTTTCCTTCGAGCCCGGGCACGTGCATTTTCCAGATTGAGCACATCCAATCGGGCGCGATGTATCCAATTGCGACGCCGTTGACCTTGTCTTGGTGCCCCCCCGCGCTCCATTCGTCGACGTAGACCGCGACAGGATCTGCACCGACACACCACGAGGCCATCTCAGCAAGCAGGTACGCATTGCGATCTGTATCGATCGTCGGCACTCCGGATTGAGAGAACAGCTGACCATCGCCCTGGAGCATGAGCGTCTCGATCATGTCTTGGTTCGTGTACCAGAAAGAGAGTGGTGTGTGATCGGGTTTGGAATCGCCATCGGTATCCGCCATCAGGGGGCGGAGCGCCGCAAAGTACTCGTCCCACGTCTCGACCTTCGTGAGATCGATGCCCGCAGCCTCTGTAATATCAGCTCGATAGGCGAGCATCACGGGGTGCACATCGTGCGGGAGTCCAAACACACGCCCGTCGACACTCCACGGCGCGAGGGAGGGTTGGTTCAGTTGCTCGAGCAGTCCCTCTTCTTTGAGCAGGTCCGTGAGATCCGCGAGCCCTATTGCTTCTGTCGGGCCCATGAAGACCTGCGGCGCAACCGCGCGTTCAATCTCGATGAGATCTGCGGTGGGCAACCCCCCAAAGAACCCGCTCATCATCCGGCTCTGGATGGCCGCGATGCTCATGATAGACATATCGAGCTTGGCGCCCTCATCAGATCCTTGCTCTTCGATCAAGGGCGTGTACATCTTTGCGTGCTCGTTCGAGAACACCCAGAACTGCAGATCTCCCTGCTCGCTGGGCTTCTGACGGAGGACAAGCACGGCGCTGATGACGAAGAGGGATGCGATGACCCAGACGCCTGAGGAGAGTCCACGGAGCGCAAGGATGGTGTTGCTCAATCGTTGCATTTATACAGTACGAGTGATTTCGCCATTATCTCCGAGGCGAACCGGCGAGATCGTCGCGTAAGACGTCGTTTCCAAGACTTCAAAGCTCGTCGGGCGCACCTCGCGGTAGATCGGAGCGGGTTCGTTGGATTGTGCAGCGTTGGTAATCCAACGGGCTGCCTCGACCCCGAGCGAGATCGCATCCTGACAGACAGCGGTGTAACGCGGGAACGTCTGATGACGCGTCACCGAATCATCGAACCCCACGATCGAAAGATCAACAGGGACCTTGATACCGAGGCGCAGACACGTGTGAAGCGCACCAATCGTCGACATAGGGTTCGTGAAGAAGACCGCAGTCGGCGGGTTCTCCAGGGTAAGGAGCTCGCGGAGCATTTGCTCGCCACCAGCAGTGTTTGCTTCGGCTTTAACGATGAGATCTTCGTCGATCTCGATCCCCGCATCGTGGAACGCATCGCGGTACCCGGATTCACGATCCATGTGGTCGGTATCCACGATGTTGTGCATCGCGAGACCGATTCGTTTGTGTCCAAGACTGATGAGATGCTGGATTGCTTTTCGGGATGTGTCGTGCGAGATTGAGTCGATGTATGAGACAGCGGGGTCTTCAGAACGATCCGCGACGAGCAGCACCGGGAACCCTTCCGCGGTGATTTTCTCTACAAGTGACGTATCCCCGAGCGATCGCATGATAATCGCGCTAACACCCTTTCGATGGAAGAACTGGGTGTAGGTTTCGTCAGGGTGCTTATCGCGTGCGGCGCTGATGAACGCAAGGTCGTGCTTCTTCTCGTAGACGCCGCGCAAAATACCCGAGAGCAGCGACGCTTCAAAGTCTCCCAGATCAGACTTCACGGGTTCCTCAGGGTAGACGAGCCCGATGATGTTTGTTGGCTTGCGCCCCATTGACGGCTTGTACTGGTGACGCTGAGCGAGTTCGAGGACCTTGCGGCGGGTTTCTTCGCTGACACCGCTGCGTTGGTTCATCGCGCGAGACACGGTTGCAACGGATATACCGAGTTCGTTAGCGATCTGACGTACTGAACTCATGATTCAGGGCTCCGGTCCAAGTTCCTCTATCTCGACGCGTTGATCATTGATTGACCACAGCACTTTGTATGTGCTTCGTCCTGTGGTTGAATCGTAGAGTTCCTGTGCGTCGAAGCTCTCAACATGTCCATCGGCAAATGCGATGTTTGTCGCCCCATTTAAGGCAAAAGTATCATCGGCGCGGCTGTTGTGACGGTAGTACGGGATGAAACTCTCAAGATTATCCGAGAGCTCTGGGTTCATATCGATAGGTGGATCTGCACGCTGCTCCCAGTTGCCACGCCCGGGGAGGCCACTGATCCCTTCGCCGCCGCCAAAGCGTTCACCCGGCAAACCACGGTACCCGATGCTCCCTTCCGTGAACCAGGTGATCTCACCCGCGCTGTTCTCAACCTCTGCGCCCCAGATGGCCCATGCTTCACTAAAGAGCATCAATGCACTCGCACGCTCTGTCGAAGCGTTAAAACCACGTCCGAGCCCGAAGCTCTCGTTGGGCTCGTAAGTTCCGGGGCGATAGTACGGGACGGTACCCGACGAGAAGTTTGGCTGCCCCACTTCTGCTGCGGATGCTGCCCAATGGTTCATGGTGTATGAACGCCCAGCGTTGGGATGATTTGGACACTTCATGACAGAGCCACCCACGGTGGGATTCACGTCGTTGTCATACGCAAGATTCCGAAAATCTTCCTGCGGGAGGTATCGCCCGATCCGGTTCACGTCGTACCAGATCATGTTGTTCTTCCCGTTCTCAGGATCGATGACAAATCGCCCGTTTGCCAAGACAGGCGGGAACTTGTCACGGTAATCCGTCGCGTACGTGAGTGTCGCGGTTGCGACCTGACGGAGATTCGACTTACATAACATGTCGCGAGCGGTTTCTCTCGCCGCACCCAGTGCGGGGAGCAGAATCCCGATGAGCAACGCGATGATTGCAATCACCACGAGAAGCTCGATCAAGGTAAATCCGTTCGAATCGATTCGACGAGTCTGATTTGGGGTGTTATTTGGCATCGTCATCGTTCAGCCTCATTGAACTAGAGTGTGGAGCGCCGATTCGATTGTAACTGTTACGCAGCGGCCACACAACCCCAAAGTTACCAAGAAATCCGATTTCTGAACACAACCCAAACTTTCGTACGATTCACACCTGCAGGTCAGCAGAACATGGACAGCCCCTTCCGTAACTGTTACGCTTGAGGCATGAGACCACACCTTTGCCTGATTCCTGGAACCATCATCGCCCAACTCGCACTCGGTGGATGCAGCATGACCCAAGAGCCGCGAGTCGTTCTGACACATAACGAAAGCGGGTACACCCTGCTGGCTGAGGGGGAACCATACGTCATCCATGGCGTGGGCGGCGTCGACGATCTCCAACTCCTCAAGGAGTATGGCGGGAACACCATCCGCACCTGGGATGCAGAAGGCATCGGCGATCTTCTCGACGAAGCACACTCGCTCGGGATTCGGGTTGTTGCGGGGATCTGGCTGGAGCATCAACGTCATGGATTTGATTACAATGATCCCGACCAACGTCACGAGGAACTCGAACGTGTCAAATCGCTCGTGCGCGAGCATCGTAACCATCCCGCACTGCTCGCATGGGGTATCGGGAACGAGGTCGAACTCGGCGGCGAACTCGATGTCGCGATTCGACAGATCAATGATGCTGCCGCGGTTGTCAAGAAACTCGACCCGAATCACCCACGCATGGCTGTCGTCGCAGAAATCGGTGACGACAAAGCGATTCGCATCCAGAACGAATGCCCCGACATCGACTTCCTCGGGATTAACGCGTATGGCGGACTCGCCAGTATCCCCGAACGATTGGATGAACAGGGGTACACCGGCGCATGGGCTGCGACGGAATGGGGCGTGCTCGGGCATTGGGAATCCGGGCAGACTCCGTGGGGAGCCCCATACGAACCAACCAGTGCCCAGAAGGCCGACTTCCTTCGCGATGTCTACACCGCAGCAGTTGAACCCACGCTCGGGCAAACGTGCCTCGGATCCTTTGCTTTCCTTTGGGGGCATAAGCAGGAGAAGACCGAGACTTGGTACGGGCTGCTTTTACCCAGCGGCGAAACCACGGAACGGGTCGATGTCCTGAGTGCGCTTTGGACTGGTGAAACACCGAAGAATCGAGCCCCTCGGGTTGAAGGCATCGAACTCCTCGAAGGGAACCCGCACGCAATTGCGCTGAATGAAAACATGCCGGTGCGTGTCAACGCAAGCGACCCTGACGGAGATCAGATGCATGTTGAATGGCGTCTTATCCCGGAATCCAGTGCCGTGAGCATGGGCGGCGATTTCGAGTCTGGGATCGAAGCGGCAGATGTTCGAATCGAACAAGAGGGAAATCTTGGCGCGATCATTCACGCACCTGCATCAAATGGTGCCTATCGGATCTTTGTAACGGTTCGCGACGGAAAAGGGCACGCGGGTACAGCAAACATGCCGATCTATGTCGGCATGCGTGAAGAGAACCGGTGATTGTCGAAGCTTTGATTAAGGGCAACCCAAGTTGTAGATCGCGAGAAACTGCGAGACGTCGAAGAAGTTGAAGTCTCCATCGTTGTTCAGATCAGCAACTTGGTCCTGCGCGTTGTACGCTGCGAGGAATGCACTGACATCGAAGAAGTTCAGTTCACCGAACGGCTCTGCAAGATCCGCATCATTGCAGGCGGTCGGTCCGGTCGGAGTGAAGTTGAACTTATTCAGATTGTACTCTGTGTCGAACGCGCCCATGTTGACGAATCGGAGCACCTGCTCACCTGCCTCGAGGTTGAGCGTAGCAGTGACATCTTGCCACTGCTGCCAACCACCCGTTGGGAGGAAGAAGATGGTCCCTGTCAGATCAACGCCATCGCGTTCGATGCGGAAGCCACCACCGGTTGCGAGTGACGCGACACGTACGGTGAGTTCGTATTCGCCGGCAGTTTCAACATCAACAGTGTACTCGAGCCACTCGTCCTCACACATGTACGAGATATTGTACCCGCCCTCCGAGGCGACCTCGATGTCTACGCCTGATTCGCGGTACTCACCACCGCTATTGACTGGATCACAGTCGTTATAACTCACGCCCTGCCCACCGAGATCAAAGTCTTCGGCTTCGATGATGCCGGGGATCTGGTGTGGCTGATCGGGGAATGGGATCTGGGTCCGTTGATAAGCACGGACGTAATCAACCTCGAGGGTCTGCGGGAATACGCTTGATCCATTGGGGTTCCCAGGGAAGTTTCCCCCCACAGCAACGTTGAGCAGCAAGTGAAAATCTGTATCGAACGGCGCTAACGGATTTCCGGGCGCTGCGGTCGAGAACCACGTCGCGCTGTTGACTGTTCCGTAAGACACGTCATCGATGTACCACGTGATAGATTCAGGATCCCAATCGATCCTGTATGTGTGGAACTCAGATGAGAAGTCGGTGCCGTCTGAGAATCGTGGACCTGAGGACTGGGTGTTCGGCCAGTTGCTCCCGTAATGCAGTGTGCCGTAGATGCGATCTGCGAAGTTGACGGACTCCATGATGTCGATCTCACCCGATGCAGCCCACCCGCCATAGGGCGAATCTGTCGGGAGCATCCAGAACGCGGGCCAGACCCCTGGAGTTGATGGGAGCTTCAATCTCGCTTCGATGCGTCCATACAGGAACTCCTGCTTATTGAGGGTGCGGATTCGTGCGGATGTGTAGTTGCGGCCGCCAAGATTCTGCTCACGAGCAATGATCTTGAGTGTGCCGTCAGATACATCAATATTGTCCGAGAACCCGGTGTAGTACTGGAGCTCGTTATTGCCCCACCCGGCCGGCAGACCGTAAGCGGTACCGGTACCCGTTTGCGCGGACCAGTTGTCCATATTGAGTTCGTTGCCGTCGAACTCGTCTGCCCAGACGAGTTCCCACGCGTCCTGGGCGTGGACGACGGAAGCGGAGAGGCCTGCAGCGAGTAGAATGTGGAACATCTTGGACATATTTCTTCTCTCAATCGACTATCGTAACTGTTACATTGAGTGTACCAGATCCATCGCGGATCTGAAGTGGTATCTTGAGAAAAACAATCGTTGAGATCAGATTCCCTGATGATCCGACTCAATTGAGCAACCGGAGTTCGAATGGCTGGCTTGACCCTAGACACTGTGACGAAGACATACGAGGATAGTTTTACGGCAGTCCGAGGGATCTCGCTGGATGTTGATCCAGGATCGTTTGTCGTTTTGGTCGGGCCTTCGGGTTGCGGGAAATCGACGACATTACGGATGATCGCGGGGCTCGAGACAATCACCTCAGGGACACTCAAAATTGGCGATCGGGTCGTGAACCATGTGCGTCCCAAGGATCGTGACATCGCGATGGTGTTTCAGAACTACGCGCTGTACCCGCACCTGAGCGTCGAGGAGAACATGGGGTTCTCTTTGCGAATGAGTGGCGTGTCGAAAGCGGATCGTAAATCGCGTGTTGGACACGCGGCGGAAATGCTCGGACTCATCTCAATCCTTGGGAAAAAACCTGGGCAACTCTCCGGTGGGCAGCGCCAGCGCGTAGCACTTGGACGCGCCATTGTGCGCGAACCCAAGGTATTCCTCTTTGATGAACCGCTCTCGAACCTCGACCCGGATCGACGGATCACGACACGAGCGGAGATCCGCAAAATCGTGCGCGAGCTCGGGACCACAACGGTCTACGTAACCCATGATCACGAAGAAGCGATGGCAATCGGCGATGTCGTCGTGGTGATGAATGAGGGCATCATCGAGCAAGCAGGATCCCCGAGCGAGGTTTATGAGCGCCCCAAGTCGAAGTTTGTCGGACGGTTCCTTGGGTCACCCAAAATGAATCTGATCGATTGCGAAGTCGAACAACAAGGCGCTGGGAGCATTCTTTGTTCAACTCAACATTCTGCATTGCGATTGCCGATCGACCCGAGCGCATTGGATAAGGACGGGGCAGGAGCTGTATCGCTCGGGATTCGACCTCAGCATATTCATCTTGGAACTGATGCGGAAGGCTCGATTGACATCGGCTCGGGTGTGATTCAGCATGTTGAGGAACTTGGCTTCGCTCGGGATCTGAATGTCCGAGTTGGTTCTTTGGACTTGCTTGTTCGGGAGAACCAAGGACCATCGCGGAAGATCGGCGAGGAGGTCGTAGTGACGTTCAACCCGACGAAGGTTCATCTGTTCACAACGTAGACAGATGAAATGGACTCTGTGATTATCTTGCTCGCTATCCAGAGCTGGTATGCACGTACACCTGCTAAAAGAGAAAGGGGAGAGTGGACACTCTCCCCTTTCTGACGAAAGTTCGGATCAATCGAGCCTACTTACACAACGCTCAAGATCAGTAGGCTCCGTTAACCCAAAGGTAGATCACGCTCTACGGCGACGGGACATCCCTCCGAGTCCTGCAAGACCGAGAAGTGCGACCGAAGAAGGCGATGGGACTACAGCCATGGAGGAAATGACTGCTCCCCCACCGATTTCGCCGAGCATCGTGGCGTCACCTGTGCTGAGATCGATCATCCAGAATGTCGAACGCGAGAAATCATCGCTTTGAACTGTTGCGTAGGCAATGCCTGTGGCGCCAGAGATATCGAAACTCAACGTATCGTTGACATCGACGCCAAGACTCCCCACGGTCATCAGGGTCCCGGCGCTGTTTGCTTGAGTAACAAGCACATCGAGGGCGGAATCAATTCCGTAGAGCTGGGTTGAAGTCGCCCCCATGAACGAGTTGGTGTACGCAGATCCAACGACATTTGGATCCATCCCCGCGTTTGTATCGCCAGCATCAAAGAAGAGGCTGGTCACTTCGGTCGCGGTGCCGTCGTTCGGATTCAAGACCAGATTTTGGTTTGCATCACTTACGTACCGGATGCGATCGATTGTCGGATTGAAATCGAACCCAAAGCTTGAGCCGTTCGCGCCTGGCGCGAATGATCCGGCACCAACTTGAATTGCTACACCTGTCGATTGATTGATCGTGTAGAGATTATTGAAACTCCCTACCGCGAAGAGTTCACCGGTTGCAGGACGGAAATCGATCCCACGAATCTGCTCGTTCTGCATCAGGCCTGAGATGGCGACTCCGCTGAGCAGATCAGATGAATCTGCTGAATCCCATGTCACGAGGCTGTTTGTATCTGTCACACCATAAACGACCTCTGCATCTGCATTCCCTGCAAGCAATGTGATCGCGCTCACGCATGAAAGCGTTCTATATAAAAAGCTCATTTTAGGATTCTCCTTTAAGGCTCGAAAGCGAACCTGTCCGTGTACTTTGTCCTCTCTGAGATCATGCCAAACACATGGCAGGTCTCTCCTCATGCGGTACTTCGCATGACATACACGAAGTGTTTTTGGAGACACTGAAAATCTGTGTTTGTTTTCTGCTACAGTCTTCCGGAACTCCCCCTGAACGAAACAGTCAACCTCGAGGGCCCTCTGCTTGACATCGATATTGGAAAGACTTGCATCAGGGGATGAATCCGCAGCTGAAGAATGCATCTTCAGGTATGGCGGATTGATTTGGCGTTTGAGTAAACGGTATCTCAACGTCGCTCAGAGTGAGGTTGAAGATGCGGTCCAAGATATTTTTGTGGAAGTTTGGCTCCATGCGAATCGGTATCACCCTGAAAAGGGTTCTGAAGCAGCCTTCATCGCAACTATTGCCCACCGACGACTGAGCGATAGACAACGGCGCCTCAGCGCCCGAAGAAGGTCAACCAGCGGTTATGCAAAAGATCTACAGAGTCTTGCAAACCAAGGAAGAGCGTACCGCGAAGAGCGATTAAGGAGCCAATCCTCCAGCAGAGTTCATGAGTTGCTTGAAGCCGGGTTTCATGAACTCCCAGAAGTGGAGCGAAATGCCTTGTGGCTTGCTGTGTATAAGGGACTGAGTCATCGGGAGATCAGTGAGGCTACGGATGCACCTGTTGGAACTGTGAAATCGAGATTACGACGAGCAATGAGCCGATTAAGTGTCAAGGTCAAATCAGGCTCCACCAGGTCTTCTGCTGAGAAAACCATGTCTTCTGCTGAGAAAGGAGAGCCTTCATGATGAGCGATGATGCACATCACGATCGTCTCGCGGAGCTTCTCGCAGCCGCAGAACTCAATGACCTCACCGCCGAGGAGCGACTAGAACTCGATGAGTTGCTTGCAGAGCTTGATCATCCAGAGACTCCCGAGATCCTTGGCGAGTTGCTTGTCATGCTCGACACACAGACAGATGACCAGGAAGACCTACCTGAGGATCTACAGAAACGGCTACTCCAAAGTGGGCGAGCATTCGTTGCGAGCAAGTATTCAACAACAACTGATTCCGTGAAGATCTCGAACGTTTCAGAGTCTTCTCAATTAACGCTCCTGCGGTGGATCACAGGCATTGCTGCCCTTATCGCTATTGGTACCGGGATCTTTGCGTATACAACCTATTCCTCGAAGGTGCAAAGCGATGTCGAATATGAAAATCGCCTTGCCTCTCTCCAAGAACAGATCGAGGAAAATGTAGATCTTTTGAATCGTGCTCGCGCAGCTCAAGCGGAGGCCAACAGTAGGGCTGAGGATCTTGATAGCCAACTCACACAGGCAGAGACCCGGATCGCCGCTGCCGAGTCTGAGCGACTCGATCTTGCCCAGCAGTTGGCCAACGCAACGATGAATCTGCATGATGCAGAACTTAAGATCGCGAAGTATGAGCAGCCGACGGATCCTGCGGTACTTGCGGAGCGCCGTCAACAACTACTCGAGGTTCCTGATACGATTCAGATCGCATGGCAACCCTTTGATCTCCCAGATGCGCCCGCAGAGCAACCCGGCGTCCAAGGGGATGTCGTATGGTCTGATGAACTTCAACAAGGATATATCAGGTTCGTTGGACTTGAACCAAACGACCCGAATGTAGAGCAGTACCAGGTCTGGGTCATAGACGAACGTGGGCTGGAACAGAAGGTGTCCGGCGGGGTCTTTAATGCATCCGCTGATGGTGAAATCATTGTTCCGATCGAACCCGGTATCGATGTCGGGCGCGTTGCACTCTTCGCGATCACCGTTGAGAACCCGGGAGGCACATGGGTGCCTGACCTTGAACGCCGCGTTGTGGTTGCACCACGCGACAGTTGACCACTCACATCAGTTGCCTTCTCTATCCAGTATTTGTAGCCATTGAATAACCTCAACAAGCCTGCATTCATGGTGATACATCTGAAGGCGGCGCTCACTTTTTGCATGAACAGTGAGACATCCGGCCCCTAGTGCACTTGAAGAACAGCCCTGACCAGCACTCTTCGTGAGTGGTAGTTTTCTTCAGATA
>SPJK01048629.1_pt1 | contig 11650 bp, 13 predicted proteins | sample 3741771 | NCBI WGS metagenome assembly SPJK01 (sample SAMN10925997, study PRJNA522277) | cold seep metagenome | isolation source: Elba SIP-enriched marine methane seep metagenome, extraction at timepoint T2 | place: Italy: coast of Elba, Mediterranean Sea | reverse complement strand
TAGTCCCTGATGACTCAATAGTGGCTTATGGTTCAATCAAAGCCAATGTTGCTGGTGAAGTGAATACGTTTAATAAGATTGATGGTGCGATTGCTGCTGATGGTCAAGCCATGATCAGCATAGAGCTCACATCCGTAAACACCAACGTGGATATTCGCAATCAACGTATGATCAAATATGTATTTGGCGATAACACGAAGGCAGTTTTAACCACTCAGTTAGATATGGAGGCGATCAAAGCCTTATCAATAGCTGATACAGCGACAATGGAAGTGGAAGGTGTTTTGTCTTTCTTGGGTGAAGACATCGATGTGGATACTAATTTCTTTGTCGTTAAGTTAAGCGACTCTAAAATCTTAGCAACAACAGACAGCATGATTATGATGCAAACTGAAGAGTTAGGCGTTAATGCTGGCCTTGATAAATTAATGGAGCTAGCAAAATTGCCTAGTATTACTAGAGTAAGTCCTATTACCTTACGCTTTGTGTTTGAAATGGATAAATAGTGGAATAGCTCTCTAGATAACAAAGCCCCTCAAGAGCAACTCTTGAAGGGCTTTGTTATTATTTAAAAATAGATTTTAAACGGCTAGAGATAATTTTTAATCCGCAAAAGAAGCATTTTGCAAAGTTGCCATCAGCATGTTTAAAGTGCTTTTTAAGCGGTTGTTTAACTTCCCATGTGCCTTTAAAACCATTCGGAAAAATGACCAAATCGCCGGCTTTAAATGTAACCACTGGACTACCATCTTCCGGTGTCATTACACATTCACCTTCAACAATGTAAGCATGTTCTGTTGTTACAAACGCCCATGGGAAAACAGAGACTTCTTTTTGCCATGTTGGCCAATGCTTAACGCCTAATTGTTTTAATTTTTCTTCGCTAACGTTGTTTTCAACGGTGATTTGTTTCATGTGGATTCCTAAGTTCAAAACTCATGCTGCCAGCCAGCATGATTTATGGGGGGTAATAGTACGCGATTTAGTACTAATGTTGCGTAAACATTTGTTTTTTGTTGTCACAAGAAAAGATTGTGGTTTTGTAAAAAATCTAGCCAAGGTAAATGTTGCTGTGGTTGCCAAATATCGACGATGAAAGACTCTGCTTGATACTTTGACCATAGTTGACTTTCAAAGGCATATATCGCGTAAAAAACACTCGCTCTATAGTTGGCTGCACAATGAATATGCATTTTTTTAAGTGGGTTAGATGTTAGGATGCCGTAAAACTCTTGGTAGTCGCTTTCTTGAGGTTTGCTAAAGTCCACAGGAATAAAAAAATAAGCAATATGCTGAGATTCAACGATGTGCTTTTCATTTTGAATGGCTCTTCTGTCAGTATCTGGAAGTAGGTTAATCACAACTTGGTAATCAAGACTGGCCAATTGATTTAAGCACTCGATGGCCACCGCACCAGAGCTAGTAATTAAATCTGTATTTTGTCGAAAGTGATAGCACTTCTGCATGAGTCGATCTCTAGAAAATCGAAGACATGCATTAGTTTATGATAGTTTTATCTATTTGTTGAGTGCTCTCCTTATAACCCAAGCTCGCTCAAACTTGCGTAATCATCTGGGCGTCTACCTAGCGGCCAGTGCATTAAGCGTTCATTTCCATCAATCGCTAGATCATTGATGCTTGCGAAACGACGCTGCATGAGGCCTGCTTGATTAAACTCCCAGTTTTCATTGCCGTATGAGCGGTACCATTGGCCGCTATTGTCATGCCATTCATACGCAAAACGCACAGCAATACGGTTTTCAGTAAATGCCCATAACTCTTTAATTAAGCGGTACTCCTGTTCTTTTTGCCATTTTCGGGTCAAAAACTCCTTAACTTGGTGTCTTCCTCTTGGAAATTCAGCACGGTTACGCCACAAGGAGTCTTCTGTATATACTTGAATAACACGGTCAGGATCGCGACTATTCCATGCATCTTCTGCCATACGTACTTTTGTTATAGCCGTGTTTTCATCAAACGGCGGTAAGGGTGGTTTGGTTTCAGTCGTCATGATAATTCCTAATTCGTTGAAGTTTTAATACCAGGCATACCGATATAGTTAGGTAGGCTCTCGAAACGACGCATCCAGATGATGATATGCGGGTAGGGGGTGAGGTCGATTTGGCCTTCATGTGCTAAAGCTAGATAAGGATATATGGCAATATCTGCTAGAGTTGGCTTTTCATTCACTAGCCATTGTTTCTGCTCTAAATGTTGGTTAACGATTGTGAGTATTTTATTTGTAATGATAGTTGCAAGTTCCATTTCGATGGCTCGACTAAATTTATAATGGGCTCTTATACGTGCTGGGCCATAAGTGATTTCATTAGCAGCTGTAGATAACCATTCAAAGATATGAGCAAGCTCTGCAGCATCTTCCGACCACCAATTATCAGTACCATAAGTTTTGGCTAAATACACTAAAATAGCTTGGCTATCACGAATGGTATTGTCACCATCAACTAAGACTGGTGCTTGAGCGAATGGATTGAGTTTTAGATAGTCATCCGAATGCTGTTCTGAGGCAGAAATGTCTAAGTTATAAGTATCATAATTAAGATTAAGAAAGCTTAATAATAATCTGATTTTATGACAGTTACCAGAAACTTCAATGTTATATAAAGTCATCATAATCTGCTCCTATTGAAAAGACTCATAATTGATTTGTTGACGTTGTTCAGTGGGTAATTGTTCTGCAATTTTTAATGCTTTTTGTAGTAAAGATTGAGGTCCACACACATAAAAAACGGACTGTGGATCAGCTTTCGTAATCAAGGTTCTGATATCCAGTCTAGAAGGATTTGTTTCTCGACTGAAATACAAATGGCAACGTTCACCATATAAAGATAGCAACTGCTCCATGAAAGCCATTTTTTCATAAGTTGAGTTGGTGTAATGTAGCTCAAAATTAACCCCTCGCGTGTTTAACTCTTCAGCCATCGCCATAATGGCTGTGATACCAATACCACCAGCAATCAGTATGGCTGGTCTAGCATCTTGATGTAAGCCAAAGTAATTTTCTGGTGCTTCAATATTAAGCTCTGTACCCACTTGCCAATGTTGATGAATCGCTGCTGAGCCACCTTTACCATTATTGTCTTTCTTAACTGCAACTGTGTAGTTAGTAGAGTGTACCCTCGTATTAATTAAAGAGTATGAACGTGAACTGCGTGAACCATCTTCTAATTGAATAGGCACAGTAATATGGGCGCCGGCTTGATATGTCGGCAAAATTTGTTTTTCACGATGCATAAAAGTGTATGAACGCACATCATCCGTGATTTGCTCTACTGCAGTGATAACAACAGGAACAGTGCCATGGCCTTTATAATCATAGATTACTGAAGTGTCCGTTGTAGCAGCCTGTTCAGCCATCATGTGTTGAACTTGTTCAAGCGTAAATCGAGGCGTGATGTATTTGGGACAGTTCCAATCAAATGCTTCAATGGAGATCACTACACCACGTTCAACCGGTGCACGTGAATTAACCGGCTCTAACTGAGCAATTAACGCTGGTTCAGTGGTTTCATCAATCAACCTAGCACGCCCCCATAGTTTTAAGCGCCGCTGCTGTTGATAATCCATCAAAATCAAACTAACACGATCATCACCCTGTAAATTACCGACTGAGATATATTGTCGATTGCCAGTAAAATCAGCATAGCCGATCGTTTGTGAATCTAATATTTTAATAAAACCAGCAGGGCCGCCTCGGTGTTGAACATAAGGCCAACCATTTTGTGCCACTGTTGCTTGATAAAAACTATCTCTTTGTTCAATAAACTGTTGTTCAAACTCACTCAACTCAACCTTTTCAATCTCACCAGCTTCAAATTGTTGATAGTTTTGTCGGCTACCCATTGCTGTTTGAACTTGTTTGACATCAGCAGTGAAACTTATATTTGCAAATGCTCTCGCCATGATCAGTTCCTTTTAAATTAAGTTATTTATAGTTGTTACCTACAAGTCATTACGAACAAAGCGAAGTAGTCTAGGCTGTAGAGATTGCCGCGTCGTCAAACTGCTCGCAAGGACATTATTATCTTCACGTCATTACGAGTGAAGCGAAGTAATCTAGGGCCGTTGAGATTACTTCGTCGTTAAGACTCCTCGCAATGAGTAAAATGGTGATAGCCGCCCAAGTGAGAGAGGAACCTCGGGCAGCCATCTAAACCCATTAGGCAGCTAACTCGACTTTTGGAAAGTCAATGTCTACACGACTGGCTTTACCCAGAATGTTGGTAAGTAAGTTCATGCCGACATGAGTAATGATTTCAACAATTTCGGCTTCACTGTAACCAACGTTACGTAATTCATTGATTTCAGCTGTGGTGACCTGACCAGTATGTTCAACGAGTGCTTGAGCAAATTTAACAGCAACGGCAGCTTTAGCATCTTGGCTATCACCTGCACGGTTACTATTGATTTCTTCACTGTTTAAACCGGCTTTACGGCCAATGGCAGTATGTGCTGATAAACAATATTCACATTCATTTTGTTGTGCCAACGCTAGGGCAATACGTTCTCTGGTAGCAGGATCAAGTGCGCCATTGCCTGCGATATGATGTAAGCCCAAAAAGGCGTTTAAGGCGTCGGGTGAGTTAGCAAAGACACGCAAAAAGTTTGGCACAATGCCAAGTTGCTGTTGAATAGCATCAAATAATGCTTGTTGTTTTGCTGTAGCATTTTCGTTAGTAACGGTTGTAATACGACTCATAATAATTCTCCTAAAAAGTAAGCTGCGTTATGCAGTGATGGTTATTATTAGTCATTGTCTTTGAAGAAAGAATAAGTAAAATAGTTAATTAACTATTTCTTAAAGTGAAATAATTATGGATAGATTGCATTTAATGACTGTATTTATTGCAGTAGTAGAAACTGAAGGTTTTGCTAGCGCTGCAAGAAAACTTCGTTTATCAGCTCCCGCAGTGACCCGAGCGATTGCCGAGTTGGAAATACGTTTAGGAGTGAAGTTATTAAACCGTACCACTCGTCATGTACGTGTGACTGAAGCAGGGCAGAAGTATTATCAAGATGCTAAACAGATTGTGATGTTGGCTGATGAAGCAGAAGAAGCTGTGGTGGGTGAAAATGCAGAGCCAAGTGGTCTCATTACGATTACTGCATCGGTGTTATTTGGTCGTTTGTATGTGATGGATGGCATTGTTAAATATTTACAGCGTTACCCCGAGGTGACGGTTGACGCGGTGTTTGCTGATCGTGTTGTGAATATGATGGAAGAAGGCATTGACGTTGCCATACGAATAGGTGAGTTACCAGACTCAACGTATCGCGCAATTAAAGTTGGCTCAGCTAGACGTGTACTCTGTGCATCCACAGATTATCTGGAGCAGTATGGCTACCCAAAACATCCTAATGACTTAACAAAACACAAGGTAATATTGGCGAGAGGACTCAACCCAAGTGATGAAATTAAGTTTTATGACAATAAAAAAACGATAGCAGTGAAGGTGTCACCTTATTTATCGGTGACAGACAATGACTCAGCAGCTAAGGCTGCGATTGCTGGTTTAGGTATTACACGCTTGCTGTCATATCAAGTAGCTGAGCCATTAAAAGCTGGCCAGTTAAAAATTGTGCTGAGTGATTATGAATCACCGCCCGTCCCGGTACATGTTGTACACCGAGAAGGACGGTATTCATCTGCTAGAACGCGTAGTTTCGTTGATTTAATTAGTCAATATCTACGCAGTCAACCATCGCTTAATTAGAGGGCGAGTCTACGTTTAATGTAGTCGTCTAATGATATTTTACCGGCTCCCCAAACAACTAGAATAAACATTAATATGCCCCAAATAACGTGTAGTAAAAAAGCAGCATGAGGCATTTCATCTAAACTTAAGACAGCCACGATATTAAAAATAAATAAACCGACCGCAGATGCAGAAGTGAATAAACCAATTATTAGAAGAATGGGCAAAATTAACTCTGCTGCGGTTCCTAAATAAGCGGCTAAATGATGCGGTAATAATGGGACTGCGTATTCATATTCAAATAGAAATAATGTCGACTCCCAATCTCTTAGCTTCGTTAAGCCCGCTGAAAAAAATGTACTGAATAAATAAATTCGTATAGCTAATAGACTTAATGGTTCGATATAGCCTTTAGCTGATTGGTGATAATGATAAAAAAGAGGTAAGTATGTAAGTGTTTTCATAGTTATTTCCTATAGTTTTAGCTGACAAAACCGTAAACAAGCCCTTCAGAAAAAGCTTTCGGTAGCCAGTCAATAAGTGAAAAATTAGAATTAGAAAGAGGCTGAAGACATGCGCTTAGTGTATTGTTAGTTGAAGAGTGTTTTACCCAGTCGATTTCAGGAGCCGTTACGTTGCGTACTTTCACTTTCCATCTGGGACGCCAGATTAAGGCATTTTGACCTTGCTGATCGAGAAGCTTTTGTCGAGAACGCTCGAGTAGTTTTGCCTTCTTAGTTGCATCACTAGTCTGATGGGCTAGCCAAATATCGACAATTGGATAATTAGATTGAATGATTTGAGTACCTACCGCATATTGCAGACAAACCCGATCCAGTTGTTGAGGAATCAGTTCATTTTTTAATATAGCGTGTTGGTGATTTTGTTCACGTTCAACTAAATGGCATTGCCAATCTAACAAAGCACAATCATGCAAATATGGATAATCAGACAAACTGTCTTGTTGCTTTAACCAAGCAGCAAAGTCTTTACCCCATAGTCCCCAGTCTCCTAAAACCAGAGGGTGATTTCTAAGGTAACCCACAACGAGTACATCGAAAAAACGTTGGCCAAGCAGAGAGCACACAACTGGATAACTAATGTTAAGAGAGCGAACAGCACTTGCTTTGATGTTAGCGCGATAAATAGCCAAACCCTCTCGATTAAAACCATTGTCTTGCTCGAACCAAATGGCTTTGACTAAACGCTGCTGATAGTCACTTATTTCTAATTTAGACATATGCATACATCTCTCTTGCAAACGAGCGAGCATGCTCAGATTCAGCGATTAATCTATCCCATGTAGGTAAATCACTATCCCATTCAATGAGAGTTGGAACATCGCCAAAACGTTTAAGGGCTGATTGATAACTAATCCATGTTTCATCACTCACAGGACCGCTATGATCATCAATCCACAATTGCTGCTGCGGGTTCTTAATACCCGCTAAATGAATTTCTTTGACGTAATGACGCTCTGTACGATCAATATGTTTAATGACTTCATCTAAAGGAAACGTCAACTGTTGATTAACAGCATTAACATAAAGGTTGTGAAGATCTAGTAACAAAGCACAGCCTGTTTCAGCACAAAGTCTGTTGAAAAACTCATATTCAGGCATATCATTAAACGTCACATCCAGATAACTAGAAATATTTTCAACTAAAATTTGTTGACCAAGTAGATCTTGCACTCGTTTGATGTTGTCACCCATTACCCTCAGCATTGCTTTACTAAAGGGGATTGGTAATAAGTCTCCAGCGTGTTGATGGTTATTACCATTCTGTACCCACGAAAAGCAGGCATGATCTGAGATCAGTATGGGGGAAAACCTATCCACTAAGCGCTTTAATTTATCTAGAGGATCATCTGGAATAGCATGTGCAGAGCCTAAACCCAGTGAGGTCGCATGTAGGCTTATTGCATAACGACTTGAAACCTCTTGCAATACTTCAATACTAGCGCCACCCTCAGCGAAAAAGTTTTCTGCGTGTACTTCAACACAATCTATGGAGGCGGGATTCAATGCTGCCTCGTAATGGTCTGAACGTAAACCAACTCCTACTTGAATCATCACCGCCTCCACAAACTGTACAAACTATTTGCTATTAAATTTATCTTTAGCTTCTGCTTTCGATAAACCACCCAAATCTTCACAAGTACCAGCTGGAACTAATTTCCACTCACCTGGATCGTTATCTATTTTTGATTGAGCAGCGCAGGAATGCGTGCCAGCTAGATTTGCACAATCGTTTTGACCTGCTTTAGCTACGCCATAACATTTTTCCTTACTTGCAGCATAAGCATGAGTAGGCATTAATGCCGAAGTTGATACGGTTGCAGCAATTGCAGCTGCAATAATTGCGTTATTTTTCATCATTATGTCCTCCGTTGGTTAACGCTACTAGAATGATTCAAGTGTTTTGTCTGTAAATGATTTAATGGTTGGCCAAGTGTCAATTGCCGTGGTGATATTTCCAGGTACATCTTCTACCCAGACTTTTTGAACATCATGGTTTAAGTTGAGATATAACTTGCCATCGACTACGCGCCAAGCAGTTGGATCGGTATCGAACTTCCTTCCTTTGGTGACACCATAGGCACAAAAACCACCGAATTGAGGTGAGTATTTAGCTGGGTTGGCACGGAATAGATCACGGTTTTCAGCTGAACTGAAATGATAGATAGCATTTTTATAAGTTGCAGCATATTGAGCAGAGCCTTTAGTGGCTGTACTTTTTGTAAAATATGAAACAGTGTCATACCCTTTGATGGCTAAATCGTTAGCATCGGCGTTTGCATCTATATCTGCAGCAAAACTACTAACAGCTAAAGTGAGTAGTGCCGCTGAAGTTGTTGAAGTAATAAATTGTTTTAACATGGTTTATCTCCTAATAAAGTGTAAGTTAATGTGTGCTGGAAGCACGGTTGTAACTATATGTTTAAATCGGTATGTAGAAGAATATCTAAGATGGTTAATTAATTATTTCATTTTTTGAAATAATCGATGTGTGTCTGATTTCATGCATAACTCACTTTTTTTGCGCAGCCCATTTCTCTTTGCGTGGCTATTACTAGTGAATTGTCAGCAAAAATAAAAAACATAGTCCATACAATTAGCGGTATTTGATTTTTTTGTATGTTTTTATTGAATACACTTTGTTTTGGGATTAGCGTGTACTCATCAAAAACAGAGTTTGTGAGGGTTTTATGGCAGTGTGGCAGCCACGATTAAAAGCCGATGCGAGAGTAAAGTATCAAGGTGTCGTTGAGGCAATTGAGGAAGATATTAAAGCACGCTTAATTAAGCCGGGAGACAAGCTACCTTCGCAGCGAAAAATAGCCAGTGAATTACATATAGATCTGACGACAGTAACGAGGGCGATTAATGAAGCATCTAGACGCGGTTTGGTTGAAACTCAGCAGGGTAGCGGTACTTATATCGCTCAAACTACCTTTTCGCATTACAACTCAATTCATGTGACACAAGGAAAACCCATCGACCTAAGTATGAATAATCCTCCGCATCCGACTTCGCTTTACCTTGAGGAATATATTGCTCAGACCTTGAGTCACTTAAGTGTTGAGCCTGCTGCATTTACTAATCATCTTTGTTATCAAGAAACGGCAGGTCATCCTGATGATAGAGAGGCTGGAGCTAAGTGGTTATCAGATAGATTGAATCAGGTGAGTGCCGATCTCATATTGATTACCAGCGGTGCTCACAGTGCCTTATTTTCAATATTAAGCCATCTAAAACGGACTGGCCTAACAACAATTGCAGTACCAGAGCTTTGTTACCCGGGGTTACGGACTATCGCTGACTATTTACGCATAAACCTAGTAAGTATTCCGATGGATGAATTGGGCATTTTACCGGATGATTTAGAGAAAATTGTATTAGCACATAAGCCTGATGCATTATATTTGACGCCTAACATTGACAATCCAACCGCCTCAACGCTCCCATTGGGACGAAGAACTATAATTGCTCAGATAGCAATAGCAAATAATGTAACTTTAATCGAGGATGATCCCTATTACTCCTTCTTAGATGAACCATTACCCTCATTTTATGATTTAGTCCCTGAGTTGACATGGCACATTGCAACTGTGTCCAAGTGCTTATCGCCAGCATTACGAATTGCCTATGTGGCTGCACCCAATTTAGAACAAGCCTTGTCATTGGCTGAAGAAAGTCGAATCAGTAGTATTATGGCGCCACCCTTAATGACTGCCGTGGTTTCAGAGTGGATACGTTCTGGTCAGATCAATCAAATAGCCGATCAGATAAAGCAGGAAAATATTGAAAGACAGCAGATCGTAACGCGTTTATTTGACCCTAAAAAACTGCACAGCTATCACGCTGCACCACACTGTTGGCTTGATTTACCTAAAGGCGTTCGAGCACTTGAGTTTTCGGAACGTGCAAGTCGTATAGGTGTATCAGTTGTGCCATCCACAGCCTTTGTATCAACCCGTAGCGGAAAACAAGCGTTACGAATTTCACTTGGAGCCGTTACCGATAGAGAGGCTTTGAGTTATGGCTTAAGTCTTTTAGCTGAGTTATACAACGCCAAACAATCACGAACAAAATCAATCATTTAAGCCCAAATTAGGTAGGAGGTATTATGTCTATACCTATTGATATTCCAGTTAAAGTTGAAGTCTATGAATCACTCACCGAATGGGAAGTGAACACGGGAGAAAGCCAAAAGATTGTTCCTAAAAAGATTAAAGGTCGATACCGAACTCTTAAGAATTTCGGAATGGCGGTATGGTTGATTTATTTTCTTGGTCCTTATTTAAGATGGGATGACCATCAGGCTATTTTATTGGACATTTCCCAGCAGCAGTTTCATATTTTTAATGTCACAATTTTCCCTCAAGATGTGTGGGTGCTAGCATTAACTTTACTGTTTTTTGCTATTTTGCTAGCGGTTGTAACTAGCGTCGCCGGGCGTGTGTTTTGTGGTTATTTCTGTTTCCAAACGGTATGGACTGAGGTCTTCACGTTTATCGAAGGTAAATTAGAAGGTGATACCCCTTTTAAACGACAAAAATTCAATTCGTCACCGCTGACAAGAGCCAAGCTTGCTAAAAAAATAGTAAAGCACACCGCATGGTTAGCAATTGCAATTTTAACGGGGATCACGTTTGCAGCGTGGTTTACTGATGCATATGAATTATGGCCGAACATTCTATCACTCCAAGCGCCAATGCCTGTATGGATTGTCATGGCAACTTTTACAACTTTTACCTACTGGTTTGCAGGCTTTATGCGTGAGCAAGTGTGCTTTTGGTTATGTCCGTATGCACGGCTTCAAGGCGTTATGTATGATCAAGACACCGTATTGCCAGCATATGATGCAGAGCGGGGTGAACCCAGAGGTAAGGCAGCAGCGAAGCAAGGTGGTTGTATAGATTGCAATGTCTGTGTCGCCGTCTGTCCAACAGGAATAGATATTCGGAAAGGCCAACAAGAAGGGTGTATTACTTGTGGTTTATGTGTTGATGCCTGCGACAGCATTATGGATAAGATTGATCAGCCGCGAGGTTTAATTCGCTATGCATCACATAAAGAACTATATCAAGGCCAAAAAGCGATCCCTTTATACAAACGGTTTAGAGTGATTATGTATAGCGTGATTTTGCTGATGTGCGTATCAGGCGTTGCATATGGCTTTATGAGTTTTGCAGATACTGAATTCAATGTTATTCAGCAACGACAACCGTTTTATACCATGATGAGTAACGGTGATATTCAAAATAAATATACCTTAAAGTTACTTAACAAAACCGATAGTCCGATGAATATAAAATACGCTATCGAAGGGTTACCAGAAGCCAAGGTGACAGGTTTAGAACATGTTGTGACTATTCAACCCGGAAAAATACGAGCGATAACCGCATTAGTAAGGTTGCCAAAACAAGC
>SPJK01066349.1_pt1 | contig 11661 bp, 9 predicted proteins | sample 3741771 | NCBI WGS metagenome assembly SPJK01 (sample SAMN10925997, study PRJNA522277) | cold seep metagenome | isolation source: Elba SIP-enriched marine methane seep metagenome, extraction at timepoint T2 | place: Italy: coast of Elba, Mediterranean Sea | reverse complement strand
ATCTGTATCAACTATATAGGTTTCACATATATCAGCATTACTGTACGCTTTTAATATAATTTTCAGGTTAATTGATGCGCCATAAAATACGTCAAATTCTATCTTGCCCCAGCGAATAAAAAACTCATGGTTAAAGTCATTTACTCTTGCAAATGTACCCCCTAACTCACCCCTAACAGGCATGGCATATTGTTCTGCTATTTCCATATCACCCTCCTATACTATCAGCAGTTTCAATTTTCGGTTCAAATGTCATAAAGTAACCACAATGATCAGAGACCCGGCCATAGTCCTGATCAGTAAATAATACTCTGGCTGATGTTACCTGCAACTGACTGGCCCTATTCATAAAGATATAATCTATACGATAATCATCCGCCAACAAATTTTGCCAATGTGCATCATTGACTCTGAAAATTTTTTCAAACACACCTTGCTCGTTTGCTGCTAAATACTGATCATCATACTGATTGGTATTAACCACCAATTCATAACCTTCAGTTCCAGCCGTGATATTAAAATCACCGCATAATAAAGTGGCCTGTACATCATGCGTATGATTATGGTCCGCCCAATCATGCAATTTCTGGAACTGCTCCTTAAATCCATCTTCCACCCAGCTTAAATGTGCTGAAAACACATTAACCTGACCTATATAAGGCACATGAACTTTAGCCATGACAACTTTTCTGGAATGTATATCAAAAACATCATGGCTATCGGACACGTATCTGGATTCATGATTAGACAATGGATAACGGCTTAATATTGCAACCCCTTCCCTGTATTTGTCAAATCCCAGGTGTGACCAGTCTGTATGCATATGAAATGGATGCTGCAAACGGTCGTTAATCAGTTTTGCTGAATTTGATTCCCAGTCTCCTTCACCGTCTCGCCAGTATTCTGCGACTTCCTGAAAACAGACGATATCTATATCCAGTTCATCAATGGCATTAGCAATTTGAGTAAACTTTTCATCCTGATTTTCTTCCTGATAACAATGTAAATTGAGAATTAAAACTTTTAAATGTTCTCGCTGAAATGAATAATTTTGGCCATCATTGTTTTCCCAAATGACCTGACCATCCCGTTCACAACTAATGGAATATTCTAACCTGAAGGCATCACCATGATTAATACAGCCGGTCCATATTTGAGTACCATACTGGTTCGGGTTTCTTGCATTACTGCTTAATTCAGTATCCCAATAATTCTTTTTAAACTGACATGGCGTTTCATGCGTGGTCACCCAATTGTCAGTCGACCAGTTGATAGTCACTTTTTCAGCATTGAAAGACCTGGCCACTGCAACAGAAACAGGCATACTATATTGCCCATCATTTAGATAACTTTGAAACCCGATATTCTGCATCTGTTGATGTGCCAGCTTTATACCTGAGTCTGCTTCGCTGGTGTAGTTCTGTCCATAGTTATTGTCCCAATATTCCTCGTTAAATACTCGAAAACGCAAACCAAACTCAATATTACCCGGAAGAGAATGCTCTTCAGACAATGTAAAGTCAATTTGTGTACTCCAGTATTCCTTGTTATTTCCCTGAATACTATGAAATTTAACGGGGGCAGTATGCCAGACACCGTCTTCACCAGCCCAAACGACATCGACCTGTTTATCATAGCTGGCATTTTCAATCAGCATTAAGAAAGTCAGCTGCTGCTGTACCAGTCTATGATATCTGATGATTACATTTTTCACATAAAGAAGCTGGATTTTATCCATACTATACAGATCTCCTCACCATACTAGCCAGTTAATAGATATTTGTTAGAACGACACAGATCCATATTAACTGATGTTACTGGCTCAATACAAACATTCAATTTTTAACCAGAAAGTCCCATACTCTAAAAATCAAACAAAAACCGTATCTTACTGAAAATGAATAATCTAACGAATATATCCCTGCTGACTTAAATATAGAAAGAAAACATATTTGTCTTAAACGTAATAGTGATCTAACTAACGTATTTTATGAAATCTCTTTAAACTTGCCTAAAAACAAGTTTGCTGACAAAAGCAAAATACCCAGTAGCAAACCTGCTGTACCAGAGTAAGCAAAAATTTCCGTTATCAAGTGATCATGGGCAGCCTCTCTCCCGATGAATGGCGCTATTAGAAACATCGTAAACCATGACAATGGATATAAACCACCTAAACCGACTAAAAAAGAACTGATCATTTTCCACTGTTTTGTAAGAGTAGAAAACATGATCAAGAATATTAACCCTAAAGAAAAGGCTGAGATACCCGTCGCATGAAAATGCGTTCGTTGCGCATATCGCCAAATTTTGGCTTTGCTTTTATCATCATGAATTTCTGCATGAGATGCGACGTTTTCTGATATATAGGATTTTACGGAATCCTCTGCAACCCCAAAAATAATGCCTAAAGCTATTCCAAATAATAAACTCATCATGACTAAAAACAAGCCTATTTTCACTGTGTTTATCTCTTCGTTCATTGAGCACCCTCGAACTGAATAACATGTTATGGAAACAACACTGGTCTATTCTACGCGTGTTGATATCCTGAAATAATCCTAACGCCGGCATCATAATGAATAGACAAACAAGAGTGTTCATTATCACTAATACCGGCCAACAAAATCCTTTGCAACTCTTTTTAAACCCAACGGTTTAATTAGATCTGCTTTTTTCTTTTCAAGTCAGTTATCCATAACTTTAAAACCTTGCTGCGATCGGTTTTTCCAAGCGCGATCAGTACTTTAAGTTTTTTTTCGGCTACCTGTATGACCATGTCAACATCCCGGAGTCCAAGATAAACAGCCAGGGACCGGTTTAAATAAGCCGCTGCAGCCTGCCACTGACTTTGAGCCATTTTTAGTTGCCCCAGTTCTGACAGCGTCACTGCAATACCTGATCGTGCATGATTGTTTTTATAGCCTGCCAGTGCCTGCAGCAACTTCGTTTCAGAGGCTTTAAAATCGCCGTGTTGCTGTAACCAGCCGGACTGAAAACGTAATAAACGCGATGCCTGTATCGAGTCTTTATTTCCGGACAGTTTTAACGCGTTCGCATACCGTTGAATCCAGAGTTGCTCATCCCTTTTTTGGATTGCAGCTATTTTGGTTCGATTGGCTATGGCAGTCAACTGAATCTGATCCGGCATAGTGATAGGTTTATCCAGATTGAATTCGGGTAATAAAGATTGTAATTGGCTTTCAGCCTGTGTGACTTGATTTAGCCCTAGTGCCAGTTGAACATAAAGCAAGGAAATTCGTGACTGAAACTGATGCACAGGCGCCTGCTTGACTATCTCGTCAGCACGTTCCAGGTGTTTCCTGGCAGTTTCATAGTCACGTTTTGCCAGTGCCAGTTCAACCAGGTTGATATGACTGTGCAATACGCCAGACTGATCGTCTATCCCCTGGAATAAAGATAAAGCACGGCTGAATAACCAATGCGCCGTCGTCCAATCCCCAGCTGCATAGGCTTGTAGGCCTTCAGCCGTATAACTTTCAGCATCCAGCAACGGCAAAGGCTTGCTTAGCGTCTGACTTCCGCATGCTGTAACAATAGAGGCCAGCAGACTGACAATTAATATATAGCGGGGATTAATCATTCACAGGGTGTGCCGGTATTAACGGTGTTGATGCGGGTTGATGAATATCCTGGGAAAATGGCCAGGTATTTTGTATGCTATCGAGTAAACGGTTAGCCTTGGTTAAGGATCTTCTTGCCTCGATAGACACGCCTGGCATATGGATCAACTCTGCATTAATCAATGCCACTGCCGTTTTCACCTGGACAATTATTTCTTTTAAATCGGCTGCCATCCCGGGTAAATTATGAGTGACTCCCCGTAAATCTCCGGTAACAGATTTAACATCATTTAAAACAGGTTCAAGCTCAATTAACCTTTTTTTTGCGACATCAACGATACCTTCAGCTTCTGTTAAAATTTCAGCACCTGATTTCACGACCGTTTTTAAATTTTTTTCAACTTTCTGGTCAAAAACGGCAGCACCTAAGGTGCCATGGCCAGTTGCAATCTGCGCAATAATTTTATGTGCGTTTTCTATCGTCAGTTCCAACTGAGGTAAAATATTTTCAAATTTGGTCAATAAATGATTGTTATCAGCAGCCTGAATAATGCTCGCAATACCGAGCAATAAATCATTTAATGAGGGTGTTTCTTCGACAGGAATAATGGCACCGTCCTGTAACTCCGGCGCATTCATTGAATCTGACTCAATTTCAATTAAAGCATCGTTAATACTGACCAGGCGATTGACGATTGCTTTAGCACCCTCTCTAATCAATGCCCGTCTGCCTTCATAGACTTCAATGGTAACACGAATTTTTCGGTTTTCTGTCAGGTTCAGATCCGACACCTTGCCGACTTCCGTACCCAGTGTTTTAACGACAGAGCCATGACTTATGCCCTCACTGCTGTTGACATCAATATAAAACGTCACCCTGTTTTCGAACAAATGCTGGCTTTTTCCACTAAAAATAATCAGTCCGGAAAATAATACGAAAGCAGAAAATACAAACAACCCCACGACGCGTTCACGGTAATTATAAGTAATCTGGTGGATATAATGTCCCGTTTTCTTTGCCGGATCAGTATTCATCATTCGCCCTGGTTCTAATTCTGTAATACACTCAACAAATCCTTTACATCCTGATCTTCGGAATGCATAAATGCATCCCAGCCATTAAAATTAATGATTTTACGGTCAGATATAAAAATAATCTGAGTCGCATGCTGTTCAAGAAAATGAGTATATTGCAGTCCTCCAATCATACAAACAGCCCGATTGCTTTTATGTTCGCCCAATAAAACAGCCATTTTTTCACGTTGTTTTGCACCCAGGTCATGAAATGGAACGTCCAGGAAAAGCACAGGCGGGTCAAGAATCAACGCCCTAGCCAGGGCGAGCTGTGATCGATGAAAACTGTTCAGCATCGCCGGAAACAGCGTCGGATCAAAATGGCAATGTAATTGGTCCAGCAAGGCTCTTGCTTTACTGGCGGTTTCTCTAAACGAAAGATCGCTGTGATACAGTAGTGGCAGCATCACGTTCATCAAACCATGCTGCACTGACAGTAAAGGGGCTGCACCTGACACATAACCAATTTGAGCCCGTAGAGCACGCCATTCCGACTGTTCTAATTCAGAAGCCACCTTTCCCAGTATTTCAACCCTGCCTTGTTTTGGTTTGGTAATACCGGCTAGCATATGCAAATAGGCTCTTAACTGAAACCGGTGAGGCCCTACCAGGCAAGTTAGGTTTGAAGCTTTAATAGAACATTCCAGCGGAAGAAAAGCTAATTTGCTTTCGCCTGGATAGGGCGCTGCATCTATAGCCTGGACTGTCGATGCTTCTATAGGGTGGGTCATAAGCTAATCAGTAAAAAATAGCCGTCTGCCAGAAATAAAAACACCATACACCTAACCACTGCTTTTTGCATCTGTTGAGGCACCTGGGTAGGGGAATTGTCTACAGAAAGCCCATGAAAACAGGCCATAGCCCCTGTTATCAAACCAAAAAACAAATTTTTCAGCATAAAGATAATAATGACATTAACACTCATCGTATTTAACAGCTCGGTCATTGATTCCTGCGCTGAAAAATTATATATATAAGCACTAAAAAACACCCCGGACAGTATCATGATGAAGGAAAAATAAAGAGCCAGAGTCACCTGACTAATGACCATGCACAGAATTCTGGGAATAACAAAATAATCATCCACATCTATACCCAGATATTCCAATGGTTCAATTTCACCACGCACTTTGGTGTTACCCAAATCAACAGCTATAGCTGAACATGAACGACCAACCAGTATACCCCCGGTAATTAACGGGCCCAACTCGCTAATCACCAGTCTGGCAATTATGCCAGTAAGATCACTTGCTCCACTGATCGCCTGCATTATATAGATAAGTTGAGACGTCACACCAATTCCAACCAGTACAGCAAGAAATGAAATCATCGCGATAGCATCAACACCGGTGAAGATGATTTGACCGAGCAAATTAGAATACACCGCTCGATTAAATACATTACGATGCGGCTGCCACACTGAAAGTGCGCGCGTTAAAAAATAAGTCAAGTCGATCACATACAAAAAAGACTCGATACAACGCTGACCTATCCAACCGAAAAAATTCATTCTAAACTAAGGGTAAGGTTGTTTGGCAAAGCAATCATGCCATGATTCTACCGTTAGTTTGCTGAACATTGCAATGGCTGCAATCAACAAACAGTTAACAAACCTGGCAAAGTTGAGACCTCTCCGGCCCTAATACTATTTGCCAGTTAGTCGCTATTAAAATTATGACTGGATACGCTATAACGATTAGTATCAATAATAAAACGCTATGCTAAAACGAAAATTACAACTGTTTAAAGATTAGATACTCGCTATAAATTTAGCATTCTTATAATCTATCAACCTGGCTTATTAATCATTTGATATGACAACAAACGAAGATTTTTATAAAAACCTGACACCTTTTGAACATTTTAGAGGCATTTGTGAGCTAAAGAATTATGCCCGGCTGCCCGATGACTGGGCGGTCGTCATTACCGACATCAAAGGCTCTACACTCGCTATACAGCAAGGAAAATACCGGGATGTTAATGCGGTCGGTGTCGCCTCCATTGTTGCGGTATTAAACTCACAAACCCCGCTGTCTATTCCATTTGTGTTTGGTGGTGACGGCGCTACGTTATGCATCCCTGAAAGCAGTATAGAAAAAGTCAAAAAAGCCTTGTTGGCAACACAGTTAATGGCATTGGAACATTTTTCCCTGTCATTAAGATGTGGCATCATTCCGTGTTCGGTGATAAACCAGTCACAATTTCGGGTATTGGTTGCTAAGCATCATGTGTCCAAAGGCTATGTTCAGGCCAGTTTCACAGGAAATGGACTGGCTTATGCTGAAAAACTGGTGAAAAACGATCCAACGGGGTTATATCGTTTTGATACTGACTATAACAAAACGGATGCCGATTTTTCAGGTTATCAATGTCGCTGGGAAGACGTGCCCAGCCCGCATGATGAAACAGTCTCTGTTTTGGTAATGAGCCTGGCCGGTACGGTTGAGCAAAGTAACCAGGTCTACCTGGACGTATTTGATCAAATTCAAACGATTTATGGGGATGCAGAACAATATAAACCGGTGCAACAGCAGCAGCTTCAATTATCAACGCATAGCAAGCACCTGCAAAATGAAGTAAATATACAGAATAATTCAAAATCGAGGTTAGCCCGACTGCTTTATGCCTGCTTATTACCCTGGAAAGTGCGGTTTGGCCGATACCTGATGAACAAGGGTAAACAGTTTCTGAATACGAATTGGGGCAATTATAAACAAAGCCTGGTGGCCAATACAGACTTTCGAAAATTTGATGATAATCTGCGTATGGTCATTTCCGGCGATGCATCCCAAAGAGAACAACTACAGCACTATCTTGAAACACTATATCAACAAGGTTTGTTGGTTTACGGTCTGCATACCTCTAACAGAGCCCTAATGACCTGCGTTATTTCAGATTACCATCTTAACCATATCCATTTTGTCGATGGTGCTGATGGCGGCTATGCAATGGCTGCTAGCAAAATGAAACAGCAACTCAAAGCCCTTACTGATAGTACTTGATCATATTGGGTAATCGATTAAGCATTATTAAATCTTAGTATTGCTCCTTAACTTTGAAAATGAACCCACCATACATGATTTTGCCTTTTGTTATTTTACTTTGTCTTGGTTGCAATAACAGGATTGCCGATGTTAACAATAAACCAGCAGCGCTTATCTACAAGAAAGAAATAATCCTCAATAACAGTGTCGAAGTGGTATGGAAGTCGATTACCGAGCCTGAAATTGTGAACACTTACTACCTTGCACCGCTGGCAAAGTTTGAAATGAAAGTAGGTGGAGAGATCGTTTATGGATCTCTCGACCAGCCCCTTATTTCAGGACCGGTTTTAGACATTACGCCTAATGAAAAGCTTCAACATAGCTTTCAGTTCGATATAACTTCACACCGGGGCGTGAAAGAAAACTCATTTTCCCGAGTGACTAATCAATTAAAAAGTCAGAAGAATAAGACCGTTTTGACATTGCTACACGATCAGTTTGGTGAGGATTATCAGACCTACGCAAACGTGGCCACGGGCTGGCCGATAATACTCTCCGGCCTTAAAGCACAAATAGAAAATGCGACAACAGAATAAAACTAATCTGTTCAAAAGCGCTACAAACAATCCTAACCATCCCACCCATACAACAAGTCTTGTAACGCTTCTTTTTGCAACACATTATTGTCCACTTTCAAATAAGCTACGCTTTCTTCAAAGTGTAGTTTAACCTCTGCTATCCCTTTAATATTGAGGAGATCGGCTACAAATTCATCACCCTTTTCTACACTGACCATGTCCAGTGAAATCAACATATTTGCCAAATATCTGGGCGGGCTCATAAACATTGCGATGATAATCCAGGAGCAAGCGGCTGTCGCAGAAAATAAAAATACAGTTTCAGCACCAAGTTCACCGTATAACCAGCCGCCTAATGCCCCTCCAACAAAAGCACCCATAAATTGCGAACTTGAATATGCGCCCATGGCAGTGCCTTTCAAATCTCCGGGAGCCGTTTTTGATATCAACGAGGGCAATGTAGCTTCCAGCAAATTAAATCCACAGAAAAACAACCATAAAAACCCGATGAGTCCATACAATTGATCATAAAACTTAAACAAACCCAGGTTAGCCAGCATTAAAGCTGTAATAGCAGCAATAAATACTTTTTTCATCTGACGTTTTTTTTCAGCAATAATCACAAAGGGTATGATGAATCCCATAGAAGTGACTAATACAGGCAAATAAACCATCCAGTGATTTTCTGCAACCACACCGGCATCCCTGATCAACAGAGGTAAAACGACAAAACTGGCCGTCAGACATAAATGAAGAACAAATATACCGTAATCCAGTCTGAGTAAATCCGGGTTTTTTAATACTTTAAAAAACTGGCCAGGCACCAGTTCTGCATCACAGTGAACTATGGATTTTTCAGGATTCGGCACGATATACAACACGACCAATACAGCCAGTAGTGAAAGTATGCCGGTTAACCAGAATATGCCTGAGACACCAATATAGCCAGAGATCACCGGCCCTAGCGTAATAGCAATCCCAAATGAAACACCAATACTGGCACCTATGGTCGCCATGGCTTTGGTTCGGTGTACTTCCTGTGTCAAATCGGCTACCAGCGCCATTATGGCCGCTGCTATCGCACCTGCTCCCTGTATGGCTCTACCTATTAACACACCATAAATGCTGGTCGATACAGCCGCGACTATACTCCCGGCCGAAAATAAAATCAGGCCCAGTATAATGATTTTTTTTCGACCAAAACGGTCTGACAACAGGCCAAACGGAATTTGTAACAGTGCTTGCGTTAGTCCATATACACTGATTGCCAGACCAATTAATACCGGCGTTGCACCATCCATTTGTTCGGCAAACAGAGATAACACAGGTAATATCATAAACAGACCCAGCATGCGCAAGGCATAAATACTGGCTAGTGATAATGTTGCACGCCTTTCCAGCGCAGTCATTGGACTGGTTATGTCCTGTATCTGTGTCAAAACTTTATTCTCCCAGGAATGAGATTACTTTTTCAACTCACATTCCTTTGCTTTTGGTGGACAAAAAGACGTATATTATCAGGTTATTTATCTATCAGGAATTCTATTAATGGACATCATCAGTATTCGAGGTGCCAGAACACACAATCTGAAAAATATAGACCTCGATTTACCCAGAGATTCATTAATCGTGATTACAGGGCTTTCAGGTTCAGGAAAGTCATCTTTAGCATTTGACACGATTTATGCTGAAGGCCAGCGACGCTACGTTGAGTCTCTTTCCGCTTATGCCAGACAGTTTCTGTCTATGATGGAAAAGCCCGATGTAGATCATATAGAAGGACTGTCCCCCGCTATTTCGATAGAGCAAAAATCCACATCACACAACCCACGTTCTACCGTGGGGACCATTACAGAAATCTATGACTATTTAAGGCTGCTATATGCCAGAGCCGGGATACCAAAATGCCCGGAACACAATAATTCACTTGAAGCCCAGACCATCAGCCAAATGGTGGACCAGGTTTTAGCTCAACCTGAGGGTGAGCGCTGGATGTTACTTGCCCCCGTGGTTAATGAGCGTAAAGGTGAGCATATACAGCTGATGCAGGATCTGCGTGCTCAAGGTTTTATACGTGCCAGAATAGACGGCGAAATCTATGATCTTGATGAGCCCCCTGCCCTGGATTTAAAGAAAAAACATTCCATAGAAGTAATCGTCGACCGTTTTAAAATTCGAGACGATATTTCTCTGCGTTTATCCGAATCATTTGAAACCGCTTTAAGGCTGGCAGACGGTATCGCCATTGCTGCACGCATGGACAGTACCAAACACATCCTGTGCTCTGAACGATATGCCTGTCCAGAATGCGGCTACAGCATCTCAGAGCTTGAACCGCGCATCTTTTCCTTTAATAACCCTAAAGGCGCATGCCCAGCCTGTGATGGATTAGGGGTCAGGCAGCATTTTGATCCAAACCTAGTCATCCATAATGCTGATATCAGCCTTTCCGGCGGTGCCATCAGAGGCTGGGACAGACGAAATGGCTATTATTACCAGATTATTTGCTCATTAGCGGAGCATTATGGTTTTGATACTGAGGCACCCTACTCCGAAATCCCAAAAGAGATACAAAAAATCATTCTGTATGGCAGCGGATCAAAAAAAATCAAGTTTGAGTATGTATCCGGTTCAGGCAAGAAGCAAAACCGAAGTCATTCTTTTGAAGGCATCATTGCTAATATGGAAAGACGTTATCATGAAACGGAATCCCAAATGGTCAGGGATGAACTTTCAAAATACCTAGCCCAAAAAACCTGCGAACAATGTAATGGTGCCAGATTAAATAAAGCTGCCCGTCATGTTTTTATTAAAGAAAAACCCTTACAGGAATTAACCAGTTTACCGATAAAACAGGCATTGGATTTTTTTAACACCCTGCACCTGCAAGGTCACAGAGGCGAGATTGCTGAAAAAATCAACAAGGAAATTCAGGAGCGTCTGGAATTTTTAGTCAATGTCGGACTGGATTACCTGACTCTGGATAGAAGTGCAGACAGCCTGTCTGGCGGAGAAGCACAACGTATCAGACTGGCCAGTCAAATTGGTGCAGGCCTGGTTGGCGTCATGTACGTGCTGGATGAACCTTCTATAGGCCTGCATCAACGCGACAACCAGCGCCTGTTAAACACCTTGTTCAGATTGCGTGACATGGGAAACACCGTGATTGTTGTAGAACATGATGAAGATGCAATACTGTCGGCCCAGCACGTGATAGATATCGGCCCAGGCGCAGGTATACATGGAGGGGAAATCGTCGCTCACGGCACACCGGATGATATTAAAAACAACTCAACGTCATTAACAGGCCAGTATTTATCCGGAAAACAATCCATTGCGACACCCTCATCTCTGACACCAGTCAACAGGGACAAACTGATTACCTTGCACAATGCGCAAGGTAATAATCTCAAAAATTTAACCATCGAATTCCCTTTAGGGCTT
>SPJK01066415.1_pt1 | contig 11668 bp, 12 predicted proteins | sample 3741771 | NCBI WGS metagenome assembly SPJK01 (sample SAMN10925997, study PRJNA522277) | cold seep metagenome | isolation source: Elba SIP-enriched marine methane seep metagenome, extraction at timepoint T2 | place: Italy: coast of Elba, Mediterranean Sea | reverse complement strand
TCGCCGCGTTCTGACGCGGACGCGCGGCCCGCGAACCAGGCCACGGCGAACAGTGCGACCAGCGCCAGCTCGAGGGACTCGTTGGCCCGGCGTTCGCCCGCGATGCTGTGGCAGACGAGCGTAAACGGCACCAGGGCAATAATCGCCCACAAGGCGGTGCGGTGAAGCACTGGCAGGCGCAAGCGGCTCATGGTGGTCTCTGCCCAGCCGAGGGCAGCCGGTCTTAGCGGGCGCAGGCTCAGCACAACCAGACCGACCACGGGCATCACCCGCCAGAACAGTGACGCGAGTGTGCCCAGGTTGTGGGTGTTGGCGCCGGCGCTGTTGCTGCCACGGTCGAGCAGGATGGCTGGCGTTTCGAAACGCGCCACCCATTGGAAGTAGTCGATCTCTTCGAGGAACAAGGCCAGCGCGAACGCGGCCACCAGCCACTGGCGCGCGCGGGCCGTGGTGATCACCAGTGCGGCCGCTGTGCCCCGACCGTGCCGACAGAGCCCCACCCCGAGGCTCCGGTCGAGCGGGTGGTCATTGGGGACAGCGACCACCCGCTCTGTACCGTTCCAGGATGCGTCGAGAGACTCATCGAGCTATCAGACCTGACCCGTCCCCGCGGGCGCCGGAAGCCAACGCTCACCGAGGCGGAGATGCGAGCCATGCGAGAGCATCGGCAGACACTACAGGCCCTTATGGCGGTCGCTCAGTTCGACAGGACGGCAGACCTGGTAGACCGTATCGAGGTGCTGGAGCGAGAGATCGGCAGGCACCGAGAGAAGCGGCAGGGACATGCACAGCGATCTGACAACGCGGTTACGCCGCGCGTTACAAAGAACAGATCATCTAACTAGCGGGGATCGCTATGTAGATTTCGGCGTCCAGGTTTGGGTGGTCGAGCAGGACGACGAGGGAGACGTCCTGATCCCGTCCACGCCGAAGTGCGCCGCCATGCCCGAGCACACCTGGGTAGACGAGGTCGGCACACTGCGCACCAAGTACGAATTTGGGGGCATGTACGACACCGTAATGCACGAGTGGACTGGCCCCTCCGAGCGGCCCACCGTCTGGTATGCCAGCGAAGTCCAGGCGAAGATCGCGTTGCATGGCCCCGAGCTGCCCGAGAAGATCCTGGCGTACGGAGCCATGGGTTCCGGGAAGACAGAGGGGGCTCTGTCCATGTGGGCTCTGCTCCGGGCGCTGGAACTGGCCGGCCAGGGTCGGCGGTATGAGGGTGGGCTCACTGCGCCGACCATGGACCGGGCAGCCCTAATTCTCACGGCCCTGATTAAGCGCTGTCCGCCAGAGTGGTACTCGTGGCGCGCCAAAGATAAGCTGTTCGAGCTGAAGTGTGGGATCGGGCTCAGGCTAGCCACCACGACCGTCCACTCGGAAGAGGTGGGGTCACCAATTCAGGGTTGGAACTGGGCCTTTCACGCCGGCGACGAGCTGCAGGATCAGACGGACCAGCTCGACAACATCCTGGCCCGTGGACGTACCGCTCCCGGCGGCGTCTATCGCCAGCTAGGCACTGCGACCGCCAAGGACTCCCCCAAGTGGCGCACGGCCCGAGACAAGCTCAAAACGGCCAAGATGCCCGATGGAACGCCTGTGTGGTCCGTGATTCGCATGGAAGGCTGGACCAACCCCTTTGTCCCCGTTTCGTTCTGGGCGAAGATGAAAGCCCAACTGGACCCCAGGACGTACCAGCGCATCGTGCTAGCGATGGACGTCGGGCCCGAGCTGGCCTGCTACCCCCACTGGCGCAGAGACCACCACCTGCGGACCGTGCCGATCATGGCCAAGGACGTTACGCGCCAGGTCCTAATGAGGCACGGCTGGGGGCCCAATCTGGACCTTCTGTGCGGACACGATCCCGGCACGCTCCAGGATGTCACGGTCATGCTTAAGGCCTTCGCCCTGCCCAAACGCTACATGCTAGCAGAGGGGCTAAAACCGTCGCCCTACGTATGGTTTGTAGTCGATGAGCTGACCACCGACATGACCTCCACAGAGGTCCACATCCGTAAGCTGAAGGCCCGGCTCCAGGCGAAATGGGGGCTCCACCAGGTGGACTGGAACAACCGCGAGCTACCTGACAGCCCCCGTGCTCTCATCCTGATCGATCCGTATGGCGACAGCGATAACAAGACGGACAAGACCGTGAAGGACTGGTTTCAGCTTAAGAACCTGGTTGCGCTCAACGCCGCCTCGGGGCGCGCAGGCCGGAAGCACGGGAGAATCCCCAGGGATCCGGGCATTAAGATGGTGGATCGGCTCATCTCGGTGGATCGGCTGTTCGTGGACTGCGACGAGCGCCGCGGCCCGGCCGCAGAGAAGTGCGTGGAAGCGATCGAGCTAAACGAGCGCGAGCAGGTGACCGGCGAGGCCGAGAAGAAACGCCGAGATCGCCCAGATCTATCACACTGGGTCGCAGCTATCCGGTACGCGCTTTGGCTACTGGAGAAACACCCCCTCGATATCGATGAATCATACGTGAAAGCGATCGCACATGGCTGAAATCCAAGGAATCCGACAGTGGCTCGCTGAGCTGCCAGGTGGCCGACAGGGGAAGGCCCTGAAGTGGGAGCAGGTTGGCGCCTGGATCAAGAAGACCGCTCTGGGCCGCGAGGCGAAGGCTGAGCGCCGCAGGGCCAAGCGTCGGCACGAGTTCTATATGTCTGGCGGAGATGGCCACATGAACGCTCGCATCACGGGTATCTTCAAGGACAAGCAGGTGGCGGCCAAGCGACGTGACTGGATCGAGATGGCCAAGATCAACAACGTCTGGCGTCGGTTCGTTAACGAGCGGGCCACTGTCTATAGCGTGCCCGCCGATCGCCAGGTCCAAGGCGAGAAGAACCAGGAGAACTACCTCGAAGTAATGCGGCTCTGTCGTCTACACGCGATGTCTCAGCGCTGGAACCGCTGGGGGACACTCCACCGCAACCTGGCCATCGGCGCCCGGGTACGCCAGGGTCGCGGCAGCCGCCCCAGCCTCCCGATTGTGGACATCGTTGCCCCAGATGCCTTCTTCACCATCCACAGCCCCCTCGACCCAACCGAGCTGCTTGCTCTGGGTATCAAGATCGGCGCCAAGGGTCCCTCCATCGACGAGGAACCCCCAGCGTGGGAGGTATGGACCGATCACGAGCGGTTCTTCCTAACCAACAGCGGCCTTGTCCGCGATCCCGTGGTCCACGGATTCCGCCGCATGCCGTGGGCCCTGTTCAGTATCGAGCCCCCCAGCGGGAAGCTCGTAGACTCCTCGACCGGCAGGGAGGTAGACGCGGCGCATATGGCTGTGTGGTTCCTCCATATCCTCCTGCTCAAGGAGGCCAAGTCGGCCACCAAGATCCCAGTCATCGCCGGCGATCTAACCCGGACGGCCCGGTCGCAGGCCGCCGACAGCGAGGTACCTGTCGAAGTGAAGGATGGCACGACGGTCTCTGCGGTTGATATGTCCATGGACCTGGAGCTGTTTAAGGGCACAGCATCCGTGATCTACGAGACTGCCGCCGCCAACTACGGGATCCCGCCTAACATCCTGAAACACCAAGGGGTTCAGAGCGCCGAGGCTCGGGAGCTGATGCGGGCTCCGCTCAAGGAGCTGCGCCGCGACCAGGAGATCTACCTGCGGGAATTCGAGCGGGAATTCGCAGACATCCTCTCCATGGTCGTGGCCCGGGATCTCAGCGAGTTGTCATTCTCCACAGACGGATGGTTTATCGACTTCAAAGAGGGTGGCACGCCACTCGACCCAAAGAAGGAGTTGGAGGTTTTCGAGCACGCCAGGAAGCTAGGTGTGACGAACACGTTCGACTTTGTTCGTGGGCGGAACCCGGACATGACGCTGAAGCAGGCGATCGAGTTCGTGAAGGTGAACATCCAAGCCGAGACCAAGAGAAACGAGCTGTTGCGGCCACTTCAGCGCATCTCTGGCTCGGCTGCCGCCCCTGTTGGCCCAGAGGACGGCAAGAGCGACGACGGCTCTCCACCGGTCGAGAAGAGCGACGCCGGCTTACGGGCGATTCCAGGAGGGAGCGAGTAACCCATGTCTGAACCGCAACACGGCAACACACCACCGAATCCGGGCGATAACCAAGGGAGTGCCGCCGGCCCCGCGAATGGTCAGAGCGGCATCACACGGGCGGATTTTGACGGCCTGCGTGACAGCATGTTTTCGACCATGAGAAAGATGATCTCGGACGGTATGGCGCAGATTACGGAACAGGTAGCGGCTGCCGCGCAACCGCCTGCCCCCAAGCCGCCGAAAGCGGCACCCAAAGCCCCAGAGGCCGCCCCTCCGGCGCCAGACCCCCAGGTCAACGCCCGGCTGGAAGCCCTGGAACTGGAGAACAAGTTCCTCACAGCGAGCGCAGGCCTTAGCCTGGCGCCCCAGCAGAAACTCATGCTCCAGCGCCTATTCATCGCAGAGAGGCCCGACGATCCCGTCGGGTGGCTCACCGATCAGGCTAAGGTGTTCAATTCGGCTCAATCTCAACCCCCCGAAGGCGGCCACCAGGCCCCGTCTCCGCCATCGCAGGGTGCACCCGCAGGCTCGACCAATGGTCAGACCCCTGCGCGCATCCTGGACCGCTCTAAGTCGGAGCAGCTCCACGACTTCGCGATGAACGCGCCCGTGCCGACCGACAGGTACGACGTGCGCAACAAGAAGTACTACATGGAGTTGAACCGACAGACGCGCGGAGAGCTAGCGGACACGCAGGTCTACATTGGGCCGCCAGAGGACCCAAACCGGTAAACAGGAGCCAATAAAATGGCCAATGAATCAACAACCACGAGTCTCAATGACATCGTGTACTCGGCGTGGATCGAGCTAGCCTGGCTGGGCTACGCGATGGACTGGATCGTATTCCAGCAGTTCTGTCGCCGCTTCAGCCTCATCGGCAAGCCATCCGCCTCGCTGGATGTTCCACGTTACGACAGTGACATGGGCACGGTAGGCGATACGGGTACTGGTGTTGCGACGGCTTTTGACGCGACCGAGGGAACCGACCTCACCGTTACGCAGGCGACGACCTCGAAGGTCACGCTCAGTGTCTCGGAGTATGCGATCATGCGCGTGCTCACCGACGACATTGGCGAGGACTCGGTGTCCGGCCTGGACGTCATGGACCGCATGCTGGCGGATGCTGCGCGCATCCTGATGACTGCGTTCGAGGACGACGGCGTGGGCCTGTTCGGGTCACTGTCGAATACTGTCGGCACCACGACCGCCGATCTCACGATCGCCCAAACCCTCGCGGCGCACGTTGGAATCCGCAAACGCGGCCACGTTGCCCCTGATGGCGTTGTGTACGTCCTTGACGAGCAGCAGGTAGACGACCTGGAGGCGGCCCTGATCGCCACCTCGACGTCTGCGGCTAGCTACGCTGGAGCGACCGACCGCCTCCTGGGTGTGGACCGCACCGCGAACAACGGCCTCGGCAACGGCCACGTGATGAATTTCCGCGGGTACCCTGTGTACTCCTCGGGCCTCACTGACACCGCCAACGCCGGTGCTGATGTTGTAGGCGCCTGCTTCGTGCCTTCGAGCGAAGCCAACAACCCGCAGGCGACATTCGGGGTCCTGGACAAGCGCCCGTTCCGAGTCGAGCCCCAGCGAGACGCGTCCCTGCGCGCCAGCGAGCTGGTCTTCTCCATGCGCAAAGGCGTGGGCGAGATCACCGACGGCAGCGGAACCGCGATCATCACGGACGCGTAGGAGGACACCATGCCCCAGTTGATGGGAACCAAATCATCCTCTGGTGGCCGTGTGACCGCAGACAATGCTACCGACCTGGTGGCCGGGGACTTCACCCTCGGCGCCGGTTGGGGCACCACTCCGGTCCTGGCTATCACTGCCGGCTCCAACGACGTGTCTGGGCATTTCACCATCACGTGCGACGCCACTGCGGCCCAGGCTACCGCCACGGTCGTGATTGCGTTCACCGACGGTGACTACCCGAATACGCCACACGCCATCGTTACTATGTTCAGCGACAACGCCATCACCGACTCGGGCTCCGTCCGAGCCGTGTGCACTACGTCGCAAATCACCATTACCTGCGACGTTCTGCCGGTAGACACGAAGGTCTACACCTTCAGCTACCTGGTGATCGGCAAATAGGAGGAGAGATGCCCGAGGAAGCCAAGAAGGCCACTAAAGCCAAGGCGAAGGCCAAGGCGGCGAGGGCCCTGCCCAAGAAGCTAGGCCTGCTGCCGCTCAACCCGGAGCCTGGCCGCGAGACCGATCCCCGTATCGATCCCACGGCCAACCACGGCCCCAAATACGGGTTCGTGAAGCCCCTGACCGAGTCCTGGCGCCCCTCCGCTGATACGTGCAAGGCCAAGGGAATCAACCCCCGAGATGCGCACGTGCGGGAGCTACAGCCTCCGCTGGCACCACCAGAGCTGGTCTTCAACAACCGGACGGGTCAATTCGACCCGAAACCGCGGGAGATCGACCGGGACCTGCCGGCGTATAAGGCGTGGGCGAAGGCCCTGGCCGACAAGGGCTTCAAGCGCGTCAAATAGCTTGCCAGACCCGTTGCGGGGTCTGATTGCCCGGTCGGGGGTTTCCTTTCCCCTCGGCCGGGCCTTTTTTATGTCCGGGCATCTCTGCATACTCCAGCCATGCACAACTTGAAGATCACGCACTACGTGCGAGTGTTTGCGGGCAATGCGCACAACTTGGCGCATTGGCCGGAGGGTGGACCCAAACGGGCGGTGAAGGACAAGCACGGGCGCCAGCTCTACCAGGAGGAGGGGAAGGCTGTAATCGAGAAGATCCCCAGCGCCCCCCACGTCGTTTGCCTGTCGCCGGCCGGCAACGAGACCTTCGTGGTCGTCCGCTGTGGCTCAGGAAAGCCGCAGATGAAGGACCTGCACGGGGACCAGAAGATCCAAGAGAAGATGGACAAGGGGTTCTTCCCAAAGGCCAACTGCCCGAAGGAGCTAGGCCTCTCGCGGAATTTCCACCCGCAATTCCCCGAGGAACTGCTGGAGTCGGCCCCATGCCAGAACGGTTCTCTGCTCATCCAGAAGACGGACAAAAAGACCAAGGAGGTCACCTATGAGGTTCAGGACGTCGAGGAGCTGGAGCTATCCCTAAAGCACCCCTGCCGATGCTATCGAGTCGAGAAGCAGCTCCGGCAGAAGATGACCAAGGCGAACATGCTGCGCATTGAGGGCCGTCGTCGCACCGACGCGGACAAGGACCGCGCTGCGCGTGAGGCCGAGACCGAAGTCCTGCGCGAAGCAGTGAAGCAGCTGGCCAAGAAAGCGACCAAGTAGCCATGGCCGAACTGGAAGGCACAGATCTGCGGAATGTTATCGCAGATGACTACCAGAAGGCCGCTGCGCGTACAGGCGCCCCCATCCCGCGCGAGGATGCCGAGCGCCTGGCCGCTGCGGACCTGGCGCTGGTCGATCGCCTAGAGGCGGACCCTGGGCCGGCCAGCCCGCCGGAAACCCTGACCCCTGGTCCATCGCTGGCCGAGGCCTCCGACCCTACAGAGGCCGAAGAGATGGCCCGGGCGTTCGGCGGGAAGCTCGTTGTGCGAGACGTCCCCAACGAGTCCGCCCCAACCCCCGTGGTCGAGACTCTGTCCAGAGAGTCGCTAGAGAAGCGGCAAAAGCTTCTGCGCCGGGTCAAGGAACTGATGAGGACGAACTGCACGAAGCAGCATCGCCACGTGCGGTCCTGTTGGGAGTACAAGGACTTTGCCCCCCTTGTGATGCGTATCCACGCCGACTGGAACACCTGCCGCGGAGTGTTCGCTCAGGCGAAGAACCAGCGCGAGCGGGATTCTCGGTTCTTTGTCCTTATGGAGCGAGTCTGCGACTCCTCTAACGGCCACCCAGGCCTACCGGCCTGGTACTTCAAATAGGAGCCCCCCCCGATGCTGATGACCACGCAGGATCTAGCATTCGCAGTGACGGGCCAGAAGGTCTACTACTACGCCCCTGAGGGCAGACCCTCGTCGGTCACCGGGGTCAACCTCTTCGACCAGCGCAGCTCCTCAGACAGTGCGTCAGAGGACATAGGCAGCGGATCCGTGACGACGGCACCGGACACCACCATTGACGCGAACAGCGGCGCAGGAACGTCCACCCCGCGCGTGCTAAACGTCGCAGCCACCACGGGGTTCAAGACGGTCCACGAGGACCCCCACGTGCAATACCTGGTGACCGGGGCCGCCGGCGAGCGCGAGTGGTTCCAGGTTTCGGAGATCTTATCTGGGGTCAGCGTGACCGCCTCTCGTGCATTCCGGCATGCCTATGTATCTGGCGATACGGTCGAGGTCACCAGCGTCGAGGCGACTATCGACGCGACGTGGATCGCTAACAAGAACTACATCAGCGGCAACACGTTCGGCCCTGGGCCGCGCTGGAGGCTAGAGTGGACGTACGTCGGAGCAGACGGCGCTACCTACATTCGAGACTCGTATTTCGATGTTGTGCGGCTACAGCCCGACGTCACGGTAACCCTGGCCGACCTCGGCAACTTCATGCCTGGTCTCTCCGAGCTAATCTCCGAGACGCACGAGGGGGATAGTGCTACGCGCCTGATCGCCGCAGCGGCCAGCAAGGTCAAGATCGAGTTTATGGCTGCCGACAAGGCCGATCAGCTGGCCCGGGACAACGAGCTGGTGGCCTATCTTCAAGTCCTCGGCACACATTCGCTCTGGGCGTACGGCAGGTACCAGGAGACCGCCAATCCGAATCTTCGCCAGGCCTGGGTCGATGCTGACCAGGTCTATGAGGCCGCGCTGGATCGACTTGTCCGCGTAGTGTCGAAGGTGCCCTTTTCAAAAGACGCCTCTGGGGCCGCCAAGGAATCAGAGGGGACCCCAATCTGGAGACGCTAGTGACCATAGGACGCAAAAACCACAACTACCAATCCGCGACGGGGACGAGCGCCGAGATCGCAGGATACCTGCTCTACCCGGGACGCCAGTACTGGATCCAGGGCACCGAGGCCTTCTTCTACAAAACGGCAGTCTCCAACCCCACAGCTGTCGCCGATGCCGACGGCAGCCCCCGGTGTGCCGCCAATGTGCCCTACCCAGTCGCCGTACAAGGCAACCCCGACACCTCCTACGAGATCGCCATCATTTCCGATGGGACCGACAGCGATGTTGATATCTGGGAGGAGGCATACTAGGTGTACCATCGGGACGATAGGGGGTTCTGGCGTTCCCACGACGTCGCCAAGAAGGCCTCCAATAGCGATACGGGCCAGGTGTTCCCGACCTCTGCGGCCCAGATGGCCTCTCTCCTGGGTGGGCGCACCCCCGACTGGGGCTACCTGTTCAACGAGGAAAGCTCGCCGGCCGTCGAGGCCTTCGGTGCGGGCGAGGACCTAGTCCAAGCCGGCGATCCGACGTTCGGGGTCGCGACCGGGCACGCCGGCGCCTCGGCTGTCGAGTTCTCGGTCAACGACACCAACAATATCAAACCGGTCTCGACGTCATTTGCCGACTTTACGACGGGCAGCTTCGCTCACCTTCTTTACGTCCAGTTCACAACCAAGCGGACGGCGGGCTCAGGAGGGTTCATGGGGAAGAACCCCTCGTCCAACCCCAGATACCTAGCCCAGGTGTCCACTGGGGGCTACCTGAGCTGGCAGATCCACGACGGCTCAACCCTCAAGAACACTAACATCGCCCAAAATACCGATGGTATCGAGACATGGGTGTGGCTCGGGTGTGACCGTACAGCCGACCTTCTGTACCTCTACACGAGGCAGGGGCTTTCAACGCTCTCGATCTCGGGCCTGGGGTCGATCACCAACGCGCAGCCGGTTCGGTTTGGCAACCTGTCATCTCAGTCCACGGGGTTCAAGCTTGGGGCCTGGTACGGTTTCTCGGGCTCCGATGCCGAGGGAGACCCCTCCAGTGACATTGGTGGATTTGCATCGTACCTGTCGTAACCCGTGCCGCCTCTTGCCCAAAAAACCGTGGGGGTCCTTGGCGACTCAATTTCTGCCATGACCTATGGGGCCGAGACCATGCGGTGGCCGGCCCTTGCTCAGGATAGGCTAAAGAAGCACGGTCCAGGGCCCGACGGGTGGGCGTTCACCAACTACAGCGCCAATGGCCTCAAGGCGAGCGACTACCTGACCGGAGGGTCGGTGCCGCCAGGCACATGGAAGGGGAACCACGACTACTATTTCGTGCTCCTCGTGGCCAACGAGGGGCTGGTGAGCCCCATGACGACCGACACGAACGCGCTCGTGGCCGAGATCGAGGACGGAGGCGGAGTCGCCGTCCTCGTCACCCTCTACCCAGTAGACTATGCAGGACTCCACTGGCGCCAAGATCAGGGCGACAAGGATGCTAGCATCATTGCGCTGAACCAGGTCTACCGAGATATCGCTGCCGCCAACGAGTCGGTGCTGCTTTGCGACCTGTGGCAACACGTGACCGATCTGGGTGAGTGGGACTACCGAATCCGAAACTACCCCCTAGTAGGAGGGGCTGTCACCGACCGGGAGTACTGGGGGCCCGACTCTGCATTTGATGGTGACGGGTCTGGGGGCAGCGACGACCCCCTCTGGTACACGGAGATCCACCCCTCGGCCTACGGATCCGAGATCATCGCCGACGCGATCGTTGGCTTCGTCGAGACTAGCCTGGTGGCCACGACAACCCTACAGGCGTTTATCTCCGAGATGATCTCAGCGATCGAAGGTATCACCCCCACGACTCCGCTTGGCGCTAGACACAGCGCATTCAAGCTAGCCAAGGATGAGCACGACTTTCGAGACTGGGCAGAGATGAACCCCGGCGCATGCACGCGGGTGTTCACGATCTATGACTTGTTCGAGGATGACCAGGTGGAAGTCTCAGACGCCGTCAACGACCTACAGACCAAGCGGGTCGAGGTCCTCGTGGCCTACCAGCGCGACTACAAGTACGGCGCTGGGCGGGCTCGGGATCGGAAGGCTGTCATCCGCGAGGACTGGCGGAAGATCGATGGCGCCGCGGGCCCCCATGCATCCACTGCCTACACCGTCGGCTGCACGATTCGGCAGGAGGGGCAGCCATTTGTGATCGAGGACGACCGCGACGGCGTGGACATCCTCGTAATCCCATTCCGGTGCCGATTCTATGAGGCCGCACTCCCCTAGCGAGACATCATGACCCAACCAGGACTTACACAAGCCATTCTCTGGGCCGACGAGGCCTCCTTCGGTGATTCGTCCAATACGACGTTTGACGACCGTGCGCCGATCCTGGGGCCCGTCACGATCCCCACACTCCAGTCCAAGGTTCCGTCCGGCCGGGCCATGACCTACGTCAACGACGTCGAGCGACACATCCGGGGCCCCTACGAACCAAGTTTCACCATCGAGCTGGCCCTGACAGGCTACGGTTCCACGACGGCTGGTTCCCTTTCAGCGGCCACCGACCTCGGCCTGCTCCTCGGCTACGCTATCGGCAACCAGGACAACGCGCAAGTGGGCGGCACGGTCGCTGCCGCACCGACCAGCGCCACCCAGTTCGGCATCGACGGCGACACCCTACAGACCAACGGGCTCATTCGTGTTGGTGCAGCGGGGGACGGTGGCGGAGAGGGCCAGTGGGCAGCGGTGAACAACACCACGACGGCCACGATGCTGACCGCGCTCCCGGCCACTCCTGCCGAGAATGATGTTGTGTACGCT
>SPJK01039234.1_pt1 | contig 11671 bp, 11 predicted proteins | sample 3741771 | NCBI WGS metagenome assembly SPJK01 (sample SAMN10925997, study PRJNA522277) | cold seep metagenome | isolation source: Elba SIP-enriched marine methane seep metagenome, extraction at timepoint T2 | place: Italy: coast of Elba, Mediterranean Sea | reverse complement strand
TTGTGGTTTCCATACATGTTTGAAAGTCTACGCGGGATGTTTTCCAATGATTTGTCTATTGATTTAGGTACGGCAAATACGCTTATTTATGTGCGCGGAAAAGGGATTGTTCTGGATGAACCTTCTGTTGTGGCGATTCGACAGGACAAAGGCCCTGGCGGTCCGCGCTCTATTGCTGCGGTGGGTGTTGAAGCCAAACGAATGTTGGGGCGTACACCCGGAAATATTACTGCTATCCGTCCTTTAAAAGATGGTGTGATTGCTGACTTCACTGTGACTGAAAAAATGTTGCAGCATTTTATTAAAAAAGTACATGAAGGTCGTTTTTTTAAACCGAGTCCGCGCGTATTAGTGTGTGTGCCTTGTGGTTCAACTCAAGTAGAACGTCGTGCTATTCGTGAGTCTGCGGCGGGTGCCGGTGCTCGTGATGTATTTTTAATTGAAGAGCCAATGGCTGCTGCTATTGGTGCGGGCATGCCAGTTGATGAAGCAAGTGGTTCTATGGTCCTTGATATCGGTGGTGGTACGACTGAAGTCGCGATTATTTCATTAAACGGTATTGTTTATTCTGCTTCTGTACGTATTGGTGGTGATTTATTTGATGAATCTATCGTTAACTACGTTCGCCGTAACTACGGAACATTGATCGGTGAATCAACAGCAGAAAGAATTAAGAAAGAAATCGGTTCTGCTTACCCAGGTAATGAAGTCAAAGAAATGGAAGTGCGTGGCCGCAATTTAGCAGAAGGTATTCCACGTAGCTTTACCTTGAACAGCAACGAAATTTTAGAAGCTTTACAAGATCCGTTGTCAGGTATTGTCGCCGCGGTGAAAACAGCGCTAGAGCAAACACCACCGGAACTAGGTTCAGATGTTGCTGAACGTGGTATTGTCATCACTGGTGGCGGTGCGTTACTAAAAGATTTAGATCGTTTGTTAATCGAGGAAACTGGTCTGCCAGCGATAGTGGCTGAAGACCCACTAACATGTGTTGCTCGTGGCGGTGGCCGTGCTTTAGAAATGTTAGATGAAAGAGGTGCTGACGTCTTTACCTTTGAATAAAGGTTACTTCTTATACTAAATAACCTTTGTAAGTGACCCTTACAAAGGTTTTTTCGTTTTTGGAATTTGTACTATTAAAACCTTATTTACCCATAATCCATCGTTAAATTTGCGAATGCTACTGGCATTGGTAGCGTCACTTATTTTGTTTGTGATGGATACACGATTTAACTACTTTCAGCCTGTTAGAATGACACTGGCAGCGGTTGTATACCCGATCCAAGCGCTTGCATCACTACCGGTTGATATTAAACATGGTGTTAGTAATTTGTTTCAGTCTCGAGAAGATTTGAAGCAACGCAATGAGCAACTGGAATCGAGTAACTTACTCAATAATATACGGCTACAGAAACTTAAAGCACTAGAGCAAGAAAATTTACGTTTGAGGGAGTTATTGGGCTCATCATTCCGTTTGTCTGAGCGCGTGTTTGTTGCAGAGTTATTACGTGTTGATTTAGACCCGTATTCACAACAAGTTATTATCAATAAAGGCGCTCGTTCTGGTGTTTTTGTAGGTCAGCCCGTTTTAGATTCAACTGGCGTAATGGGACAGGTTGCTGAAATCAGCAGTTTTTCAAGCCGTGTTGTACTGCTAACTGATCCGAGTCATTCAATCCCTGTCCAAGTCAATAGAAACGGCTTGCGCGCTATTGCTACAGGCAATGGTTGGCAAGGGAATATGAAGTTGGAACATCTCACCCATAATGCAGATATACGCGTCGGGGACCTGCTAGTCACATCTGGATTAGGTGGTCGCTTCCCTATAGGTTATCCGGTTGGTACAGTTGAAAGCATTTCGTTGCCAGCAGGCAAAGCGTTTGCTGAGATTACTGTTAAGCCTGCAGCAAAATTAGATTCTAGTCGTGAGTTGTTGCTAGTTATGAAGCCTGACAGCATTACAAACAGTGAGACCGAAGACTAATGGCAGCGATATTAAAGCCTGCTAATGGCACGGTTTACATCATTCTTACCATTTTATTTGCGATGGTTTTGCAGCTATTGCCTCTACCAAGAGTGATGGAGTTATCCCGTCCAGAATTTGTCTTATTGGTATTGATTTATTGGTCAATGGCACTTCCAAATAGAGTCGGTGTCACAGCTGCATGGATTACCGGTTTATTTGTTGATGTGTTACTGGGCACGCCATTAGGTATAAATGCTCTGGCTTATGCCTTAGTTGTTTACGTCATTGCCCGTTTTTACTTACAACTGCGCCAATACCCATATTGGCAACAGGCCTTAATTATTCTCGCTTTAGTATTGTTAGCGAAGTTGGTTAATTTATTGATGGGTACACATATTGATGGGGTTTATTTACTGTTGCCAGCGGTCATCAGTGCTGTACTTTGGCCATTCAATTATTTGTTGCTACGTCTTGTCAGGCGTACATTTAACGTTACATAAAAATGGCCTCTCATATTAGGCTTGCAGATCACGTTCGTGAGACTCGAATTGTTAACGAGCGCTTGCTGTTTGCGGGTATTTTTTCTGTTATTTTATTTTCTGTCGTTATTGGTCGCTTGGCAATTTTACAAGTGATGGAATACGAGCATTTCGATTCATTGTCTGCCAAAAATAGAGTCGATATTGACCCATTACCGCCACAGCGAGGGCTTATCTATGACCGTAATGGTGTGGTTTTAGCTGAAAATATTCCAACATTTAGCCTAGAGCTTACACCTGAAAAAGTAAGTGATTTAGATGACACACTGGCGGGTATCGCTGCTATATTTGAATTAACGGATGAAGAGGTTGAAGAGCTTAAACAACGTATCAAAGTACAACGTCGTTTTAAGAATATTGTTATTCGGCAACGCTTGACCGAGGAAGAAGTAGCAAAGTTTTCAGTTAACCGCCATAAATACAATGGTGTTGAAGTTGTCGGTCGTTTGATTCGACATTACCCTCACAATAATTTGTTTGCGCATGCTATCGGTTACGTTGGACGTATTAACGAACGTGATCAACAACGGATTGATGCCAAGAGTTATAAAGGCACCTTACAAATTGGTAAAACTGGCGTAGAACGTTTTTATGAAGACAGCTTGCATGGACAGGTTGGTTATAAAAAAGTAGAAACGAATGTTCAGGGTCGAGTAGTACGTGAGATTGAACGCGAAGAGTCAATCGCGGGTAATGACTTGTTTTTGCATTTTGATATTAATATGCAACGCTTGGCAGCAGAAGCGTTAACAGATCATAACGGTGCTATTGTCGCCATGGATCCACGAGATGGCGGTATTTTAGCATTAGTGAGCAAACCTGATTTTGATCCAAATGACTTTGTTACTGGGATCAGTACAAAAAAATATTCAGTATTGCGAGACTCACCAGATAGACCATTATTTGATCGAGCCTTACGTGGTCGCTACCCGCCTGGTTCTACATTAAAACCATTTGTAGCCTTAGCGGGTCTTGAGTTAGATGTTGTAACCAAGAAAACGAAGACATTTGATCCTGGCTGGTTTTCTTTACCGGGACAGGAACACCGTTATCGCTGTTGGAAAAAACACGGCCATGGTCATGTCGATCTGATGTCTGCGATGGCTCAGTCATGTGATGTGTATTTTTATGAATTAGCTAATGTACTGGGGATAGATCGATTACATAACTTTTTAGATTTGTTTGGGTTTGGACGACGAACAGGCGTTGACTTACCGAGCGAGGGTAAAGGCTTATCTCCATCAAGTGAATGGAAGCGAATTTATCGTAACCAACCTTGGTATCCAGGCGAAACTTTAATTTCAGGAATAGGCCAAGGCTTTAATCAGACCACGCCAATACAATTGGCGCATGCCACAGCGACCTTAGCGATGCGTGGTGTAAACATCCCGCCTCAAGTGCTTCGTGCCCAAAAGGGCGCAGATCAGCAACAGTTGAATTTAAACACGACTGAAGCGGCTGAAAGTTTGCCAATGCAGGCGAGTGAGAACTGGGAAGCGGTTATACAGGCAATGGTTGAAGTCACCCATGGCAAAAGAGGTACTGCTCGTCATGTCGGTAAAAACTTACCGTTTAACATGGCAGGTAAGACCGGAACGGCTCAAGTATTTGGTATTAAGCAAGATGAGGAATACGATGCCGAAACACTTGCCAAAAAATTGCATGACCATGCTCTATTTATCGCATTTGCACCGGCAAAAAATCCAGAGTTGGTGGTGGCTATTGTCGTTGAAAATGGTGGTAGTGGTAGTAAAACAGCAGCCCCAATTGCACGTAAATTAATTGATTATTATTTTGGCACAGGAGACGTTAATGAGCCTGAAAATTAGCGATCCGAGTCAGCCTAGAAATTTAAGCTTAACTGATTTACTTGCACGTATTCATATCGATGCTGTTTTATTATTTGGGCTGCTTGGTTTAATGAGCTTTGGCTTGGTTGTACTGTATAGTTCTGGCGGCCAAGATACCGGCCTATTAATTCGTCAATTAATACGCATAGGAACCGCTCTCACCGTGATGTTAGTGTTAGCGCAAATCAGACCAGATCGAATGCGAGATGCGTCCTTTTGGCTATTTGCGATGGGCTTATTATTATTGATTTCCGTATTAGTATTTGGTCACGAAGGCAAAGGTGCTCAACGCTGGCTTAACTTGGGGTTTGTGCGTTTTCAACCATCAGAAATGATGAAACTTGCCGTGCCGATTTTAGTAGCAGCCTATTTAACAAGAGAACCTTTACCACCAAGTCCTTTAAAATTAATTATCGGCTTGTTGATGATAGTCGTACCTTCATTATTAATCGCTAAGCAGCCAGATTTAGGTACGTCATTGTTGATTGCGTCATCAGGCTTGATCGTCTTGTTTTTGGCGGGCATTTCATGGCGAATTATTTTTGGTTTTATTGGACTGAGTGCGGCGGCGTTACCAGTGCTTTGGTATGTGATGCATGATTATCAACGGCAACGGGTTTTAACTTTTTTGAATCCAGAGAGTGATCCTTTAGGATCTGGCTACCATATTATCCAATCTAAAATTGCGATTGGGTCGGGCGGTATTTTTGGTCAAGGTTGGCTTCAAGGTACCCAATCTAATTTGGAATTTTTACCTGAACGTTCTACCGACTTTATCTTTGCTGTAATCGCCGAAGAGTTTGGTTTAATTGGCGTTGCTTTATTATTAATTTCATATCTGTGTATCGCTGGTCGAGGCTTATATATTGCCAGTCAAGCACAGACTAGTTTTGGACGGTTATTGGCCGGGAGTATTTCGTTAACTTTTCTGGTCTATGTGTTCGTTAATGTTGGGATGGTTACAGGCCTGTTACCTGTGGTTGGTGTGCCATTACCGTTAATCAGCTATGGAGGCACATCAATGGTGACCTTATTAGCTGGCTTCGGTATCCTGATGTCTATTCATACCCATCGAAGGATGATGTTGCCATGAAGCAATTAGTTGTATTTTTTACTGCACTGTTAGCCGCTAGTCATGTAAGTGCGGATAATGAGTTACCAGATGTTGATGTATTTATTAATGAAATGGTGGTTGAGCATCAGTTTGATAAACATCAACTAGAGCAAGTGTTCAACGATGTTGAAGTCAAACAAAACATTCTAAAAGCGATATCAAGACCCGCTGAAAAAAGTAAACCTTGGTATGAATACCGAAATATTTTCATCAAAGATTCGCAAATTAACGGCGGTGCTAAGTTTTGGAAGAAGCATGCTGACGATTTAGCCCGTGCTGAGCAGACCTATGGAGTACCGGCAGAAATTATAGTTGCTATATTAGGCGTTGAAACACGCTATGGTGGCAATGTAGGGAGTTTTAGAGTCATTGATGCATTATCAACCTTAGCTTTTCGTTACCCACCACGTAGTAAGTTTTTCCGTTCTGAGTTAAAGCATTTTTTCATTTTGACGCGTGAAGAAGAAATGTCGCAGTTAACCCCCGTTGGCTCATATGCCGGTGCTATGGGCTTAGGCCAATTTATGCCGAGTAGTTATCGTGCTTATGCGGTTGATTTCGATGGGGACAATCATCGTGACATTTGGACAAATCCAACAGATGCAATTGGTAGTATCGCTAATTATCTAAAGCGTCATGGATGGGTTGAAAATCAAAGTATTGTGCATAAAGCTCAAGTATCTGAAGCACCGACGATGCTGATTGAAAAAGGTTTAAAACCAAGCCTTTCTAGAGAACAATTAGCAGCGAATAATGTGATGTCTACTGATTTACCTGCCAGTGATGATTTATTGTCAGTGTTTTCATTAACCCAAAAAACGGGTGAAGAATATTGGGTGGCACGTCAAAACTTTTATAGCATCACACGTTATAATCACAGCCGTATGTATGCCATGGCTGTGACTCAGTTGGCTGACGCAATTCGACAGAAGTATGAGCATGATTAAAAAGTTTGTTTTATTAACGCTATTATTGGCTTTAGCCGGTTGCGGTAGCATTGGTGGACAAAAAGATAGTGCACCGTCGCGTAAGCCTGATGTGGCAAATATTCCTGATGCGGTTCCAAAGCATGAGCCACGAAGTAAATATGGTAACCCAGCACACTATGAAGTATTTGGTAAGCGCTATTACACCTTGAGTAGTAGCCGTGGCTATGTTGAAAAAGGGATTGCTTCTTGGTATGGCACCAAGTTTCATGGACGTAAAACATCAAGTGGTGAAAAGTACGATATGTATGCAATGACAGCGGCACATAAATCGTTGCCATTACCGACATATGTTCAGGTGACTAATTTAAATAATGGCCGAAAAGTAGTTGTTAAAGTTAATGATCGAGGTCCATTTCATGGGAACCGACTCATAGACTTATCTTATGCGGCGGCAACGAAATTAGAAATCGTTGCTAAGGGCACTGGTTTGGTTGAAGTGAAAGCACTTTCACCGGGTGAAAAAGTGGTTGCTGCGCCTGCACCTGCTGCAGCGGTTAATTACGAGCCTGTATCTTCATCACCTGCCAGTATGTATCTACAAGTGGGTGCATTTCGTTCAGCACATAGTGCAGAACAGTTAAAACAGAAAATACAGCACCAAATCGGTGATGCAGTATTAATTATGCCTTTGGGTAAACCTGACGGCAGTATTTATCGAGTGCGAGTTGGTCCGTTAGTCAGTGTTGAGTATGCGGATAAACTAGCCGGTGATTTAGTCGATTTGGGCTTTAATGATGCCCATGTCGTGATTGAATAAAATGAATTTGAGAGTGAGCATGTTTAAAACAGTTAGTGTTTTTACTTTTTTCTTATTATGGGTGTCGAGCGCAGTTGCTGTAGTTACACCAAGTCCTACAGCACCAACCGTTGCTGCTAAATCATATATTTTGCAAGATTTTGCCAGTGGTCGGGTGCTTGCGGAACAAAATTCTGATCAACGTTTACCTCCTGCTAGTATCACTAAGTTAATGACAGCGTATGTGGTTGCTCATGAGTTAAAGGCGGGTAATATCACCTTAGCGGATGACGTCCTGATAAGTGAAAAAGCATGGCGTATGGTCGGCTCACGTAGTTTTATTGAAGTGAACACCAAGGTGTCAGTTGAAGCATTATTACGAGGCATGATCATTCAATCAGGCAATGATGCTGCTGTTGCTTTGGCAGAGCATATCGCCGGTAGTGAAGAAACCTTTGCTCAGATGATGAATCAATATGCGCAGCAATTGGGAATGATTAATACTAATTACCGAAATGCGACTGGCTTACCTGATCCTGATCACTACACCACCGCTCGAGATATTGCGACCTTGTCAGCGGCAATTATTGGAGAGTTTCCAGAAGAATATAAATGGTATTCAGAAAAGCAATACACCTACAACGGTATTACTCAGCACAACCGTAATAAGTTGTTATGGCGTGATAGCAGTGTCGATGGCTTGAAAACAGGTCATACAGAAGAAGCGGGTTACTGCTTGGCAGCATCAGCTGTTCGCAATGATATGCGTTTAATCTCTGTCGTATTAGGCACACGTAGTGAAAATGCACGCGCTCAAGAAACACAAAAATTATTGAACTTTGGTTTCCGATTTTTTGAAAGTCATGAACTCTATAAAGTGGGTCAAGAAGTGACTGAAACCAAAGTCTGGAAAGGTCAGCAAAAACAGCTGAAATTAGGCTTGGCATCAACGCTATCTGTCACTGTGCCTCGTGGTAAATATAAAGAATTAGTGGCAACCACAAGTTTAAATACTCCGATAGTTGCACCGATTGCACAAGGTACAGCATTGGGAGAAGTGCAAATAAGTTTAGGTGATGAACTCATTGCAACTCAGCCTTTGGTTGCTATTCAAACTGTTGAGCAGGGTAGTTGGTTTCGACGTATTATTGATACGATCTTGATGTTAATTTGGGGTTAAAGCTAAGTGAATCATGTATTTCTAAACGGTGACTTCCTTCCCGCAGAAGAAGCGAAAGTGTCGGTGTTTGACCGAGGTTTTCTTTTAGGTGATGGGATCTATGAAGTAATTCCAGCATACAATGGTCACAGCTTCTTACTATCAGGACATTTAGCCCGTCTTCAACAAAGTCTTGATGGTATTTTTCTGGAGAATCCGCACTCCATAGAAGAGTGGGTAACCATTATTGAGCAACTGATTCTCATGAATGGCGGCGGCGATCAATCAATTTACCTGCAAGTGACACGTGGTGTTGCACCTCGCGATCATGTGTTTCCAGAGAATGTTGAACCGACAGTGTTTTTAATGAGTACGCCATTAAAGCCTGTTCCAGCTGAATGGAAGCAACAAGGTATCAAGGCGATTACGGTTGAGGATATTCGCTGGCAAAACTGCAATATCAAAGCGATCAGTTTGCTACCTAATAGTTTGCTTAAGCAACAAGCGAAAGAAGCTGGGGCACAAGAAGCGTTATTAATCAAAGATGACTACCTAACTGAAGGTGCAGCCAGCAATGCGTATGCGGTTATCAATGGCACAATTTACACCGCACCCAAAGACGAGAAAGTGTTACCGGGGATTACGCGTGATTTAGTGTTAGCGCTAGCACAACAAGCATCGCTTACTGTTATGGAAATGCCTGTTTCATTTGAGCGTCTTCAAGAAGCGGATGAGATTTGGGTGAGTAGTTCAACCAAAGAAGTGTTAGCGGTTACTGAACTTGACGGTCAGCCTGTCAATGATGGTAAACCGGGACCTATCTGGAAACAGATTGATGCGCTCTATCAAGAACATAAACAAGGTAAGTAATGAGCGAACAAAATACAGAAGAAACTTTACTCGAGTTTCCTTGTGATTATGCAATCAAAGCCATGGGCTTAAGCAGCGAGAAGCTTGATCTTATTGTCGTTAATATTGTCAGCAAGCATGTTGATAATTTAGCCGAAGGTGCAGTTAGTACCAAACAAAGTTCAGGCGGTAAATACACGTCTATTACGGTCAATATTCGCGCGACGAGTAAGGCGCAGTTAGACGATATTTATCGTGAATTAAGTGGACATGAATTAATTAAATACGTGCTTTAATGCGGGTTAGAGATCTAGGTAACGCGGATTATGAATCAACGGTAGAGGCGATGCGTGCTTTTACTGCTGAACGTAATGCTGATACCGAAGATGAGTTGTGGCTGTTAGAACATCCTCAGGTCTTTACGCTAGGTCAAAATGGCAATGATGAGCATGTACTCAATACACAAGGTATTCCCTTAGTGAATACTGACCGTGGTGGACAAGTGACTTACCATGGCCCCGGCCAATTAATTGGCTACACCTTAATAGATTTAAAACGTGCCAAAATCGGTGTTCGTGATATGGTCAGCCATATTGAAAATAGCATTATTGAACTATTAGCTGGTTTTAATATTGAAGCTGAGGCACGCAAAGATGCACCGGGCGTTTATGTAGCAGGACGAAAAATTGCAGCACTAGGTCTTAGAGTTAAACGTGGTGCTTGTTATCATGGTCTTAGTTTAAATGTGGATATGGACTTAGCACCGTTTAGTTATATCAATCCTTGTGGCTATCAAGGCATGCAAGTGATTGATATAAAGTCCTTAGGTGTGGATGTCTCAATGCAACAAATAAAGAATTTAATCGTAACTTTGCTGAATAAGCGGTTGCAACAAGGTAAGAGTTAAATGAGTGAAACTGTAACAGCGAAACGTGATGTATCAGCTCTGAAAGGGGCGTCAAAGGTATCACGTATTCCAATAAAAATTGAACCTAGCGATCCTAAGCGTAAGCCTGAATGGATCCGCATGAAAGCGCCGAGCCATCCAGAAGTGGGCCGCATCAAAAAACTGTTACGTGAACATGAGTTGCATACTGTTTGTGAAGAAGCTTCTTGCCCTAATTTAGGTGAATGTTTCAGTCACGGTACAGCGACATTTTTGATAATGGGTAATATCTGCACGCGACGTTGTCCATTTTGTGATGTTGCACATGGCCGACCAGATGCGTTAGATACCAATGAACCAGCTCATTTAGCGAAAACCATTGCTGCGATGAGTTTAAAACACGTGGTGATTACCTCAGTAGATCGTGATGATTTACGTGATGGTGGTGCTACTCATTTTGGTGAATGTATTGCACAAGTTCGTGAACAATCACCGAGCACGCGAATTGAAATTTTAGTACCTGATTTTCGAGGCCGTATGGAAGTTGCCTTAGAACAATTGGCCAAAAAACCACCGGATATATTCAATCATAATTTAGAAAGCGTACCGCGTTTATACAAAGCGGTTCGTCCGGGATCGGATTATCAATGGTCATTAGACTTGATCAAAAACTTTGCTGAAATGCATCCTGATATTCCGACTAAATCAGGCTTAATGCTAGGTTTAGGTGAGTCGATAGAAGAAGTACATCAAGTGATGCAAGACTTACATGATCACGGTTGTAAAATGCTGACCTTAGGCCAATATTTGCAACCAAGTCGTCATCACTTAGCGGTTGAACGCTTTGTGACACCAGCAGAGTTTGATGAGCTAGCAGAAGTCGGTAAAAAAATGGGCTTTGAACATGTAGCAAGTGGCCCAATGGTACGCTCTTCGTATCATGCTGATTTACAAGCGGCGGGTGAAGCAATTATTTAAAATCTGAGCTTAGGGTAACAACAAATGTCCTGAGCTTTTATTTAATTGAGTTGGCTTTTAGTTTAGCGATAACTCAAATGTATTAAGAGGGTAAGAGCATGGCAATAAAACGACGAAGTTTTATCAAGTCAGCACTTGTTGCTACCGCATCTTCTGTGCTCCCTTTGTCTGCCTGTGTTCATACTTCAAATACAAAACAGCAGCGAGTGGTGATTGTTGGCGGTGGTTTTGCTGGTGCAACGGCCGCTAAGTACCTTCGTTTATGGGCGCCACATATTAATGTCGTGCTGATCGAGCGAAATCAGCAATTTATATCTTGTCCGCAGAGTAATTTGGTATTGAGCGGAGCCAGACAATTAAGTGACTTAACTCGAAGTTATGATGGGCTTAAGCAACTTGGCGTAGAACTCGTCCATGCTGAAGTCACGGCAATAGATACTAAACAGCAGGTAGTCAGCTTAGCTGATGGTGTTGAAGTCTCTTACGACCGTTTGCTTATCGCGCCCGGGGTTGATTTTATATACGATGAACTGCCGATGTTGGCTAGTTTTGAAACGCAACAAAAAGTACCTCATGCATGGAAAGCAGGCCCACAAACTGAATTA
>SPJK01035369.1_pt1 | contig 11675 bp, 14 predicted proteins | sample 3741771 | NCBI WGS metagenome assembly SPJK01 (sample SAMN10925997, study PRJNA522277) | cold seep metagenome | isolation source: Elba SIP-enriched marine methane seep metagenome, extraction at timepoint T2 | place: Italy: coast of Elba, Mediterranean Sea | reverse complement strand
TTGCGCACTTTTGAATAAACGCGCAAATTCTTGGCGTGACATTACTCAGAATTAGGCATAGGTACGCGCCAAATCGAACAGATGAGGTGAAACATGCGCATTGGTGTTCCGACTGAGATCAAAAAGCAGGAATTTCGGGTTGGCCTGACGCCGGAAAGCGTCGGCGAGCTGGTCCGCGCCGGGCATGAGGTCTTCATCCAGGACGGCGCCGGCATCGGTTCAGGGTTTGCCAATCAAGACTATACCCACGTTGGCGCGGCAATTGTCGCCGATGCTGATGCAGTCTTCGAAACCGCTGAACTGATCATCAAGGTCAAAGAACCGCAGCCGGAGGAAACCGCACGCCTCAATCCGCACCATACCCTGTTTACCTATCTGCATCTCGCGCCCGATCCGGTTCAGGCCAAAGGTCTGATCGACAGCGGGTGTCTGGCCATTGCCTATGAAACCGTCACTGATCAGGAGGGTCGCTTGCCTCTGCTCACCCCGATGAGCCAGGTTGCCGGGCGGATGGCCATGCAAGTTGCAGCCTGGGCCCTGATGAAAACCAAACGGGGTCGCGGTGTTCTGCTCGGCGGTGTCCCGGGCGTGATGCCGGCGAAAGTCGTGATCATTGGCGGCGGCGTTTCGGGGTCAAATGCGGCCGAGATTGCGGTCGGGATGCGCGCAGATGTAACAGTGTTTGATCGCAACAATGCGCGTCTGGCTGAGCTTGACGCCCAGTTCAATGGCGCGGTGAAGACCATGTATTCGACCAAAGCCTCGCTCGACGCCGCTGTTCGCGAGGCCGATCTGGTGATTGGCGCGGTTCTGATCCCCGGCGCGTCGGCTCCAAAACTCGTCACGCGTGACCAGCTCCAGCATATGCGCCGCGGCGCCGTATTGGTCGACATTGCCATCGATCAGGGCGGATGTTTCGAAACCTCGCACGCGACCACGCATGAAGATCCGATCTATGAAGTCGACGGCATCCTGCACTATTGCGTGGCCAATATGCCGGGCGCCGTGCCGCGCACGTCCACCTACGCGCTGAACAATGCAACGCTGCCATTCGTCATGCAGATTGCCAAGCTCGGCGGCCGGGAAGCCGTGAACACCAATGCTCACCTGGCTGAAGGCTTGACCGTGGCCGACGGCGCGATCGCGCACGAACAGGTTGCGCGCGATCTCGGCATGGACTTCAGACGCCCGGACTGGTTCCAGGGTTAGGCAGGTTCGGTGACGCGGAGCGCCGCGACACGCCCGATCGCGGCTTCAGCCTCGCCTACAATCCGATCGACAATGTCTTTCACGGGCAGCACGTCTTTTACGCCGCCGGCCGACTGTCCCATTGCGAAACAGGACTTGGTGCCATCAAGGCGCGTTTCATCTGTGACGCCGCCAATACCGCCAAGCACATCGGTCTGAACCGAAAGCGCGGCTTGCATCGGAAAGCCCTGAATTTCGTCGGGACGCTGTTCCCAATCGAGAATATAATCATTCGTGCGGCAGCGCATCGGCTTGCCTGAATAGCAGCGTGTGCGGGTCGTATCCGTATCGCCGGCGCCGACGACTGTCTGCTTGTAGCTCTGGGCCGCATGCGCTTCCTCAGAGGCGATGAAACGCGTGCCCATCCAAACGCCGACTGCGCCGAGCGACAAAGCCGCCGCAAGCCCGCGTCCATCATAGATGCCGCCAGCCGCGACGACAGGAATATTCACCGCTTCAACAGCTTGCGCGACCAACGGCAGTGTGCCGACCAGACCGGTATGTCCGCCGCCCTCTCCGCCTTGCAGGATAACCGCATCGCAGCCCGCTTGCTCGGCCTTGACGGCATGCTTCACTGCGCCGCCGACGACCATCACTTTGACCCCTGCATCCTTGAGCTTTTTCATGATTGGCAGCGGTACGCCTAGACCCGCGACAAAGCTGTCGGCACCCCCTTCAATGATCACATCGACGCTTTTTTCGAGACTGCGCGGGTCGGCAGCGAGAAGGTCGACACCAAATGGCTTATCGGTGAGCTCTTTCACGCGCGCCATCTGTGATTCGATAAACTCTGGCGACGTTCCGGCCATGCCAAGCACGCCATATCCGCCAGCATTGCACATCGCGGCCGCCAATTCAGCGTATGAAACGCCGCCCATTCCAGCCAACATGATCGGGTGTTTTGTGCCGAGAAAGTCGCAAAGCGGGGTATGAATGCCCATAAAAGCCTCCTGATTTTCAATGTTCGATACGCAGGCAACGTTGCGGCAAGACAAGGCATGCCCACGGGGAAATCGCCTGTTTTCAAGGTTAATGCAGTTTTCCCCTGCACTTCAGGCGCGATTCTTGTATGTTTTACCGTGCCAATGAAGGCTTATCTTCTAGAGGGGAAGAGAAATGAGTACGAAACTCTGGATTGCGGCACTCGCTGCTGCAGGACTGGTCGCGTGTACGGCTGCTGAGGAAGCAACCGATACGGCTACTGACGCGGCATCAGATGCTGTTGAAGCCACCGTGGACGCGACTGAAGACGCTGTTGACGCAACCGTAGACGCCGCAGGCGATGCTGCTGATGCGGCCGGAGACGCTGCTTCTGACGTCGTGGACGCTGCTGAAGACGCTGTTGACGGCGTTGCGGCTGATGTTGCCGACGCCGCTGACGATGCGGCAGACGCAGCTGGCGACTTGCTGGACGATGCTGCTGACGCTGTTGATGACGCCGTCACCGACGCGACAGACGCCGTCGAAGAAGAAACGACCCCAAACTAAGCGGTCGACCTTCGTTCAAACAAAGAAAAGGCCCCGTTGGAGTGACGGGGCCTTTTTTCATGTCTGAAACAGGCGAGGCGGCGTCTAGAAAATCGCGTATCCGCCATCGATGATCATCATTGTACCTGAGGTGTATTGCGACGCATCACTGGCGAGATAGACGGCCATGCCGCCGAAGTCTTTCGGTTCTCCCCAACGGCGAATCGGCACGCGCGTGATCACCTTGGTCGTGAATATATCATTGTCCTGGGCTGCTTCGGTCATGTCCGTCGCAATCCAGCCGGGCAGGATCGAATTGGCGCGAATGCCATAACGACCACATTCGGCGGCGATACCACGGATCATTGCCGGCAGACCGCCCTTGGTGGCGGCATAGGCTTGATTGCGCGCCGCGCCTTCGATCCCGGCCAGCGAGGCAACCCCAACCACTGAACCGCCGGGATCCCCGGCTTTCGCGCGCTCAGTCATGTGCTTGACGCTTTCGCGCAAGGTCCAGAACGCCCCATCCAGATTGACCGCCATATTCTTGCGCCAGGTCTCTGTGGTCATTTCGGCAAAGCTCGGTGCGCCAAACCCGACACCGGCATTGGCGATGCAGGTATCGATCCGCCCCATCTTCGCGACCACGTCTGCCGTGGCGTCGACGACGGCTTGTTCGTCCGAGACATCGACGGTCCAGGCCTGAACGTCGCCAGCGCCGAGTTTGGACAGCGATTCTACGGCCGCCTGATTGGCCGCGTCTTTTCGACCCCAGACCGCGATGCTCGCATTCGAGGCCGCCAGCGCTTCGGCCATTCCCAAGCCGATGCCGCGATTGCCGCCAGTTACCAGGGCCACTTTGCCAGTCAAATCAAACGGCGAATATGCCATGTTTCAGATCTCCCATATCTTGATGGAATTTCCATTCCGGGCGCTGACCATGGGGAAGGCAAATTGATTCTAGCGCACAGCAACGCCGTTGGCGAAGCTGTTGACGTCGCGATCATAGGACGGTCGCCGCGGATTATGCGCACGCACGAAATGGATGCGTTGACGTTCACGATCGACCTGAAGCCGGAAATGCTGGAGCAAATCCATACCCAGGATCATCATTGGTTCGTCGTCAAAACCAAGTTCGGCAAACATTTCAGTGTCCAGTACAGGCAGTGTAATGCGCGTAATTTCATTGCCGGCGAAAGCCAACCGGCGAAATCCGTAAATGCTGGCATGGTTGCGGGTCAGGTCACTGCCGCGCAGCAGCGCGGTGCGATCCTCATCCAGTCGGGCATTGGACTGTTCGGCAAAGGCCGGATTGAGAAAACTGATCACCGCGCCGGTGTCGATCAGCGCCTGCCCGCGCACGCCATTAATCTTGATCGGAACGAAGATCAGGTCGTTGATGTCCTGATACGGAACCGAATCCTGGCGCGACCGTCGCACCCGCTTGGGTCTACCATCATAGAGATGGACGCGATTATTGCCGAAATCGAAATCGACGACGCGGGTTTCGAAGATCGAAATCGGCAAGACGCTTTTCTGGATCGGGTACCGGTTTTCCGTGTTCACCGCGACGCGCAGATCGGTCCAGTTTTCGCTCCCGGCGGACAAATTGGGGAGCCGGGCGATCGGGAAGAATCGTTGTCCTCCAATACCGAGAATGCGCGCTTCGGTTTCGTCCGGATCAGCCCTCGGATCGATATTGATAAAACGATCGCCGATGAGCGGGATTGTCGCCCCGGTATCGAGCAGTGCCGACGTTGCCTCGCCATTGATAACGACATCCGTGAACGGCTGGACGGTCTGCGAGTAGTTCAGGACCAGGGTCCGCTCTTCCGTCGCATTCGCGACTGTCACCGTTCCGGCAAGCACGCACGCCGCGATGCCTGCCTTGATCAGGCGAATGCATGAGAAGACCTTGGATCCGGATTGTGACATTCAGCGAGTATGCCACAAATGTCGCAAATTACGAAAACACTTCTGGATCGACCAGGTTGATCAACGCGTCGCCAGACAGAAATCGTTCAAGATTTTTCAGAAAAACTTGGTCCGTGCGGAGGCCCGATTGCGGCGTTAGGGCCGATATATGGGGCGTTAGCGTGATCTTCGGATGGGCCCAGATCGGGCTGTCCGATGACAATGGTTCCTCGCGTACAACATCCAGGGACGCGTGCGCCGGCGTCCCCGTGTCCAGCGCCGCGAGCAACGCCGCTTCGTCGACCAGGCCGCCGCGTCCGACATTGACGAACAGGCTGTCGGGCTTCATCGCCGCAAAAAATTTGGCGTCCGCAAGATTCTCTGTCGCCTCGCTGAGAGGAAGACTGAGCAGCACCGCATCCGCGTCGCCAAGCGCTGCAGGTACGGCATCCGGCATGATCATCTCATCTGCAGCGTCGGACGCCCTGGAGCTGCGCCGGACGCCGGTCACGTGCGCGCCGAGCGCCCGCAAGCGCCGTCCACTGGCCTGCCCGATCGCGCCAAATCCAATAACCAGCCAGCGTGTGCTGCTGATCTCGCGAAACGGCAGACGTGCCCAATTATGATCGGTCTGAGCCGCGCGGCGCGCCGGACCGCCCTGGAAATGATCAAGCCCCGCCCAAAGCACCCATTCCGCAATGGCCTCCGATTGCTCATGGCTGCCGGAGAATATGCCTGCCTTTTTTCCGGTGGCCTGGATCATCGGATGCTCGGTTCCCGCGGCCGACGATTGGAACCAGTCCAGTTGTTCAAATTCGAACATCGTCTTGAAGAAGGTCATCACGGCCGGGCTGTAATACGCATCCTGTGTTCCATAGGCGATGGCAGCACTCGCCTCACTCTCGCCCCAAGGATGTTTCAGGTCTCCTTCATCACTTAAGACTAAGGGTGATAATTGATCCGCGAAGGGTTTCAGCGCCGCTTCGATCCGCGCAAAGGTTTTTGCATGCACCAGCAATTTTCGCATCGCCGCGTCCTCCAGCTTGCCCTTGTGGGCTTGCTCGCCTTGTTGCCAGCTTTGACCGCGCAGAGCCAGAGTACCGTTAGGTCACAAGACTATTTTCGCGACGTCACCGCACTGGCTGAAGTGCTCGGCAAAGCCCACGCCATACGCGTCGTCTGCAATGGCAGAAATGACCAATACTGGCGCAGTTACATGTTGCGTTTGCTGGAACTGGAAGCGCCGTATCAAGGCGGTCTGCGTCGGTCTATGGTCAACGGATTCAATGCCGGGTTTTCCTGGGGCAATGATTTGCACCGCGTCTGCGACGGCGACGCAGCAACCGCTGAGAAAGCCTATGCCGCCGAAGGGCGGGACTTGTCGGCGCGGCTGGTTCAGGCGAATATTCCCGGCGCCTCACCGCTGCCGCCAAGTGAGCGCTAATCTTCGCGTTTGATCCGGGCTTTGCCGCGGCCGAGTGCTAACGCCTTGATGGCCCCGCGAAACGTCCGCACCTCTTGCAGGGTCCAGTCGCCGCGAATGAACGCGTTTCGAATATTGGTCTTCATCAAGGGGGTTTTGTCGGGCGGATAGAAATAGCCAGCGCGTTCCAATTCGTCCTCGAGATGCTCGAACATGCGGATGAGATCTTCTTTGGGCGCAGGCGATTCCACACCAGATTTTTCGCCCTCCCACCGGCCAATCGCGCCTTCGCTCGCGCCCCAGCTGGCGCAGAACACGCCAACCGCCTGGGCAAGGTTCAGAGACGCAAAGCCCGGATTGACGGGATAGGTCATGATCACATCCGCAAGCCCGACGGCCTCGCTCGGCAATCCGTGGTTTTCCGCTCCGAACAGGATCCCGGCTTTCAGCCCGCGGGTTTTGATCGTGGTCGCGCCGCCAATCGCGTCGACCACCGGTTTTTCCATGCCGCGCGGCCGGGCTGTCGCAGCGAGCACTGTGCCGAGATCCGCGATCGCGGCTTCGACCGTCTCGAACACAGTCACCGAAACCCCCGCGTCAAACGCTCCGGCGGACAGCGGTTCAGCTGACGGATTAGGCCAGCCGTCCCGGGGCGCGACAAGCCGCAGGTCGGTCAGTCCGAAATTCAACATCACGCGCGCGCATGAGCCAATATTCTCGCCAAGCTGGGGGCGGTGCAGGATAATTACGGGGGCAGTTTCAGGCATCGCGGTCCTCCTGCCTCATGCATTCGGACCTGGTCAACTGCGTAACACCGCTCTCTCACCTTTTGACGCGGCCAAAAGACCTGCTATAGGCCCACCCAAACCGTTAAAGGCAAAGGATTCTCCCACATGGCTAAGATCAAGGTCGAAAACCCTATCGTTGAGATGGATGGCGATGAAATGACCCGCATCATCTGGCAGATGATCAAGGATCAACTCATCAATCCCTATCTCGATATTGACCTCAAATATTACGACCTCTCGATCGAATCGCGGGACGAGACAGACGATCAAATCACAATCGATGCAGCCAACGCGACCAAGCAATACGGCGTTGCTGTAAAGTGTGCGACGATCACCCCGGACGAAGCGCGGGTTGAAGAGTTCGACCTGAAAAAGATGTGGCGCAGCCCGAACGGCACCATCCGTAACATTCTCGGCGGCGTGGTTTTTCGTGAGCCCATCGTCATCAACAATGTCCCACGCCTGGTTCCAGGTTGGACACAGCCGGTTGTTGTCGGCCGTCACGCCTTTGGTGACCAGTATAAGGCGACAGATTTCCTCGTCCCCGGCAAAGGCAAATTGACGATGAAATGGGAAGCCGCTGATGGCTCCGACAGCCAGGAATATGAAGTGTTCGACTTCCCCGAAGCTGGCATCGCGATGGGCATGTACAATCTCGATCAGTCGATCCGTGACTTTGCCCGCGCCAGCCTGAATTATGGCCTGCAACGCAAATGGCCAGTCTATCTTTCGACCAAGAACACGATCATGAAAAAGTATGATGGTCGTTTCAAAGACATCTTCCAGGAAGTCTTCGACAATGAGTTCAAAGAGGCCTTCGCTGAGTTTGGCGGCACCTATGAGCACCGTCTGATCGACGATATGGTTGCAGCGGCGATGAAGTGGTCTGGCGGTTATGTCTGGGCCTGTAAGAACTATGATGGCGACGTGCAGTCTGACACAGTTGCACAAGGTTATGGTTCGCTGGGTCTGATGACCTCCGTGCTGATGACGCCGGACGGCAAAACGGTAGAAGCCGAGGCCGCGCACGGCACGGTCACCCGCCACTATCGCAACCACCAAAAGGGCGAAGCGACGTCGACCAACTCGATCGCATCGATCTTTGCCTGGACCCGTGGCCTGCAGCATCGTGGACGCATGGACAACACCCCTGAGGTCACAGCGTTTGCACAAAAGCTCGAGAACACGGTGATCAAGACCGTCGAAGGCGGCCAGATGACCAAAGACCTCGCGCTGCTGGTGGGTCCAGAGCAAGAATGGCTCACCACGGAAGGCTTCCTCAACGCTGTTGGCGACAATTTCCAAAAAGTCATGACGGCAGGGTAACGTGCCGATCGGGATCAACATCCGACCAGCTGTCCCGGGCGACGAATACGCGCTCGGGGTGGTTGGTGCGGCGACTTTTCTGGAAAGCTATACCCAGACGATCCCCGGTCCTGACCTGATCTCGCATTGCCAGACCCAGCACGCGCCCGAAGTGTATAAGGCCTATATCGGCTCGAATGATCCGAATTATGCCTGCTGGCTGGCTGAATATTCCGGCACCAATGCGCCAATCGGTTATGCGGTGACGACATCCGTCGAAGCCCCAACCGTCGGCCAACCCGGGGATATCGAGCTCAAGCGGATCTACATTTTCTCAAAATATCACGGCACAGGCACAGGGCGGGAATTGATGACCTATGCCCTCGCCCATGCCCGTGAGATTGGCGCCAAACGGATGTTGCTCGGCACGTATGACCAGAACCACCGCGCCGTTGCCTTCTACGAGCGCGCCGGGTTCCAGAAAGTTGACGAACGTCAATTCCAGGTCGGCGGACAAGTCTTCAATGACATTGTCATGGCGGTCAACCTGTAGCCGAACGCAATACCAAAACGGGCCAGGGCTGCGACCCTGACCCGCTCTTGGCATCGGACATTCTCATCTCAATGCGACTGCGCCTTAATAGAGGTTGCGGCGATCGCGGCGGTCCTCGCGACGGTCCTGAACATTCTCCAGTCGGTCGAGCCGATCCTCCAGGCGATCCAGTGGGCCGTTATTGACCGCGCGGTCGCGGCGGTCTTCCCGGCGGTCAATTTTGTTCTCGCGGCGATCGATCCGGTCTTCAATCCGGTCGAGACGCGAGCCCTGCTGAATGACGCCCTGGCGTTCGAGCCGATCCAGGCGATTGTCAAAGCGTTCGAAACGCTCAGCCGGTCCGGCGAGTGCGATCGGCGCGGCCATTGCCGCGACAAGCGCGAGAGTTGTCAGTTTGATCATGCGGTCCTCCATTTTTAGTTCGCATGGAAGATCAAACGCACAAGCCCGCACGTCCCGTCGGAAAAATTGCAATAAAAACAAAGATGAATAGGTGTTCAGGTTCAAAACCCACCCAATCCCGTGCCGACTTGTGGTGATGACGCCCGCGCGGCATAAGCAGAAGAGACAGCACCGGGAAGGATCATCGATGCGGGTTTGTTTGAGTCTTGGAAGCGCCTTCGCGGCCGTTCTTTTATCATCCTGCACGACGATTGAAGACGATGCTGCTTCACCGCAATGGGAATCCATTTTTGACGGCGAGACGCTGGAAGGCTGGACGCCTAAAATAAACGGACAAGCGTCTGGAGAAGATTCTGGCGGTATTTTTCGGATCGAGGATGACACACTGATTGTCTCCTATGACGCCTATTCGAAGTTTTCCGGCGAGTTCGGTCATCTGTTTTTTGCTGAGCCGCTCTCAGACTATCGCCTGCGGTTTTCATATGCCTTTGGCGACGAACAGGTGGCGGGCGGTCCTGGTTGGGCGTTTATGAATAGCGGGGTGATGGTGCACGCGCAGGCGCCGGACACGATGCGCGTGGATCAACCGTTTCCGATCTCGGTCGAAGCGCAATTGCTGGGTAAATCAGACGCGACACCAACCCGCACGACGGCAAACATGTGCTCACCCGGCACGCATGTGGTGATCGACAGCACGCTCACAAAGACTCATTGTGTCACATCGCAGACACCAGCGCGATCGGCTGGAGAATGGGCCCAGTTTGAGCTAGAGGTGCGCGGCGGTGCGCTGATCACGCTGAGCATTGACGGCGAAAAGGCCTTTCGCCTCACCGATCCGGTCTTTGATCAACGCGATCCCGACGTTGAGCGCCTGGGCTTGAACGGCCCGGTCACTCGCGGATATTTCGCCCTTCAAGCCGAGAGCCACCCGGTCATGTTCCGCGACATAGAGCTGATGCGGCTGGACCCGAGCGCGCTCTAAGCGACCAGTTCGACGCGGTAGCTTTCAATCACTGTATTCGCCAGAAGCTTCTCGCACATGTCTTTGACGCGCGCTTCGGCGTCGGCTTTCGAGACGCCTTCAAGATCGAGCTCGATGACTTTGCCAATCCTTGCGCCAGCGACCTCGTCAAAACCCATCCGGCCGAGTGAGTCGGCGACGGCTTTTCCCTGAGGGTCGAGAACGCCGGGTTTCAGGCCGACATGAACAATGGCTTTCATGAGAATCGCGCTCCGCTAGATGAGTCGGGCTCCCTCTACCCCATTCCAGCATTTACCGGAAGACAAGATACGCGATCAATGCAGCGACCGCGGCAAGTCCGTACGGAACCAATCTCAAGCGCTTGAATATGCCGATGCGTTTCTTGAACTCGGCCCGGTCGTTAACGTTCGGGAATTCGGTGGCCGGGACTGGCTTGCCAAGGAAGGTGCAGAGCGGGTCCCAGCCCTCTTTTGGGTGGAAGACTAAAAGCCGGTCTTCGGAAAACGCCGCTTTGACGTCCGCCTCATGCTGCTCAAACACACGCCGCGCCGCGTCTTTATCTTCCAGCCCGCCCGCGAACAGGCGGTCCCAGATGGCGCCGAAGGTCATCTGTTTGATTTTGCGCACTTTCGGCACAAGGGTCAGCCAGCCCGGAATATCCCGGCTCACCGGCCAGATGGTCTCGTAGGCGCTGGCATACCAGCTCTCGAAACTGCGCGTCGTCAGAATGATCTTGGCGTCGGGATAGTGCGCGGCGAGTTCGCGCCAGTAAGCGGATGAGGGAAAATCGACGCTGGCTTCAAAGCCTTCAAACACCGTCTCCCAGTCGGGTGTCTCGCCCTGCGAAATGCGGTGCCACATCTCCAGCTGTTCGTCGCTCGCGAACACTTCCAGCATGTGGTGACACTTGTCATAGCCGAGCTGCTCAAGCGCCGCTTTCATGGACAGGGTGCCTGTGCGCCCGAAACCGGCGCCGATGACTTGCAATGCCATTTTGTCCTCCCGCTTGGAGAGAACTTACTTATTCGCGCCGGTAAAGTCTACGATTTCAGCGCCTTGCGCGCTTTCTTTGATGATGCCGAGGCGTCTGGCAACTTCCGCATAAGCCTCGGTCACACCGCCAAGGTCGCGGCGGAAACGGTCCTTGTCGAGCTTTTCATTGCTCTCCAGGTCCCATAGACGGCAGCTGTCCGGACTGATTTCATCGGCGAGAATCACGCGCTGCATGTCATTTTCGAAGAACCGCCCAAATTCGAGTTTGAAATCGACCAGTTTGATCCCGACAGCGGCAAACAGGCCGCACATGAAATCATTGATCCGCAAGGACATGGCGATGACCTCGTCCATCTCATGCGGCTGCGCCCAGCCAAAGGCGGCAATGTGTTCCTCAGCGATCAGCGGATCGCCAAGCTCATCATTCTTCAGGCAAAACTCGACAATCGCGCGCGGCAATTGCGTGCCCTCCTCGATGCCAAGGCGTTTGGACATGGTGCCGGCCGCGACATTGCGCACGATCACTTCAAGCGGAATGATCTCGACCTTTTTGATCAATTGCTCGCGCATGTTCAGGCGCTTGATGAAATGGTTTGGAAT
>SPJK01072330.1_pt1 | contig 11681 bp, 7 predicted proteins | sample 3741771 | NCBI WGS metagenome assembly SPJK01 (sample SAMN10925997, study PRJNA522277) | cold seep metagenome | isolation source: Elba SIP-enriched marine methane seep metagenome, extraction at timepoint T2 | place: Italy: coast of Elba, Mediterranean Sea | reverse complement strand
GATCGTTTATACAATGGTTTGTCCGGGATTTCCACCAACACGGGACCTTATTGTAAAGCGCAATCTGAAGGACATCCAAAAAATTAGATAAATAGAGATAAATAGAGGACAGCCATCTGGTATTGCTAGGGTTCCACGGTCCCGTTGTTGAACAACCACGATATACACTTTCGATACTGGGAAAAGCCTGGAAAACTGAACCAATTGGAGATCTGGCTTGATAGCCATAAGCAGTTAAATCGATCATATCGGATGTTATCCTGTTTAGATAAACTAACATCATGACCAATTCGTTGTATAAAAGACATGCTTGTTGGTAAGATATCCAGGAAAGAGATAATTATTTTTTTAGAGGTCAATATGTATAAGACTCGAATTCTACTTGCCACAATAGTCGCAGCAGCCATTGGTTTTGCGATTCATGTACTCTATGGACAAGGGTTAGCAATAGAATATGTACAAAGTGTTGCACAAGAAGGCCGCCTAAATGAAATTATTCGGCAACCCTACCCAACTTGGCTTGTTATTGTCGCTGCGCTTACGGCTCTTATTCCGACTTTTGGAAAGGTCTTATTATATTTGTTAATTCAAGACAAGCTTCCAGCATCTAGTGATATGGGACGCGGGCTTATGTTTGGTCTAGTGCTATTAGTAATTGACGACGCTTTGTTACGTATGCCGATAATGAGTATGGTTGTTGGAAACCCACTTGATATTATGTTAGTACAAAGTTTCGAAGGTTGGATTATTCCTTTCGTAATGGGTTTAGTTATAGCCCTTATATTACCGAAAGGATGCACCAACGCTCTTAACAAACAGCTAAACACGGACTCAGTTGCTGACACCCCTCCGACGGTTAGCTGAGCGTTAGCATTCTTAAATATGGAATAAGCGATATTAAAGTCTTGTGATGGTGACGTAACACTGGCATTTTCCGATAAAACCGGAGAAAGATTATTAGTGAAATATGAAAGCGATCAAATCAAGATTCAAGAAACGATTTGGTTATATGATGGTTTTCCATATTAAATTTAGTTTCTTTCAAAAAAATGATACAAATTGGAAGGGTAGGAAAAATGATTTTAGTTTGAGTCAATCGAAAGTGACTTCAAATTACCGGGAAGTCAGATAATTTAGGCCACACATTTTTAAATATCACACTCGCTAGACTACCGAGAGAATGAGGAATGGTCAGCGAATGTATGCCTGAAAATCACTACTAGCCAAGCTGCAGACATGGTAAAGGCGTTAAAGAATTATGAGCATAAAGTTATATGCTAACAAGTACAGTCAGCAGGAAAAACCTACGCTTTCTCTCTATCTCACCTTATTTGGAGTATTTCAGTGTACTAAATATTAATTTTCACCGAATTCTTCCAAAGTCCAAAATTGATCTCCGTTGATATTTGAGCCGGAATAAAAAAGGTTCGCCCATATATCTATAGTGCCCGACTCTGAATAATAAGATGCGGAATTAATTTCCAAGCGTAATTCAGGGTTAACAGTAGCATAAGTCGGTGCGAGCCTTGGCACGCCGAATTCCTGTCCCCAACGCATCAACTGCCAGACTAATTGACCGTTTCTGTCTGTTCCGACCGGATGGAGATAGGCCCATATGTTGATGGGGCCTTCCGGAGCGTGCCACACGGTTGAGTGTAAACTGATTTTTAAATCCGGGCTGACAATGATTTCCAAGGTCGCTGCAGGAACTTGGGGTTCTTGCAAAGTGCTGTCCAGCCAGGCTTGCAGATCTGCACCGCACATGCTGTAGATACCGCCGGGGTTCAGGCTGTCGATAGCTTTGGTGCCAGGTGTGCGAACAGTGCAAGTGGGCAGGTTTGATATACTGAAGGCACCCCAATGAAAATGATGGAATTTGGAATTACCTTGTTCTTCTGCCAACCAACCCGGTTTGGTATTCCAATCATAATCGATGCCGTAATCATCATAATAAGTAACCGACATGGGATAAAAATCAGAGCGTATCGATGTGCCGGTGAAACCGGCTTGCTCATAATCGGCAAAATAACAGGCCCCGCTGCAACTACCACTTTTGGTTTTGTGGGCTAGCGCCCCGGTACTTTCACCGTGTCCATCGCACCAGGGTTGCTTGGAACTGCTGCGGGCAATGCTGGTATCCATAAAACAGACGGTGTTGGTGCCCCAGCCGCTGCCGGTTTGGCGTGTTAAAACAATTTTATTTTCTGCGTTTTTGAAACCAACTGAATTCATCCATGCTCCAAGGGTACCTGAAGTAATGCCGGATGTTTCATTATTGTATGTTGATAATAATGCTTTTAGATTGGAGCCGCTGGGGTCGTTCCAAAAGCTATAACCGGCATAATCAATTTTATTACTGTTGGGAAAGTTTAGATTATAGGCGCCGACGGTAAAGCCGCACGGGGAGGACGAGCTCAACGGTGTCGCACAGTCGCTTAAGGAATTGCCGTTGGCTGTCGCTTGATTGGTGAAGTCCTCTAATGACTTTGTATAAATAACTTGAGTATTCCAATTTCTGCCTAACAAATCGTTGCTATAGGGTGCGCCGGCTTGTATCAGTTGCGCTTTGATATTGGTATAGGCTTTCGTAACGCTGTTTTGCGCATCTTCGCAGTCTTCTTCGGCTTGTGAGCCGGCTTGTGCATTGGCGCAGATATCGCCCGGGTTGGAAGGGCTGGCGCCTAGTCCCATAGAGAACGCGGTGTTTTCGGAACTTTGTCCGGTGAAGGCGCATTCAGTGAGTCCCAAACTTAAACAAGCTTGTAAATGGCTGGCTTCAGATAACAAAGCCGCCGCTTGCGCTTGAATGCCATAGTAATAATTGGTCAAAGACTGCACTTGATCGTAATAGCCGGGATTATTGCTGTCGCCGGTCCAATCGAAAATAATTTTCTTAGGTCCGGTGCTGCTATTGTAATTATTAGTAATTGTTTTGACGCAGGTATAAATTACGCCGGTATTACCGGCTTGGATCATGACATCACTAATCGCATCGAGATCGGCATTGATGCCGGTTTCCGGGTCGATTACTTCGTTTAACCAGGTTTTGATAGCGGTTTGGCCGAAACATACATTACCGGCTAGATCGGACTCTTCCCAACAAGGGACGGTAGGAGAGCCATTGACCCAATCCGAATAGGTGTCGTAGAGTCCCTGAATGTCTTTGATACTGTTGAGTAGTGTGGTTTGATCTTGCGCCGTCAGACATTCCAAAGCCTGCACTTCATTCTCCAATTCGTTCAGTTCAGTGTCGATTGCAGCCAACAAATTGATAATTTCGGTAAGGTCGGCGAGTTCTTGATTCGGGCCGGATAGCCCCAGAGCCGTCAAAGCATAGCCGGCTACGACACCGCCCACTTCTTCACCGGCAGATTGAGCCACCGAACCCCAAAAACTTGAAATTGCTGAACTGCCTTCTTGCTCACCTAGGTTTTCCGCATGAGATGGGTGAGGATAAAGCAAAATCAATGTAAAGCTGAATATAAGTAATTGATTAGCAGCTGTTTTAAAGTATGACATTTTTGTTCGATTTGTTTGGCACAATTGAATCGTGCAAGTTGAATTTGTACCGGGTAATCTTTTTGTGTTATGTAAAATCATAACCGCTCCCAAACTATCTGTTAAAGAGTATAAGACCGCATCTAAATTGGTTGCGTTTAAGAAAAATAAGCACAACACTTATAATCCGTAACCATTGCAATTAAGTTATTGTTTCAGCCAGAAAAAATTATACATTAATTCCTTATTCATGTAAGCTAAATCTCCGGAATTTCGGCAATAATTAGAGTCTGCTCATAAAGCTCATATCAGGCGGCAATTCACCCTCAGTGACCAGAACCTCGGTTCGAGCCATAAATGTCTCCCCGATTCGATGATGGTTGCTGTTGTGGTGATTACATATTGTCCAGCTCGTGTGGCTGATAGATTTTGTGGTTCATATTTAGAGGCTTTCCCTGTGTCTCTGGAAACCAGAGTATTATTAGGTAAAGGTGTTAGGGTCAGGCCTTGCTCTGGTTTAATTTTGTGTTCTATTTGAACAGTAAAAAGCTCCTGCCTTTTCGAAAAAAAATGATAACCTGCAAACATTCTCTCTTGTTGACCTAGCTGTAAACGGGCAGATTGTCGCATATCAATTGATGCATCCATTTCTATTTCATGAAGTTCAACCGCGGGTTCATAATGAATCACCCAATTAATCGCCTCAGGGTCAAACTCTTGGACTCGATCTTGCCTTAGCACAAATGTATCATTACTCATTACGATTTCGTTTGTACCAACATTACTAAAATGCACAGTACTATCACTTATGATAGTGGAATACGGAGATGAACTGGTAATCGTCGCACTAATATTTTTAATGGGTTTATCGCAATTAATTAAAGTGGCTTTAAGCGTAAAATCGAAATACGCTTCGATTGATGCGTTTTTTGCTGACCTGAATGAGTTGGGCACTGATTTCCGGTTCTTGAGCGTTAACTGGAACAGGAAAGAGCATTTGGATGGCAAAAACCACCAAATAACCTAAGCATAATAGACGTTTCATAGTCGTTTCTCCTTAAATATTTTTTGATGGGTTGAATAGTTTGGTTTTCTATGCAGACCTAATACTGCAAATATCCCCGGTCCAAAAAGCAACCAACCCGGTAAGATTGGAACACGATTGGTATCTGATGAAGTCACACCTGCCTCAATGACAGTAACCATCAGTTTGAACCACGGACCCAAAGGTAATAACATCACATACAAACGACACTAAATTATCCCCAGATGCATCAGTGATATGCTTCATCCTAATCCGTCCAAAGGCTTTTGGGGACTGAATTTCAACCGCAATAACAACAACTGATTTACGAGTCCCACGACCACGCTTTCCTCCGTGCTTTAATACGCTGCTATTCATTCATAAAAAATGAATATCAATTATGTGTCCTGATTTTATGAATACTTTCAGATTCTAGTGAAGGGGAAACAAGTGGGCATTGATTACTAAATAACATCTGTGTATTCTGTTTTTATGCAGATTTATATCATTTCAGTGGGTAACCGAATGCCTGCCTGGGTAAAGCAGGGATTTGAAGAATATGCGCGGCGATTGCCCAGAGATTGCGCTATATCATTAAGGGAGATAGTACCGGGGAAAAGGGTGAAAAATGTAGTTCTGGATCGATTGGTGCAACAGGAGGGTGAGAAAATGTTGGCTGCAATTCCGCATGATTCTCATAGGGTAGCGCTGGATTTAGGTGGGAAACCCTGGTCCACTAAGGATTTAGCCTCTCAATTACAAACTTGGCGGGAATCGGGCCGGTCAGTTTCTCTTTTGATTGGAGGACCCGAGGGTTTGTCTGAGGCGGTACGGCAATCGGCACAACAAACCTGGTGTTTGTCTAATCTTACTTTTCCACATCCATTGGTTAGGGTTATTGTTGCTGAACAGCTATACCGCGCCTGGAGTTTATTACATAATCACCCTTATCACCGATGAAAAACGATGTTCAAATTGTGTTAGCTTCAGCGTCTCCAAGACGCCGGGAGTTGTTGGACCAGCTTGGAGTGACTTATACCGTCATGCCGGTTGATATTGATGAAAGGGTACTACCGGGTGAAAAACCTGAGCTTTATGTGCGCAGGGTTACCGAGCAGAAAGCCGGGGTAGCTGTTCAAGCTGTGTCCGGTTTGCCGGTGCTGGCAGCGGATACCTCGGTGGTGTTGGATGGCAGGATCATGGGTAAGCCCAAGAATCAGGTGCACGCCTTAGATATGTTAAGCAGTTTATCCGGCCGGACACATCGGGTGTTTACTGCGGTTTCATTGATATCTGATGATCATTATCAGTTAGTCAATGTGTCTGAAGTTAGTTTCAGGGATATCAGTGAAGCAGAGCAATATTGTTATTGGCGCAGTGGCGAACCGGTGGATAAGGCTGGAGCATATGCGATTCAGGGGCTTGGCGCAATGTTTGTTCGGGAAATTAAGGGCAGTTATTCCGGTGTTATGGGCTTGCCAATTTTTGAAACAGCAGAACTTTTACGTCAGTCAGGCATCAAATTGTTAGCATAGACTGATCGTTCACAGTATTATGTTACTTTTTTGATGTCATTATCCGGGGTGTGAATTTAAACTTTAGAACACTAAGTTTAAGCAAGTTAATCTACATACTATAGCGAGGCATTCTGGAACATAAGGCGTATAATGAAGCAAGGTTTGTCACGAAGGGCGATATGTGATGAAACCGGTAATTTAATGGTACTGGGCTATCGGGCATGAACAGGATCAGGTGATTGTGAATTGGATGGATTATTTGAAAACTGACTGGTTTTCAGGTGTTGTGTTGCTAATTTTATTTTTGGCCTGTTTTTCCTTTTGAATCGTTGATTTGTTTCGCAAATTACTCAAAAAAATTCAGTAACAAAAATAACAGGACGATAACGGAACACAACAGCATGAGTGAAGAGATTCTGATTAATGTAACTCCGCCGGAGACGCGGGTAGCGGTTATTGAAAATGGTGTATTACAGGAACTGATTATAGAACGTTGTCGTCAACGCGGTTTGGTCGGTAATATTTATAAAGGCCAGGTTTGCAGGGTTTTGCCCGGTATGCAGGCTGCATTTATCGATATTGGTTTGGAAAAAGCGGCTTTTTTACATATTTCTGATTTATCCAGTGTTGAGTTGAGCAAAAAGAAATCGGATAATATCGAAGATTATTTACACGAGGGCCAGGCAGTTCTGGTCCAGGTCAGCAAGGACCCTTTAGGCAGTAAAGGTGCACGTTTAACAACAGAGGTTTCTATTCCATCAAGATATCAGGTGTATATGCCCTATGCTGTTAATGGCGGGGTTTCTCAGCGGATTGAATGCGAAGAGGAAAGAGCCCGTTTAAGAGCATGCCAGGAGGTTTTTCAGCAGCAATATGATTGTGGCGGGTTTATTTCTCGGACCGCAGCGGAATGTGTTGACGAAATGGTGTTAATTTCAGATATGACTTTCCTGTTGAAATTGTGGGAGTCTATTTTGGAACGGAGCGGTACGGCCAAAGTCAACACCTTGATTCATGAAGATCTGCCCTTAAGTATCCGGACTTTACGTGATTTGTATAAAGAAGGTATAGAGAAAGTCCGTGTCGATTCGCGAGAGACTTATGTCAAATTAATCAAATTTGCGGAAGCGTTTGTACCGGAAGTAGCGCCGGTTATCGAACACTATACCGGTGAAAGGCCGGTATTCGATATTTATAGCGTTGAGGATGAAATCCAAAAGGCTTTAGACCGTAAAGTGAATTTAAAGTCCGGTGGGCATCTGGTTTTTGACCAGACAGAGGCTATGACTACGGTTGATGTGAATACTGGTGGTTATGTCGGTGGTAGAAATTTGGAAGAAACTATTTTTAAGACCAATTTGGAAGCTGCACAGTCTATAGCACGCCAACTACGCTTACGAAATCTTGGTGGCATTATCATTATCGATTTTATCGATATGCAGAGTGAGGATCATAAACAACAAGTGTTGCTGGCATTACAGCGAAACCTGGATAAGGATCATGCCAAAACTAAAATTACCGAAGTTTCTTCGTTGGGCTTGGTGGAGATGACCCGAAAAAGGATCCGCGAAAGCTTGGAACATATCCTCTGCGAGCCCTGCAGCGCCTGTGGTGGTCGGGGAGTTTTGAAAACCGCAGAAAGTATATGCTTGGAAATTTTTAGGGAGATTATACGGGAGGTCAGGCAATTTAATGTACAGCAATTACTGGTTTTGGCTTCTAATGAGGTGGTCGAAATGTTATTGGACGAAGAAGCGGATATGCTGGCTGAACTGGAAATTTTTCTGGGTGTACAAATAAAGTTCAGAGCGGAATCCCAATATAACCAGGAACAGTATGACGTTGTACTGCTGTAATGAAGGATGATCCACCACATAAAGCGCGCAACGCGCATCTTGGTTTTTTGGTCTCTTGTCAGTCTGGCGCTACTATTATCAGTAACCCGGTTAGCGCTTAGTGAGGCTGATCAATTTAAATCAGAACTGGAAACTCTGTTAAGTGGGGTTGTGGATGCCCCCTGCCGTATCGGCTCGATGTATGTCAATATATACGGTGCCAAGCCAAAGTTGGTGTTGAATAACATTGATGTGCAAACTCAAAACCAGGGTAAAGCTGCCGTGGTTTTAGATCAAATTCAATTGCGACTGGATTTGATCAAGCTGTTGTTCAACTGGGATCTTTGGGCTTCGATACGTATAACTCTGATAGGTGCTGAACTGTCTGTGCATAGACAAGCTGATGGAGCGATTTCGATAGCCGGACTAAAATCCGGCGGAGAAGAGCCGTTATGGCTATTGCAAAGCGGTCAATATGAATTGCTGGATAGCAAACTGAGCTGGCTTGATAAAAAGCTGAATACGCCTGAATATCAGTTTGAAGGCGTTGATATATTTATCGATAACGCGTTACCTGAACAACAGCATCGTATTAATTTGGCTTTGAAATTGCCGGAATCCGTCCAGGGTGAATTGCATGTCTCGACTCTGCTGACAGGGGATGTTTTTGCTGGTAAGCAAGTTAATGCACAATTATTTGTTGAAGGAGAAATCAAAGCATTAAAAAATATCCCTGTTGAGCATCTGCCTTCGTCACTTCGGTTTAATACCGGACGCGCTCAATTCCAGGTATGGGTAACCATACACGATGCGATTTTAACATCCATTGCCGGAACGGCAGCTGTTTATCAAGCAGAATTGAATATAAAGGGTAGTCAATCGGTTGCAATCGAAGATGCCGGTAGTTCGTTTGCTTGGGAAAACCGGCCCACGGGGTGGCGGCTTTCCATTAAGGATATTCACCTGAAAGATAAGCAGCAAGCCTGGCGGCAAGGTAATTTTAGTCTTGCTGCTCAGTATCTTAAACAAGAATCGGTTAGCGCACTAAGCGGCCATTTCAAACATTTGGATTTAGCCGGGTTTAGCTATTGGACGTTAAAAACACAGTTGTTTTCAACTGAGCAATTAAAGTTTATCAAGGAGTTTGGGGCTAAAGGCAGTTTGCAGCATTTTTTTTGGTATGCCGACGCACATCATAATCAATATGCCTTTAATGGGGATTTCTCGCATGTAAGTGTTAATAGCTATAAGAAACTACCTGGCGTAAATAACCTGACTGGTTTCGTTTTTGGCGATCAAGATGCCGGTTATATTCATTTTAATTCCAAAACCAGCCAACTGCTGTTCCCAAGCTTATATAAGCAACAGTTAAACCTTTCTGAGATTAACGGGAAAATTAATTGGCGTAATGAATCGGGTTTTTGGGTATTGAATAGTTCCAGATTAAGTTTAGCTGGGTCCGGATTTAATATGGACTTATTTGGTAAAGGTCAAATTCCTAAAAACCTCGACGACTCACTTGATGTTGAGCTACACGCTGATTTAGGGGCAGTCGACAATCTCCGGGATTTAATTGATTATTTGCCCTCCAGGTTAATTGGTCAGGAAAATATGGGTTGGATTAATAGCGCTTTGCTAGGTGGGCGATTAATTAACGGTACCTTAGAATTACAAGGGAATCCGGACAATTATCCATTCGCGGATGGTCAAGGCTTTTGTGAGGTGCGGCTAAAATTAGAGGATTTTGGTTTAAATTATCATCCTAAATGGCCGGTGGTTACGGAAATGGATGCTTCGGTAACCCTGGTTGGTGACCGGTTACAGGTGGATGTGGAAAAAGCCAATATCAATGGTGCTTTGTTGCATAAAACGACAGGTTTGATTACTTCTTTATATAACAGTGATTTTATTGATTTGAAAGGCCAAGTAGTTGGAACTGTGGGGCAAACTATTGGTTTTATACAGCAAACCCCGCTTGCGTATCGGATATATCCGGTTTTACAGGCTATTTCTATACAAGGGAAAAATACCATAGATCTTGCTATCAAACTGGCTCGTAACGAAACGGTAAGTGACCAGGTCTATGGTATTGCCCATGCGACTGATGCACAGTTTTTAATACATGGCGTAGACATATCGGTAACCGGAGTTAAAGGCGATATTGTGTTCACTCAGGATGCTGTTGAAAGCGGGCCGGTTGTAGCCCATGCCTTGGGCTATCCCGTGTCGCTGAAAATTGATGCCTTTGAAGGCTTTTATACTGTCACTGCCGATGCTAGAACGGATGTTGAGCATTTGCGCTTACTTGCAGTATCACCGTATTGGGAATTTGCTTCCGGGGGCTTCGATTATCGGTTCCTCTTACAGGTACCTTATGATAATCGGGCCAATAAAAAGATGCATATCAGCTCCAATTTGGTCGGCTTGGAGCTGGCTTTGCCGGATTTCTTATCTAAACCAGCCGTGCAAGTTGCTCCAATAGAATTAGAGATGAATTTTATCAATTCTCGGTTTTTGCCGCTAAAATTGAATTATTGGGACCGTTTCAACTTGGCTATGGAAATAGATACGGAGCTGGGTCAGTTGTATTCTGCTGACATTGTCATAGGTAATGGCTTGCCTTCAATCCTACATAAGGCCTCTAAACGTTTAACTATTAACCAGGATGAATTTGAATTATCCTCATGGTTGGCTTTACTGGACTCTGAGCATAGTGATAGTCAGGCAGGATGGGTGGATGAAGTTAAATTGCAGACAGCGCATTTATCTTTAAATGGTCAAGATTTCGGGCCGGTTACTCTACAGTTGAAACATCATTCCAGCGCTTGGCAGGGCAGTATAAATAGCCGCTTTATTAGCGGACAATTTCAAGCGCCTGAAGCAATCCGGAGCGGTGGTAAGTTGGACTTTGATTTACAGTTTATTGATCTTGATTATTTGCAAGGCTTGAATTTGCAAGCATCAGGTTCCGAAATTTCACCTCTGGAAGTGCCTTTGTTTAAGCTTTTTAGTAAGCAATTGTTGTGGCGTCAGGTGAATCAGGGTGAGCTGACCATCGATACCAGCCGGAGTTTAGATGGTTTGTTGTTTAAGGAATTCAGTATTGAGCATCCAGGGCGAAAGCTGCAATTATATGGGAGCCGCTGGTGGATGGAAAACCATCAAAGTCGCACGGAATTGGCAGGTATATTGGAAATGCAGGATTTTGGTATATATCTGTCTGAAATCGGTGTCAGTGATGATATGCGCCAAAGTCCTGCGGAAATAGGTTTTTCCGCAAATTGGCCGGGAGCACCCTTTGCCATGCAACTGACTGAATTGCAGGGCAGCGTTAATTTGCGGATTGGAGCCGGAAGGGTAATGGGGGTGGAGCCAGGGATTGGCAGACTATTAGGCGTTTTGGATATTCGCCAGCTTGCCAGACGCTTGCGTTTTGATTTTAGCGATGTCTATGCAGAAGGGCTTTCATATGATCATATTCAAGGTGATTTCCAAGTCCATCAAGGTGTGGCGAATACACAAAATTTATTTGTTGATGCCTTGCCTGCGTTGATTAAAATTACCGGTACCAGTGATTTGGTGAACCAAAGCTATGATCAGGTTGTCACTGTATTGCCTAAAAGTTCTGCCGCGATACCAATTGCTGGTACAATTGTTGATGGTGTGACGGCATTGGTCACTAAATCGATGACCGGTAAGACTAAAGAAGGGTTGTTGTTCGGTATGCAGTTTGCTTTGAACGGGCAATGGCAAAACCCGGAATTGACACCCTTGCACCATAATGAAGGGTTGATAACAAAAGCCTGG
>SPJK01018491.1_pt1 | contig 11688 bp, 8 predicted proteins | sample 3741771 | NCBI WGS metagenome assembly SPJK01 (sample SAMN10925997, study PRJNA522277) | cold seep metagenome | isolation source: Elba SIP-enriched marine methane seep metagenome, extraction at timepoint T2 | place: Italy: coast of Elba, Mediterranean Sea | reverse complement strand
TGGGATCAGGACAGATCATAAAGAGTTAAAAAAATTTATCTGGAAGAATCCTGAGGAAATCCCTCTGAACGGCATCGATGATGACGGCAATGGCTACACGGACGACCTTCACGGCTGGGACGTGGCGGATCATAACCCTGCCGTGAATCCACCTCAAAATCGTTTGAAAGACTTTTATCATGGAACCCATATTGCAGGAATCGTCGTTCAGATTGCGAAAAAAGCCTATGGTGATGCGGCATCCAAGTATATAAAGATTCTTCCCGTAAAGAGCCTGTCGGACAGGGCTCAGCAGACATACTTAATAGATGGATATAGAGGGATAGAATATGCCGTTCAGGCCGGCGCCGATATCATAATCGCTTCATGGGGCGTGGGCCGTCTGTCAGCGGATGAGGCGCGAATACTGCAGGATGCAAAAAAACGAGGTATTCTGATCGTCGCTTCAGCCGGGAATTTCCCGGATCAGCGGGAACAGTTTCCGGCTGCATTTGACCCGGTTCTTGCGGTTGCCGCTCTGGATCAAAACGGGACTAAAATTGAAAAATCCAATTTTGGCGAGTTTGTCGATTTATCGGCGCCGGGAATGGGCATACGAAGCACCAGCGTCCTGGGTGACGAGCGCTACGAAGAACGGGAGGGAACTTCTGCAGCTGCTCCTATGGCTGCGGCTGCGGCGGCGATCGTGAAACTGCAGTTTCCGCAATATTCCTGGCAGCAGGTGACAGCCTGTTTAAAAAGCTCAGCGGACCTTCTAAAAGTGGGTGAGGATCAGTACGCGGGCAAGCTGGGTTCCGGCAGTTTGAATATATCGGAAGCTTTGCGATGCAAGCTGTTAAATGAAAACAAGAGAAATTCAGATCCGCTTGTGCACCCCCAGGGGTACCTGCGTTTAAACGGCCAGGACAGTGATTCCGTAGGTTGGTTGATTAAGCCTTCCGGCCGATTTAAAAGGCTCAGGTTCAAGCCGTTATTTCTGGAGGGGCCTATTGGAGAAGGACGACTGAGTTTTTACTCGAACGATCACGATAAAAGAAAGCTGATTGCAGCTTTCTCTTTGGATGAATTACCCGAGAGCATCTATGTTCCGGGAACCAGCGTCTATGTCACCCTGGAGTCCGACAATGGAGGTACAGAAATTGATGGCTTGATTGAATACAGGGTCGAAGCCATTGATTTCAGTAGGGAATACTGCAGTGGCACAAAATTCCTCGATAAAGAAGGAGGGTTTCAGGACGGAAGTGGCGATAACAACTATGCATTCAACAGTCACTGCAAGTGGTTGATTACCGCTCCGGAAGGCAAGGTGATTAAAATAAAGTTTAATGAATTCGACACGGAAGCCAGGACTGATTTAGTGTATTTCTTCAATGGAGCGGGAACGCATGAAAAAATTATAGCGATTTTTAGCGGACCCAAAATTCCGCCGGAGCTGACTACCTGGACTAACCAGGTCCTGGTATGGTTTGTGACGGACGGCAAAAATCAGGGGAAGGGATGGAAGGGGGAATTTAGATTTCTGGATCCTTCAGCCAATCAATGAAGTTTTGTTCTTATCCAACAACCTGATTCATTTTCCGAATCGGGCGGTGCATGAAATCAGGTTGTATAAGATTCGATCTCGAAATGAAGCCTATTTAGGAAGCGGCGCCAGCTTCGTGAAAACATAATCAGTATCCTTAACAGGGGTATGGCAGCCAAAGCATTCCTGTACAAAAGAGGCGTCTTTACCGTAAGGCTCCTGCTTCATGCCCTTCCACCGGGCAAACCCCCAGCCGCCGGTCGTGTTATATTTTTCAGAATCTTTGATCATGAATTCGGTATGAATCAGTTTGCCCGGTACGGTCGCCTTGTCCCATTTAGGATGTTTGCTGTCCTTCCAAACCAGTTTCGCTAAAATAGCTCCGTCGGGCCAGGGATTGGTGTTTCCTGAACCAGCGGCTTTGATAGCGGCGCGATTTCCCAGAATGGCGCGGAGGCTGTTATTGTCTTCACGATGAGAAACGCTGATCAGTTGCCAGTCCTTATAGCCTTTAGGTATTTCTATCCCATTGGGAGCGGGTTTGACGGTTTCAGAATGTGCCGTGCCGGATAACAGGACTGTAAAAATCAATATACAGATCGGTTTGCAATGTACTATTTTCATCGTTGTTTTCCTTGATTGAATAACAATTTTTTACAGTGTAGCATAGTAAAATTCTCGCTATGAAGTGATCCTTAGAGCTACTCAGGGATATTGTATACCACGCGTATTAAGAAATACCGAGTAGAGTGAGCGCCCGGCTGTGATAAAAAGGCGATTCTTGCGAAGCCCGCCAAAACAAACGTTGGAAACCGGCTCCGGTATCTGAATTTTTCCCAGCAGGGTTCCGCTGGGATCGTAGCAGCGTACTCCATTAAAGTCAGCCCCGCCCCAGCCTGCGCTGGTCCATAAGTTGCCGTTTTCATCCATGCGCATTCCATCGGCCGTACCTGGATTCATGTCTGTAAATTCGCGCCCGTTTTCAAGACTGCTGCCATTCGCTGCAACGTCATACACCCGGATGTTCTTCGGATGACCGCTGTCAGAAACGTAGAGCAGGGATTCATCGGGGGAAAAGCAGAGTCCGTTGGGTCGGTCCATGTCTTCTATGACGACGGCTCCCGTGCTGGATTTCGGATCAATCCTGTAAACAGCGGTCGCGAGCTCAAAGTCAGCCCGTCCGCCTTCGTAGTCGAACAGAATGCCATAGCCAGGGTCGCTGAACCAGATGCTGCCGTCGGATTTAACGACGACATCGTTGGGCGCGTTGAGATGCTTGCCCAGGTATTCGTTCATGATGACGGTTATGGAACCGTCATGTTCGGTGCGGGTAACGCTTCGTGTTTTGTGTTCACAGGAGACGAGCCGGCCTTGAAGGTCCCGGGTGTGCCCATTGGCGTAACCGGATGGTTTTCGAAAAACGCTTACGGTTCCGGTTTATTCATCCCAGCGCATGATCCGGTTGTTTGGAATATCACTGAAAAGCAGGCAGCGGCCGTCTCCAAACCAGACCGGACCTTCGGTCCAGCGCGCTCCGGTCCATAGTTGTTCCACAGCGGCATTCCCGATAATATAGCGCTCAAAACGTTGATCGATAACTGTCAAAGCAGGGTCGGGGTAAGGGGTTGGCAACATATCGATCTCCAAGTGAGAATTTAACGTATGTTATCAAAGATTAAAATGAAAAGAGAATCAATCATAACCGTATTTCGATCGTTTATTCCAACTTGCTGCGCAAAATTGGATCCACTTCTTTTCATCGAAGTTGTAAAATCTGTTAATGTAATGGCAAAGCGAAAAAGGTGGTGTGGCGATTGCCGGATCATTTAAAGTTGCATGTAAATTACAGTACCAATCCAGAAGATAAGGAAATTACAATGAAAAAAGGGTTACTCTCGATATTTTTATTGTTCGCCCTGTTGCCTTTGGCTGCAATGGCATCTGAAGTTGTGCAAAACCGGATGGACCTAACGGAGCATATAGTAGGTTATTTATCAGTGCTTACGCTTGCTACAGCCTATGGCCTGGTTATTCTCGAAGAGCAGATTCATTTGCATAAGTCGAAGCCTGTATTGGTGGCTGCAGGCGTGATCTGGATGATGATTGCAATCGTTTATCAGGCCAATGGTATCGAAGATTCGGTGAAAACTGCATTAAGGCGCGACTTTATTGAGTTTTCCGAATTGTTTTTTTTCCTGCTGGTCGCGATGTCTTACATCAATGCTCTGATTGACCGTCGTGTCTTTGATGCGCTCCGATACTGGCTGGTGGCGAGAGGCTATAGTTATAGGGTGCTTTTTTGGGTGACCGGCTACTTGGCATTTTTCATCTCTCCCATTGCAGATAATCTTACCACAGCGCTCATTATGTGTACGGTTGTGATGACAGTTGGCTCTCAGGACCCCAAGTTTGTGGCCGTTTCCTGTATCAATATCGTGGTTGCGGCCAATGCCGGCGGCGCATTCAGTCCATTCGGAGATATTACCACGCTGATGGTCTGGCAGAAGGGAGTTATCAAATTTTCCGAATTTTTCCAGCTGTTTGTTCCTGCAGCAGTCAATTTCATTATCCCCGCAATGTTTATGCATTTCAGCATTCCGATGGCCTGCCCCGCCAATCGGGAAGGCGAACCCGAAGTTAAAATATCGAAAGGCGGCTTTGTCATCATTGTGCTTTTTCTATTAACCATTACCACGGCAGTCTGCTTCCATAATTTTCTGGATATTCCTCCTGCAATCGGTATGTTGACAGGTTTAGGCTATTTGAAGTTCTTCAGCTACTATCAGAAAATTAACTTTCACAAGGAATTGAGGAGTTTTTACAAGCTTTCCGGTGATGACAAGCCTAAGAGACCGGTAGATGTTTTCAAACATATCGCCGACGCGGAATGGGATACGTTGTTTTTTTTCTACGGTGTGATGATGGCGGTTGGCGGTTTGGGTTTTATCGGTTATTTGGGCATGGCTTCAGAATTCATTTACGGAGAAATGGGGCACACCGTAGCCAATGTTCTGATCGGAATCTTATCCGCTTTTATTGACAATATACCGATGATGTATGCCGTTTTGACGATGAATCCCGATATGCCGGATCACCAGTGGTTGCTGGTAACGTTAACGGCAGGCGTAGGAGGCAGCCTTTTATCTGTGGGTTCAGCGGCGGGAGTGGCCCTTATGGGTCAGGCGCGGGGAACCTATACTTTTTTCAGCCACTTGAGATGGACGCCGGTCATTTCGCTGGGGTACTTCGCGAGTATTTTTGTGCATTTGTATATCAATGGATAATTCAGGGACCACAGCTTTTTTTCCGGTGTTTGAAAAAGAGGTTTTTTGTCGTAAGGAAGGTCATTGAAAAACCAGACTCAATGATTAATCAGCTATCTCCAGGTCGAAAATTTTCCTGGTAGTATCAATTGCTGTTCATATCTTCCGTTATGATTCTATCGATTAGGGGAGCCGCTGCTTTGTAGGTTCGCACGAAGGGTTCCCACAGGTAGTCAGTTTCCGCATTTTGAGGAAGAAGCCTGGATGGAATTCGATAGTGCTTGCTTCGAGTGATCTCATTCAGCTGATTTACGGATATCCATTTGTACGCTTTTCTTTCTTTGCAGCCTTCGCAGTCGGTAGAAGCTATTTCGAATTTATTTTCCGGAATATGCCTGACCAGGACCACGTAGGCAGTGAATTCGCCTAGTTTGACCGGCTGGGCTTTGGCAATCGAACTTTCGAGTTCCTCTTGGGTGTATTGATTTCTTGATTCCTCTATGGACTCACGTACGGCCGTATCGCGTGGATCTTCGTGCTCCTTGATCCTGCCCCCGAAACTGGCGAACCCTCTTTCGGAATTAGAATGATCCGCGATCAGCACGGAATACACGTATTCCCGGTTCTCCTGTTTTATTTTCGAGATCATGATGGTTCCGGCGCCTGGGACAGCGAATGAATCGTAAGCAGGATAGATAATGGACAGTACTGCAAGTACAATTCGGAAATAAGGCATGAATTCACATCAAAGGTTTATGAATGATCAATCTTCAATTTAAAATCGTACTTTGCACTGAATAATCAGTTTAATCCAATATCAGGTCAAGGAGCATCCGCATGACTCATCTTTTTGTTCTTCGAAAAGTACCCGAACATTTTGTCAGGACGGTGCGATGAAAGTAATTGGAATTGATTTTACCAGCAGTCCCAGCCGATTGAAGCCTTTAACCTGCGCTTTTTGTAAATTGAAAAAAGGCAGGCTGACTGTTTTAAACAATAAGGACCTTCAGTCTTTTTTTGAATTTGAGGAATTGTTGGAGCATAAAGGCAAATGGATTGCCGGTATCGATTTTCCGTTCGGCCAGTCCCGAAAATTCGTTACTGGACTGGGTTGGCCTGCGGCATGGGAGGATTATGTTTCGCTAGTTGGAAATATGTCAAGGCAGCAGTTCGTCGATGTCCTTGAAGCGTATAAAGCTCCGAGGGAAAAAGGAGATAAGGAGCATCGGCGCGCAACCGATCAACTGGCCGGTTCGATCAGTCCTCAAAAACTCTATGGTGTTCCGGTCGGTAAAATGTTTTTCGAAGGGGCTCCGAGATTGCTGAGATCTCCTGCCAGTATTGTTCCATTGCGGGTTCGAGATGACAAACGGATTATCGTGGAAGCCTATCCCGCGTTGCCGGCACGACGCTGGAACAAAGGACAGGGCTATAAGTCAGACACAAAGGCCAAGCAAACGGAAGCGCAGCGGATCGCCCGCGAGTCTATCATGGCTGGCCTGGTTTCCAGCGATTTTAAAAAAATTTACGGTTTTGAGGTTGAGTTTTCAGACCAGGATAAAAAGCGTTATATTGATGACCCTACGGGAGATCAAATGGATGCGCTGCTGTGCGCGGTTCAGGCGGCATGGTCCTGGACCAGACGAAAAGAAAACTTCGGCGTAACAAAAAATGCCGATCTATTGGAAGGCTGGATCGTTGATCCGGGATTGTGCTGATACGAATAGTTTGATCATAGAAAAAAGTCTGATCGCTCGATAAATCTAAGAGGGTTTCATGAAAACGATTTTATGCTACGGTGATTCGAATACCTGGGGCTATATTCCGGGAAGCGGGGACCGGTATCCTTATGCAATTCGATGGACCGGCATTTTGCAAAAGCGGCTGGGTAACAGGTACCGGGTCATTGAGGAGGGTCTGAGCGGAAGATATACGGTTTGGGACGACCCTTTCAGGACCGGCCGCAATGGATCGAAGCTGCTGCTTCCTTTGCTTGAATCGCATGCGCCCATTGATTTAATTATCTTGATGTTGGGTACCAATGACGTGCTTCATATCAAGGAAAACACCGCTTACGATGCTGCAAAGGGCTGCTCCGTTCTGGTCGATATTATTCAACGAAGTCAATCTGGCGTGAAAGGATGCGCTCCCTCTGTGCTGCTGGTGTCACCGCCGAGAATGAGTGATTTGTCTGAAAACCTCGCTCTTCAATGCCATGGTAGCCCCAAGTGTTCGCATGACTTTTCAAAGTATTACCAACAGGTATCAAAGGAGTTAAGATGCAGATTTCTTGATGCGGCGGAAGTGTGTGAGCCCAGCGATAAGGACGGGGTTCATCTGGACCAGGATGATCATTTAAGCCTGGCCCTGGCAATGGAAGAAAAACTAAAATTTCTGAAATTTTGACAGCGCTTCCGACACAACTGAAACATACATTGAATCAGCTTTTCCCTGGATTAAGGGCTGAAATTGACATGAACCATTGATCATTTTATTGTGGACTTTGGAGAAAGTTGAAAATTTTAAACCAATGTTCAGTAATCTCACGTTATACTTTCTTCTTGTGGTACATTACAAATTTAAATAATTCTAATCAAAGGTTATGGCTATGAAAAATTTTTTAAAACCGGCTGTCGTATTGATCATGTTGGCTCCCGTAAGTATGGTCAGTATTGCGGAAGAACAGATGTCCGGCATGCAGCATGGAAAAAATTCCAATCAAGGTATGAATATGGATCAGGGATCGAACCCGGGAATGGGTCAGGGAATGGGTCAGGGATCGGGCCAGGGTATGGGAATGATGGGAGGCATGAGCGAGGAGAAGAAAGACATGCATATGCGTTCAATGCAGGCTCACATGCTGCAAATGCATGACCTCTCGGACCAAATTCTGGCTGAAAAAGATCCGAAAAAAAAGCAGCAGCTCAAAGACACCCAGCTTGAGCTGATGAAGGCCCATATGTCTCAAATGATGAAGATGATGAAGATGATGAAAGGCATGGGGCAAAACCCAAAGCATAAACAAATGATGCAGAAAGGATCCATGGGAAACAAATAGAAGGCAGCGAAGCCGACGAGAATCAAAAAGCCTGTCGTATTGTTTCAGTTTAAAATTCTGGGATGGGCTTTAATTTAGTATTTTTGAGGAGATGCTGAATAGATCCATCGGTGGATTTTTCAGCTTCGCCAATAGAAAAAGAAGCTTGTTTTTGGCGCTCAATATCAACCGCTTAAAGCACAAGACAAAAAAGTATGGTAATCATACTTCTTCCTTCCCTGAAAAAGAGGATAGAGGGGGATTTAATATGAGAATCTCCCTTAACACCTCATTTTCTAGGAGCGGAACGGAATGGTTGCCGGCCCATAAGGAAGCAGCTTTATGTTAGAAACCCTTTCAACGACATTCAGTGCGGCGACCATGGAATGGCTGGTTATCGTTGCACTGATCGTGTTATTTGGGTCTTTATCGGTTTTAATTGCGGCAAGGAGAAGGCGCAGTTTTGCAAAAGCTCAAACTCCAGGTGGAGCGTCGGTTGAACAACCGGGAAACTGGCACAAATTGGATGTAGATCGGGTTTTTGAAATTCTGAATACGGACGTTTCAGGGCTGTCATCGGAACAGGCAAAAATCAGGATTGAGAAATACGGCGCCAATTGCCTCCCCGAAGCCAAACCTCATTCCCCTTTGATGCGGTTTTTTGCCCAGTTTCATAATATCCTCATATATGTCCTGCTGGGTACCAGTGTGGTTACCGCCATACTGGAACATTGGGTGGATACCAGTGTGATATTTGGTGTGGTAATCATCAATGCGTTTATTGGATTCATCCAGGAAGGCAAGGCGGAGAACGCGCTGAAGGCGATAAGACAAATGCTTTCCCCTGAAGCGATGGCTCTTCGTGATGGAAAGAGGGTCACAATTGCCGCTAAAGATGTCGTTCCGGGGGATGTAATTCTGCTTCAATCAGGCGACAAGGTGCCGGCGGATTTACGTTTATTTCGCAGCAAAGGCCTGGAAATCCAGGAGTCTGTATTGACTGGAGAATCTGTTGCGGTAGTCAAATCCATCGATCCGGTTGCATTGAATACCGTGCTGGGGGACCGCAGCAATATGGCTTATTCGGGAACGCTGGTTACCCGCGGACAGGGTTCAGGGATTGTAGTTGAGACCGGCGCCCAAACCGAAATCGGTTTGATCAGCACCCTGGTGGCTACAGTGGAGGAACTGACTACGCCTCTTCTTCGTCAAATGACCCGCTTCGGGCGTTGGCTTACTGCGGCCATTCTGGTGATTGCCGCTGCAACCTTTGCATATGGCGTTTGGGTCCGGGGTTTTGGTAGTACCGACATGTTCCTCGCTGCTGTAGGTCTTGCTGTGGCGGCAATTCCTGAAGGCCTTCCGGCAATCATGACCATTACCCTGGCGATTGGTGTACAGCGTATGGCCAGGCGCAAGGCCATCATCAGAAAGTTGCCGGCAGTGGAAACGCTAGGCGCGGTAACGGTGATCTGCACGGACAAGACGGGTACACTCACCCGCAACGAAATGACGGTGAAGACCGTTGCAACTGCAGACAAAATGTTTGATGTCAGCGGAACCGGTTACGACACCCACGGAGCTTTTTTGCATAACGGCGCTGAAGTTGCTGCGGAAGACAATCCGGTGTTGATTGAAACGGTCCGGGCTGGGGTGTTATGCAACGATACGACGATTGAATTTCAGGAAGAAGGGGATTGGGCGATCCATGGCGACCCGATGGAAGGGGCGCTGCTGATCGTTGCTGCGAAGGCTGCTTTGGATACCGGCTATGAAAGCAGGATGTATCCGCGCACCGACCTGATTCCGTTTGAATCGGAGCATCGTTTCATGGCGACCCTTCATCACAACCATGCCGGGGAAGCCTTTATTTTTCTCAAGGGGGCTCCCGAACCAACCTTGGAACGATGCAGGTGGCAGCGAACTCCGGATGGTGAACAGCCGTTGGATCTTTCAAGCTGGCAGACTTTGATCGAAAACCTGGCTTCACAGGGTCAGCGGGTTCTTGCGATCGCCGTCAAACCCGTACAGGATCATAAAATTGAACTCGATTTTAACGATGTGGAGGATGACCTGGTGTTGCTTGGGCTGTTCGGATTTATTGATCCGCCACGGGACGAAGCGATTGAAGCGGTTCGGCAATGTCAGGCTGCGGGCGTCAGGGTGAAAATGATCACAGGCGACCATGGAACGACGGCCTGCGCTATTGCAAGGCAGCTGAACCTTGTGAATACGGACAACGTCATGCTGGGCCGGGATCTGGAGTCATTGAGTGAAGAAGAGCTCAGCCGGAGGGTGGAAGAAATCGATGTCTATGCCCGTGTCAGTCCGGAACACAAGCTGCTTCTGGTTCGTCTGCTGCAGGAGCGGGGAATGATCGTTGCAATGACCGGCGACGGTGTCAACGACGCCCCGGCCTTGAAGCGGGCCGATGTGGGGACTGCAATGGGCCACCGGGGAACGGAGGCAGCCAAGGAAGCCTCCGAAATGGTTTTGGCGGACAACAATTTCGCCTCGATCGCTCATGCGGTGGAGGAAGGGCGTACTGTCTACGACAACCTGAGGAAGGCAATTTTGTTCATCCTTCCTTCCAGCGGCGGCGAGGCGTTGATTATTATTGTCGCCATACTGTTCGGATATCAACAGTTGCCGCTGACCCCGGTGCAGATTCTCTGGGTGAATATGATAACCACCGTAACTTTGGCGTTAGTGCTCGGTTTTGAGCCGCCGGAGATAAACGTGATGCAGCGCCCTCCTCGCGCCCCCGGCGAGCCACTGCTTTCGCCTCTGTTGGTATGGCGTATTATTTTTGTTTCGCTGATTCTGATGAGCGGTACGTTTGGCCTGTTTCTCTGGGAAATGGAGCAGGGCATGAGCATCGAACATGGGCGTACGGTGGCTGTCAATACGCTGGTGATGTTTGAGATTTTTTATCTTTTCAACTCCCGGTACATCGTCGCACCGGTTTTAAACCTGAGAGGCCTGTTCGGCAACCGATATATTCTGCTTGCGATCGGGGTGTTGATTGTTTTTCAATTCGGTTTTACTTACTTTCCTTTTATGCAGACCCTGTTCGGTACGACGGATATTGCCCCGCCGATTTGGGGGCGGGTTGTGCTGGTGGCCTCCTCGGTGCTGTTTCTGGTCGAGTTTGAGAAGGCTATGATCCGCTTGGTGAAGGGTATGTAGTTAAAATTGAAATTTCACCACAGAGTACACAGAGAGTACAGAGATTTGGATAGGCTGGAACGTTATAAAGGCATTCAGTGACTTATCGGGATTGAATCATTTCTCTACAGGGGGTTGTTCTTACTATGGCTTCCGAGGCTTTGTAATTCCAGTGCGTATCGTCGGCAAAATAGAGATCGGTTTCGTTCCGTTCCAGCAGGGGTGACAGAATCGCCTTGGTATCGATGAATTCGTAGTCTTTGTGTAGAGGCCTGAAAAGCTCGAAAAAGCGGTTTTCCGGATAAGGATTGTCGAGAATATAGGGGGAGTACAAATCGTATTTATCGGCCACCAGCATCACAATCAATGCAATGCCATCCTGCTTCAATATCCCAGCCAGACGGTTCAGGTTTTCATTGATAAGCTGAATATTTTCATCATTGTAATGCTTCAGTTCGCTAACGTCGTTTTGATAAAAAAGCAGCGTCGAATGGGCCGGTGCGTTGAAAAATGGCTTTTCCAACAGCACTCTGTAGACTGAGGAATAGTCGAAGGCATTTGGTGAAAATTGATACAGCAGGTTGTAGAGCAGAAATTTGTAATTGGCGGTGTTGATAAAGGGGATGGAATCCTGCTCTGCCTGGTTATTATTGGGTGTATTTTCATTTTCAGAAGGGATCGATTCCATTTCCCAGTCG
>SPJK01077974.1_pt1 | contig 11690 bp, 11 predicted proteins | sample 3741771 | NCBI WGS metagenome assembly SPJK01 (sample SAMN10925997, study PRJNA522277) | cold seep metagenome | isolation source: Elba SIP-enriched marine methane seep metagenome, extraction at timepoint T2 | place: Italy: coast of Elba, Mediterranean Sea | reverse complement strand
ATGGCCTTCAAATACTACGTTCCTGCTCCAATGTCGGCTTTGGGAAACTGCAATTCAACGTCGCAATCATTCGTCAATGTCGGCTCAGCTCCGTCCCTGCTCTATTGGTGGGGCCCATTGACGACCATGCCGCGAGGCGGAGAATGGCAGGGTAATCCTCCCATTTTCTACGGGGCGTATCAGTAGAAACTAAGTTGCTTGCAGCACGCCAAATCCGCGGCTCAACTGAAGCCCGTCGAGCGATGACTTCTCAAAGTCAAAACGACATCTGTCTCAAACGAGTTGATGACGGACACGAGGACCCGAGACTTGGAAGTGGGCGGTTGACCGACCTCTTCGAATAACAAGGAGATTCATTCTGCAATCGCTGAACGGTATATGTGTGGACGCACATGCTCCGCCTCGGGTTCTCTCCGCAGCTTCTGTCTGCGATAATCAATATATTTCAACATGATACGGTTCTACTAATTATTTAGTTGACGGATGCAGTCCTGTTTGCAAACCTGGGTCATCCGGTGGAGGACCGGAATCAAAGTACAAACGGGAGGACAAGATGCGTAAGTATCTGCTCTCCGCAGTCGCGGTATCTGCCGTGGTTGCGGGAACGGGAATGGTGCATGCTGATGAAGCTGCAGCCCAACGCTGGATCGACAGCGAATTTCAACCATCCACGCTCAGCAAGGATGAGCAAATGTCGGAGATGCAGTGGTTTATCGATTCCGCTGCGCCATACTCTGGCATGGAAATCAACGTGCTGTCAGAAGGCATTCCAACGCACGGCTACGAAGCCGAAGTGTTGACCAAAGCGTTCGAAGAAATCACTGGCATCAAAGTCAATCACCAGATCCTGGGTGAAGGCGAAGTTGTGCAGGCTGTGCAAACACAGATGCAAACGCAGCGAAACCTTTACGATGGCTATGTGAACGACTCCGATTTGATCGGTACGCATTCACGACTGCAACTGGCTTACAACCTAACCGACATGATGGCGGGAGATTGGTCCGGGACGACGTCTCCGACCCTTGATCTTGATGACTTCATGGGCACGCAGTTCACCACTGGCCCAGATGGAGATCTGTACCAGCTGCCAGACCAGCAGTTTGCGAACCTTTACTGGTTCCGCAAGGACTGGTTTGATCGGGCTGATCTGCAAGACGCGTTTAAGGCGAAGTACGGGTACGATCTCGGCGTGCCAGTGAACTGGTCCGCTTATGAGGACATTGCTGAATTCTTCAGCGAAGACGTGCACCACGTCGACGGTGTCACCATCTATGGTCACATGGATTACGGTAAGCGTGCGCCTGACCTTGGCTGGCGTATGACCGATGCTTGGTTGTCTATGGCCGGTGCTGGATCGAAGGGCGAGCCAAACGGGGTCCCAATCGACGAGTGGGGCATTCGCATGGAAGCCGGGTCTTGTAACCCAGCCGGTGCGAGCGTGTCGCGTGGTGGTGCTGCTAACGGTCCAGCGGCTGTCTATGCGATCCGCAAATGGGACGAATGGCTGCGCAATTACGCGCCTCCAGGAGCGGCATCTTTTGACTTTTACCAGTCATTGCCTGCACTTTCTCAAGGTAACGTTGCTCAGCAGATCTTTTGGTACACGGCTTTCACCGCCGATATGGTGAAACCGCAGTCTGAGGGCAACAACACCGTGGATGCAGACGGGTTTCCCCTCTGGCGCATGGCACCAAGCCCGCATGGTCCATATTGGGAAGAAGGCCAAAAGGTTGGCTATCAAGATGTTGGATCTTGGACTTTCCTGAAGTCCACGCCATCTGATCGTGCTCAGGCGGCATGGCTTTATGCTCAGTTCGTGACGTCCAAAACTGTTGATGTGAAGAAGTCCCATGTTGGTCTGACCTTCACCCGTGACAGTTCTGTCAACCATGAGAGCTTCACCGAGCGTGCGCCAAAGCTTGGCGGATTGGTCGAGTTCTATCGCTCACCAGACCGTGTGGCTTGGTCGCCAACTGGTGTGAACGTTCCTGATTATCCAAAGCTGGCTCAAATTTGGTGGCAGCAGATCGGCGACGTGAACTCCGGTGCGTTCACCCCGCAAGAGGCGATGGATCGTCTCGCGGAGGAAATGGACATCACCATGGCGCGTATGCAGCGTGCTGACGAAGGTGCAAACGTCTACGGCGGCTGTGGTCCACGTCTGAATGAAGAGCAATCTGCGGAATACTGGTATGCCAATGGCGGTGCAAAACCACCTTTGGACAACGAAAAGCCGCAGGGTGAGACCGTCGACTATGATGATCTCGTTGCTCGCTGGAACGCGAACTAATCGTCAGTCCCTCTGAATACTCTTCCTGAAGATTGACCTATGGCTGGGGCCTTTTACCAAGGCCCCAGCCAGCTACGAGAAGGTAAAGAATGGCACTCGTTCTGAAAGAAATAACCAAGGTAGTACGGGGTGATACTCATATCAAACCGACTAGCCTGACGCTGGAAACCGGACACTTTAACGTTCTTTTGGGCGAGACCGGTGCAGGCAAGACCTCGCTGATTAAGATGATGGCCGGCCTTGATCCAATCGCCAGTGGCGCTGTTGAGATGGACGGTGTCGACGTGACTGGCCTTAGCACGCAGAAGCGGCGTATCAGTCTCGTGCACCAGTTTTTCGTCAACTATCCGCATATGACGGTTTATGAAAATATCGCCTCGCCCCTGCGCGTGGCAGGCATGGCAAAGTCCGAGATAGAAGATCGCGTGCTAGAGGCGGCAAACATCTTGCAGATTGCCCCCATGCTAAAACGTCGCCCTCACGAATTGTCCGGCGGACAACAGCAGCGCTGCGCCCTTGCGCGCGCCATCGCGAAAGAAAGCCAAGCCGTGTTTTTGGATGAGCCGCTGGCGAACCTTGATTATAAGTTGCGCGAAGAGCTTCGCGAGATGCTACCTGAGCTGTTTTCCGGTCGAAATGCCGTCGTCGTTTACGCGACGTCTGAACCAGAAGAGGCGTTGCTCTTGAGCGGCAAAACCGCCCTCATGATGGACGGCTCGGTCGCGCAATTCGGCCCCACGGCAGAAATCTACCGTGCGCCCGCGACGCTCACCGCGGCGCAGGTCTTCTCTGATCCCCCTATCAACCATGCGCCGGTCCGCAAAACCGGGATGCAGCTGACAATGGGCAAGATTACGTGGAACGCCGCTGGCAACGCGGCAAGCTTGCAAGACGGTGACTATACCCTCGCCATTCGCCCAAACCACATCCTGCCGACCGCAAGCGAGTCATCCAAGGTCGCACTGTCGGGAAAGGTCGGCGTTACAGAACTCAGCGGCTCAGAAAGCTCCGCCCACTTCGACCTTGATGGGCGCGGATGGGTTTCACTTTCCCACGGAACCCACCCCTATCGCATTGGGGAAGATCACACCTTTTACATGGATGCCGACGCGTGCTTATTCTTCGCGCCCGACGGCAGCCGGGTCGCCTGAGGGGGGCGAAATGGCTAAAATCACACTCGAAAAACTGCGGCACAGCTATATGCCGAACCCAAAAAATCCCGACGACTATGCACTCAAGCAGATCGATGTCGATTGGGAAGATGGCGGAGCTTACGCGCTGCTTGGGCCCTCTGGTTGTGGCAAATCCACGCTTTTGAACATCATATCCGGCCTTTTGGTGCCGTCAGACGGGCACGTGAAATTCGATGGCACCGACGTCACTTCACTCTCCCCCGATCAACGCAACATTGCACAGGTGTTTCAGTTTCCGGTGATCTACGACACGATGACGGTTCGCCAGAACCTGTCGTTCCCGTTGAAAAACCGAGGCGTCGATGAAGGCACAATCGCGAGGCGCGTTCGTGAGATTGCGGAGATGCTTGAAGTCACCGACATGCTCGACCGCCGCGCGGCTGGGCTGACGCCGGACAACAAGCAAAAGATCTCTATGGGACGCGGCCTGGTCCGCGACGACGTGAATGTTGTGATGTTCGATGAACCGCTCACGGTCATCGACCCACATCTCAAATGGAAACTGCGATCTAAGCTCAAAGAACTGCACCAGCGCGTTAAAGCCACCATGATCTACGTTACCCATGACCAGACAGAGGCGCTGACCTTTGCCGATCAAGTCATGGTCATGCAGGAAGGCGAGGTCGTTCAAGTCGGCACGCCGGTCGAGCTTTTCGAACGCCCCGCTCATACCTTCGTTGGCCATTTCATCGGCTCACCGGGCATGAATGTTCTCCCCGCAGAACTCAGAGACGGAGGAGCCTTCTTCCAAGGCCAAAGCGTCGCCCTTGATGGGGCCGTAGAAAAAGGCACCGCCGGAAAAATTGAAATTGGCGTGCGCCCTGAATTTGTCAGTCTTGGCGATACAGGCATCCCCGCTCAAGTGCGCAAAATCGCGGACGTGGGCCGGCATCTTGTTGTCGAAGCCATGGCGGGCGATCAAAAAGTCGCGGCCATCATGAACGGACCTTCGCCAATGCAAGGGGACACCGTGCATTTGCAATTCGACCCAGCCCATACACGCGTCTATTCGGACGGCTGGATCGCGACGGGAGCAGAGCAATGAAAACCGAAAACCCCAAGGGCTGGTACTTCGTTCTCCCGGTCTTGATCCTCGTCGCGTTCAACGCGTTGATCCCGATGATGACGGTGGTGAATTACTCCGTCCAAGAAACCTTCGGGAACAACCTGTTCTTCTGGGAAGGGCTGACATGGTTCGAACAGATCCTGAGATCCGAACGATTTCATGCGGCCTTAGGTCGTCAGTTCCTGTTCACGTTCTTGATCCTCATCATCGAAGTTCCCTTGGGCATCGCAATTGCGCTTTCCATGCCCCGCAGCGGTCCTTGGGTGCCGGTCTGCCTCGTCCTTATGGCGCTGCCTATGTTGATCCCTTGGAACGTTGTCGGCGCTATGTGGAACATCTTCGCGCTGCCTGACATCGGCCTGCTCGGCTACTTCGTGAATCACACGTTGGGGATCAACTATGACATGACGCAGAACCCTCTTGCGGCATGGATCACGATCGTCACGATGGACGTCTGGCACTGGACCTCACTTGTTGTTCTGCTGTCCTATGCTGGTCTTGTGGCAATCCCAGACGCATATTACCAAGCTGCCAAAATCGACGGCGCGAGCAATTGGAGTGTCTTTCGGTTCATTCAACTGCCCAAGATGAAAAACGTCCTAACCATCGCGATCCTGTTGCGCTTCATGGACAGTTTCAACATCTACACCGAGCCCTTCGTTCTTACGGGGGGAGGCCCCGGCAATTCCACCACCCTTCTCTCTATCGACCTCGTCAAAATCGCCCTTGGTCAATTTGACCTCGGCCCCGCCGCCGCGATGTCGCTGATTTATTTTGCAATCACGCTCTTTGTGTCTTGGCTGTTCTACACGCTGATGACCAAAGACGATCTGAACTAAAGGAGGGCGCGATGAAACTTCGATCCATCGTCCCAATCGTCTATATTTTCTTCCTGATGTTGCCGATCTACTGGCTCGTCGCGATGAGCTTTAAGACCACAAATGAAATCCTCGCAGGCTTTTCCCTGTTCCCGCAAACCTTCACTTTAGAGGCCTATAAGACGATCTTCACCGATCCGACGTGGTATTGGGGCTACATCAACTCGATCATCTATGTGTCCTTGAACACAGTGATCTCTGTTGCTGTTGCTTTGCCTGCGGCCTACGCATTTAGCCGGTACCGCTTTCTTGGTGACAAGCAGCTGTTCTTCTGGCTGCTGACCAACCGTATGGCCCCGGCGGCTGTCTTCGCGCTGCCGTTCTTTCAGCTCTATTCTGCCGTCGGCATCTTTGACACCCATCTGGCAGTCGCGTTGGCGCATTGCCTGTTTAACATTCCACTGGCGGTCTGGATTCTTGAAGGTTTCATGGGCGGTGTGCCAAAAGAGCTGGATGAAACAGCCTTTGTCGATGGCTACTCTTTCCCACGCTTTTTCGTGTCGATCTTCATTCCGACGATCAAAGCGGGTGTCGGCGTCGCGGCGTTCTTCTGCTTTATGTTCTCATGGGTTGAACTGCTGCTTGCCAAAACCTTGACGGCCGTTGCAGCGAAACCGATCGCGGCGACAATGACAAAGACAGCCTCCTCCGCAGGCTATGAACTCGGCCTGTTGGCCGCGGCAGGCACCCTGACGATCATCCCTGGAGCAATCGTCATTTACTTTGTTCGCAATTACATCGCGAAGGGCTTCGCGATGGGGAGGGTTTGATATGTTTACATGGATGGCATGGACCTGGCCAACGGCCTTCATATTCATTGGTCTTTTTTCTGCAATGGGCCTCCTCACCGTGTTGGAGCTCAAGTTTCCAGGCGGGAATGAGCGTAAAGGCATCCTAGGGCTGACAACCACACGTGGAGACCGCCTGTTCTTAACCTGCCTTGGCACGGCGTTCATTTTTCTAGGCTGGCTTGGACTGGTCGGAATGCCGCTTTGGGCACCGCTCGGCATCGCGATCAGTTGGGGCATCTTATGCTTTTGGAAAGTCTGACTTAGGTCGCGAACTGCGTTAACGAAAGTGTATTCCCACAGGGGTCTTTGAACCAAGCAATCTTACTTCCATCAGGGGTGCTCCAAACCCCTAGGTCGTTCTGCGGCAGGGATTCAAAGACCTCAAACACCACCCCCTTCGAGGCCAACTTTTTGATCGCGGTTTCGATATCCTCAACCTGCCAGACGTACACAGTGAAATTGGCCGGCGTGATCGAGGGCACAATTTGTACGCGCAACATATGGCCCCTATCTAGGAAAACGAGCGCAAATGGAGATTCATCATCAAGCGCCAACCCCATGGTTTCGCCATAAAAGTGCTTGGCCTTCTCAGGCGCCGTCGTTGCGATGAATGAGATCGGCTTGATGAGACAGAACCTATAACTACCAGCTGCGCTGCGCCAAGGAATTCAGCTGATCTATCCGCTCCAAGTTCACAACAGTGGAGAGCATGATCCGCTCGTGGCTCCAGTCAGCGGGCTTGGACAGCGAAGTTGCGGCCCCCACAATCAAAACGCTCAAGCAAACGGAAAAGGCAAGACCGGCCCACTTTGTTTCTCGCGTTGGTCGATCAAGATCGTGAGCAATTTCCAAAATCCGCGACATCATCATTGACTTGCGCCCGCGCCAAAATAGCGGCCGACCGGTCAAGGCAACCCCAAAGGCAGAAGGCTCGCCGCTGGTTTTGGTGGACGCTTTCGCAACCGAAAGCAACCGGAGCGCATAACTGTGGGCATCCAGAAGATTTCGCGCCAAATAAGCTCGGTCACAAGCCAGCTCGCCCAGTTTACGCACACGTCCGGACAGGTACCAATAGCCGGGATTGAGCACATAGATTGGTGAAATCAACGAAATTAGCACCTCAGCTGTAACATCGCCTTGGCGGACGTGCTGCAATTCGTGACCCAACGCCATAGAAACCGCTGCATGGTCGTTCATCATGTCTGTTGGCAGCACCACATAGTGCCGCCAGGGCCCTCGCGTCGAAAACGGCACGCTGATCCCAGACGCAGCGATAACCTTCAACCGCTTGGTCTCGCGAACAACGAGCCCGCCTACGATTGCATGACGAATTCGAATGTAGTTCAGCGCCAGATAGCCGATCCGCCACACCAAAGCTGTCACAAATACCGACAAAATCAATTTGGCCGTCAAACTTTGCCCCGAGGCAATGTCCCTCACCCAAGATGAGCGGAACTCGACTATGTGGTTCATCTCAATGGCGCTGATCGAGATGTTGCCCTTTAAATACTGGGCGACAACAGCATCGGTCGCGTTTATCGGCATCGCATAAGGCGTGGCCATGATGAGCGGCAAAACAAGCGGAAGCATAAGCACGCTCGCGCAGACTGAGTAGCCAACCCGTCGTCGGGTCTGAAAGTGTCGCCGCTGGCCCGTCAGGGCATAGCAAAGTTCAAATACAGCATAAATCAACGCAGCCAAAAGGACCATCATCTGGCCCCAGACCACCCCCCCTACGATATCATGAGCTGTCATCTTTCCCGATCCTCGTGTCAATGATCTGTTTGATCTCTTGGATCATTTCATCCGTCAGTTCACCATCATCCACCAGTCGCGCGACAAGCGCTGTCGGGGTTCCTCCAAACAGTGAGTTCGACAGATTTTTTAAAGAGCGTCCCTCATAGTCGCTCTTCTGGATTGCGGGCGCATAATAGAATGTGCGCTCCCGTCGTTCTGATGTCGCAAAGCCTTTTTCCTCAAGGATTTTCATCATCGTGGCAATGGACGTATAAGCGCGCTGCGTTCCGTCGGACAAAGCAGCCATGACATCTCTTACCGTTCCGGATTTGATTTTCCAGAGAACTATCATGAGTTCGAGCTCAACATCCGTGAGCATTTCCGTACGTCTACGCGCCAAAAATCCGGTCCTTTAGCCAAGTCTATTAATTCTTTAGTACATTGGAGCCGACACTTGCGTCAAATGATTACTTTTCCTCGCAAAGTCGCGACCCAAGTCAACTAATAAATTAGTTGACGGGCGAAGTGTCCTCGTGATCCAGTGAACCTTGATGTGTATCCACGAGACCCAAGCTTGATGAGCAGGCCGCACCGAAACAAGGCGCTGCTGTTCATATTGCCAGCTTTAATCATACTGATGTTCAGCTTTGTTTTGCCGTTTATGGCGATCGTAAACTTTGCCGTGCATGACGTTTTTGCCGGGAACACCTTTGTCTGGGCTGGGGCGCATTGGTTCCAACAGATTATGCGGTCTGCGGAATTCTGGGCGACCTTGGGGCGGACGTTTCTTTACGCCTGTCTCGTCATAGCCATCGAGGTCCCCTTGGGTATTTGGATCGCGCTCAATTTGCCCAGGACCGGCCGATGCGCGATCTTGTATATCATGGTTATTGCCGTGCCATTGCTCATCCCTTGGTTCGTCGTCGGGTTGATCTGGAAGATCATCACCGACGCTTCAATTGGGCCGCTGGGATCATTGGCTGCCGCCATTACACAGTATTACAATCTGAACGACCCGGTTGTCGCGTGGGCTGTGATCCTCTTGGCAGATGTTTGGCACTGGACTGGGCTTGTTGTCTTGCTCTGCTACGCAGGATTGGTGGCAATCCCCAACGCGCATTACCAAGCGGCGCAAATCGATGGGGCGTCACGTCCCGCGATATTTAGATATGTTGAGGTCCCAAGGTTAAAGCGGGTTTTGATCATCGCCGTGCTGCTGAGATTGACCGACAGTTTGATGGTGTACATCGAGCCTTTTATGATCACGCGCGGTGGCCCTGGAGTTGCGACGACATTCGTGTCGCAAGACTTGATCCAAACCGCCATGATGGAGTTTGATTTTGGTGAGGCGAGTGCGGCAGCTCTTATCTACTTCCTGATCATGCTGACCCTATCTTGGGCGTTGTTCCGAATTATGACGGCCCCCGATGCTTAGAGGCCGCGCACGCAATCGGCTGGTGCCCTTGGTCTACGTGGGCTTCGTGCTTCTACCTTTATACTGGTTGGTGATCGTCAGCTTCATGACGCAAGAGGAAGCGACCTCTGGTCTCGCGTTCTTCCCGCGCGAGCCGACCCTAAACAACTACCTCTACATCCTGACGGACACAGGTTGGGCCATGGGGTTCGTCAACGCAGGCATCTACACTGCGATGAACGTGAGCCTGTCGTTGCTGGTCGCCATCCCAGCAGCTTTCGGCTTTGCGCGGTATCGTTTCATTGGTGACACGCATTTTTTCTTCTGGTTCCTCGCATCGCGGATGACCCCATCAGCCGTGTTGTTCCTCCCCCTTGTTCAGCTTTATTCAGAAATCGGGCTGATGGACCGCCATCTGGGTGTTGCCCTTGCACATTGTTTGTTCACAGTGCCCGTGGCGGTCTGGATCCTTGAAGGGTTCATCAAACACATTCCACCTGAACTCGACGAAACGTCTCGAATAGACGGGCGAAGTGACATCACCTTTCTGTTTCGCGTGCTCCTGCCTGTTGCAGCTCCCGGAATTGGCGTAGCAGCGTTCTTTTGCTTCATGGCCTCATGGGTTGAACTGATCCTCGCAAACGCGCTGACCACAACTGAAGCCAAGCCTATCGTCGCCGTGCTGTTCCGGGCTGGAGGGCCGTTGGGGTTCGTCCACTTACCAATCCTTTGCGCAGCTGGGGTGCTGACGATTATACCCGGATTGTTTCTCGTGTACTTTGTACGGCACCACTTAGCGCGAGGCTTGTCGATGGGCCGCGTCGGACGAATTTAGGGGCCATAATATTGCCGATTTGCGCGCGGGGAGGCGTCGCAGACGTTTGAAATACAAGCGGTATTCCTGCGCGCATGCGCCTTCCCAGCATGGGGCTTTACTCAACAATTGCCGGAAAATTAGTTGATTTCGATCCCAACAGGAGAGCGGCTTACACCGACAAGTTCGGAAGTCCCCACTCCAACCGCGACAAAATCGCTGTACCAGAAAAGAAAAGTAATAAACAAAGCGGACAATCCACAGCCGCCACTTGCACCTCATAGAACAAGTTGCATAGTCAACCACTCAAGAGAGCCCGAGAGAGTCAAAGCCGCCAGCGCTCACGCGGTTTTCATGTCCCATTTGATCGGACAACGGACATTTTCAAGCCGATGGTCTGGCTAACTTAACAAGGAAGCGAAACAAAAATGACGCCCTTCAAAGCCCCACTCGATGATATCCTTTTTTCGCTCAACCAAGTCGCAGGGGCATCCGATCTCCCTGATTGGGATAGCGAGATGGCAGGAGAAATCCTCAACCACTTCGCCGCATTTGCAGAAGGCGTGATCGCGCCGCTTGATGAGCCGGGTGATGCACAAGGTTGTACTCTCAAGGATGGTGCGGTCCGCATGCCGGACGGATTTCGCGAGGCCTACAAAGAATTGGCAGACGGAGGTTGGCAGGGATTGAGCGCACCGGAAGCCTATGGCGGTATGGAGCAAGGTCATCTTGTGGCGGCCATCGTGTCGGAGGTGTTTTCCGGCGCGAACCATGCGATGCAGATGGTCTGCAACTTGGTGCCGGGGGCGATAAGCACCTTGCTGCGCTACGGAACCGAAGCACAAAAACAAGAATGGATTCCGCGCCTTGCCTCTGGAGACGCGCTGTCCACCATGTGCTTGACCGAGCCGGGGGCCGGTTCGGATCTGAGCCGCGTGCGATGCAAAGCCGAGCGCCGCGAGACCCATTGGGCAATTACCGGCGAAAAGATCTTCATATCCGGTGGGGATCAGGATCTGTCCGAGGATATTCTCCACCTAGTGCTTGCTCGGACAGGCGCGCGCGAAGATGGGGTCAAGGGACTGTCCCTGTTTCTTTGCAGCAAGTCTGAGGCCGGGGCTGCGATTTCGGTCACCCGTATCGAGGAAAAACTGGGCCTACATGCCTCGCCGACCTGTCACATGGTATTTGACGATGCGCCCGCTCAATTGACCGGGGAGGAAGGGGCCGGACCGGCTGCGATGTTCACGATTATGAACCACGCAAGAATTGATGTCTCGCTTCAAGGGGTCGCCCATGCCGCCCGCGCGCATGCGATCGCAGACGCCTATGCAAAGGATCGTGTCCAAGGGCGCAAAGCAGATCGAAGCGAAGCCGTGCTCGCGGACCATGCCGATGTTCGGCGAATGCTGGATGAGCAACGCACATTGTCGCTCGGCGCGCGGGCCATGGCGCATATTACATTGGTTGAATTGGAACGCGGCGAGACCCCGGCACTTGTCGATTT
>SPJK01039022.1_pt1 | contig 11693 bp, 8 predicted proteins | sample 3741771 | NCBI WGS metagenome assembly SPJK01 (sample SAMN10925997, study PRJNA522277) | cold seep metagenome | isolation source: Elba SIP-enriched marine methane seep metagenome, extraction at timepoint T2 | place: Italy: coast of Elba, Mediterranean Sea | reverse complement strand
GTTGAAATTATTAAATTTTGAAAATGAAATCGTTGCAGGGTTTGGGTTTAAATCTCAGGAAAACTATCATCAGAAATTTCAAAATTCTCCATTTATCGTTTCATATGCAGTCAAAGCGGTAAAGCGTCGATATAATATCATCCCTTTGACACCGGCCAAAGCGTTCAAACCTAGATTTGCGCTGGTTGGGGGAATGCAACGTAGATGGACAGCGATTAAATGAAAGATCAGGTAGTTATTTATACAGATGGTGCATGCCGAGGTAACCCGGGGCCCGGCGGTTGGGGTGTGGTTTTGAACTATAACGAGAGCCGGAAGGAATTATACGGAGGGGAGCCGGAAACGACCAATAACCGTATGGAGTTAATGGCGGCCATAGAAGCGCTGGAAGTGTTAAAAAGACCTTGTCAGGTGAAATTATTTACAGATTCGACCTATGTTTTAAAAGGGATTACCGAATGGATGAAAAGTTGGAAAAAAAGAGGCTGGAAAACAGCTTCTAAAAAGGCGGTCAAGAATGAAGATTTATGGCGTCGCCTGGATACTGCAATAGCCCCACATGAGATAGACTGGCAATGGGTGAAAGGACATTCGGGAAATGCCGGCAATGAACGTGCGGATGAATTGGCAAACATAGGCATTGATTCAAAAATTAAAAGAGGAGAGAACCCGAATGGCTAAGTCGTTACAGGATCAGTTGTTGAACATGGGTGTTGCCAGTGAGAAACAAGCGAAAAAGATTAAGGCTGATAAACGCAAACAAAAAAAGCAACAGCAAAAAAACAGTGTCGATGAAAAGCAGAATACAGTTAAACAGGCGGCATTAGCTAAAGCTGAAAAAGACAAGCAGTTGAACAAACTGAAGCAACAGCAAGCTGAACAAAAAGCAAAAGCGGCGCAAATTAAACAATTGATTGATGCCAACAAAATGCTGATGGGTGATGAGCAGATTGCTTATCATTTTGCTGTCAACAACAAAATCAAAACAGTGTATGTGAATGATTCGATAAAAGCCCAGCTTACTGAAGGCAAATTAGCGATTGTCGCATGTGATACCGGTTATCAAGTAGTTAATCTGGAGATCGCAGAAAAAATCAAAAGCAGAGATTCTGATAGTGTATTTGTTCAGGATCAATCAGAAAAAACAACATCAGAAAATGATGACTATAAGGATTTCGAGATTCCCGATGATTTGATGTGGTAATTAAATCTGGAAACCGTGGATAACTGATTTTTCTAGGCTAAAGGAAAGGTTTTGAAAATAACGGTTCTTTTGAAAAGTCGCGCAGGATGGGCAAGTGCTTGCGAGCCCATCTCAACGAATAGTGCTTATCCCAGGGAAAGGGGAGCCTTTTTGATCTTTAACGGCCGCGACGTCCCGGTTTTTGTGTTTCGAAATTGACTCTCAGGGTCTTTCCGTTAAATTCTTTGCCATCCAGTCCAGCAATGGCAGCGCGTGCTTCGTGACCTTCCATTTCGATAAAAGCAAACCCTTTGCAACGTCCTGAAAACATATCGGTCACCAAGTTGGTAGAGCGAACCGTACCAAATTGTGAAAACAAATCTTGCAGGTCCTTTTCATTCGTATCGCCGGCTAAATTACCTATAAATAATTTTTTCAAAGTTGTTCCTCAGTTTGAAGAGAAGGGCAGGGCTTAATAACGCACACTGCCCCCTGCTTCCTGCAATGGCAGGATGATAAATAAGATGGGCCGGTTACAGGGTTTTAGACCGTAACGTTAGTCGCTTGAGGACCTTTTGGGCCGCTTTCAACATCGAAAGTAACTTTTTGGCCTTCTTTTAGGGTTTTAAACCCGGTGCCTTGTATTGCACTGAAATGAACGAAAACGTCTGATCCGCCATCGTCTTGCGAAATAAAACCGAAACCTTTAGTTTCGTTAAACCATTTAATTGTACCTGTCGCCATGTGAACTTCCGTTAATATGTTAGGGTTGAGAAAAATAATGCGTACAGGTAATGAAAAAAAGGTGATATCGGAGGGAACTCGTTTGGAAAATTTTTGGATTGACGAAGTTTAGGTGAACTACCCGCAACTGGTTTTACGTTAAAATTACGTGTCAGTTGGAGTGCTTAACAGCTAATACCATCAAAATAAAATCGCAAAAAAATTCGTGTGCCTATAACAAAATCTGTAGCTTTGAGCACTATACGAGAAAATGCCAGGAATTGCCAGTAAATTCGTAAAATAAATACCGGATTGTGTTAGGTGCCAGTTAGTGATGCTTACTTACGGTTTTATTCGCTTTTTAATGTGCCGTACCTCATCCTTGAGGCACAATAACTATGAATAATTGATCCACACTAACTTGTTAAGCGCTGAACAAGTTCAGGCTGTTATAAGTATGGCCGGGAAATAACATGTTGGCCTGTGCAGGGTTATGTCCCATGTGATCGAACAACATATCTCCTAAAATATCCCGATAATCGACAGTGGAGGTCAAATAACGGTTCTGGTATAGATTTTCCTCAGCTAGTCCAGGCCATGCGCCGTTCATATAGATGCCGCCCTGGACCTGGTTTCCAAACAAAAACCAGCTGGAAGCATTACCATGATCGGTACCGAAACTGCCGTTCTCTTTGACTGTGCGACCGAATTCTGTTTCGACTAGTACGATGACATCATCCATTTTGGTGCCTAAATCGGCAATGAGCGCTGCGATACCGTCGGATAACTCTCCTAATCTTCTGGACAAACGGCCACCAGGTTCACCTGCACCTTGGTCACTATGGGTATCATAACCGCCATGGTTGATGGTGACTGCCTGTAGATTGATATTTGGGTCTTTGATTAACTGAGCGGTTTCGCGAAGTTGCCGCCCATAAGACCCGTTCGGGTACATTGCTCCATTTTCAACTACATAACCGGCAGTGTCAATGGCGGCGACTGCATCAAGATTTGAAAACAAAGTTTGACCGAATTGTTGTACCAATTGTCGGTAAGCGGTTTGGGGGGTAGGGTTTTGCTGGTAAACCGGTAATACCGAATTGATCAGATCCAATTGTTCTTGAGTTTGCAGACCCAAATTAAAAGAATCGATGAAAGAAAAAGATTGTACAGGCACCGATCCACGTAACGATTGTGCTAAACTGCTGCCGAAACCAACTGCCTGTAAAGGAACATTCATCGGGTCGGCCTGTAGTTTCCTGTTAATCCATCCGTCAAGGTTATCGAGGTCGGCAGTGCCCGGATTTTCTATGGAAATACCGCTTTCAATATAATGCTGACTACTAAAATGTGAACGTGACGGCGATGGATAATGAGCGGTAGGAAATACCGCCATATTGCCATCATTATAAACCGGCATTAACGATGCCATACTTGGATGCAAGCCGAAAAATCCGTCCAGATCTAGCACGGGATTAGCTTGACCCGATCCCGGAGCCGGTATAGCGATACTAGGACGGTGTACATAATAATCTCCATCCCCGTAGGGTACAACGGTGTTTAAACCGTCGCAACCTCCACGTTGAAAGATAATGACCATTGTTGGCATTCCCACAGGGGTAGCCTGGGCCGATGACATTAAAGGAACCCGGAATACGCTGCTTCCTGCAGTCACCAAACCGGTTCCCAGCATGCCTTTAATAAAATTTCTTCTATTCATTGTAAATCTCCTGAAAACAAGCTTGGTTTATTGGAACTGATATTGTGGATAGCTCATGACGTTACCGTTCATTTGCCGTAATAGCTCATCCGCATCCGGGTTTGATATATCAAAGCCCTGACCGAGGATGTTTAAGGCATTATCGCGTGCCAGATCGGTAAAATCATCGCCGACCGTCAATTGCAATAAATACCCGACGATGCCATCCGCTGTTTCAACACCATTAGCAAGATAGAAGGTTAATGGGTCAGTGTTGCTATCACCGGAGTCCGGTTGATTGCGAACCATTTCATTTATCCATTTCATCCTTTCGATCAAGGAGCTGGCATTTATCCAATCAGATCCGATTTCAGACCAACCGGTTGGGACTGGGTTTTCATATAAACGATAGCCCATTGCCCGGATCGGTCCGGCCAAGTCGTTGGAATCAGATGTGGCGTCAAGATTGCGTAATGCACCAATGACAAACTCGACCGGAGTTTTAATTTTACTGCGGTAATTGGCAACATCATTGAATTCCGCTGATGTCATGATCAAACTCAAGACTTGCTCAATTTGGTCATCTGCATCTGCCATGGTCAAAAACTCAAGCGCACAACGGTCCACCAAGGTCTGCGGTGGCGTATCGTTGACAAACAGAGTTACCAGTTTGCCGCAAATGAAATTAGCGGTTGACGGGTGTCTTGCCAAAGCATCCAGTAGCATTTCCCCTTGTTCGACGCCACCAGCAGGGATTAGGATCTGTTGCGGGGTATTTTCAAACATCAGGTAAGCACCATCGGAATGCTGGGTTGCATCAAAAAAGAATGCACCATTCATAATATGCCAGCCGGTAAATATTTCCGCGCCATATTCAACATCCTGATCGGTATAACCGCCGTTGACACCCATGGTATACAGCTCGTCCACTTCACGAGAGTAATTCTCATTGGAATCGCCTGCTACATTGCTGATGCTGTCCAGATAAATCAACATGGAGGGGCTTTTGGCACTGATTTCCAGCAAGTCACCGAAGTTTCCTAAGGCATTGGCCCTGAAAGCCTGGTTTTCAGCCAATTCAAATGCAACGGTGTTGCTAACATCGACACCTTGTGCATTGGCACGGGTGGTATTGATGTCGGTATTGAAATGGTTATCCCAGAACAAGGTCATCACTTCCAGTAATTGCCGTCTACTGTACAACATATGTTGTAGAGACCAGGCCTGAAGTTCTTCTTTGCTAGTCGGATCGTTGCCTAGCATCGCTTCAAATGCACTGTCGTCAATGGTAGAAGGATTTAGCTGTTGATTCAGAAACGTCACAGCACCAATTGATTCAACTTCAGCTTTCAAATCCGGTGAGTTACCGAAAGTGATGCGGCTGATCATTTGCGTATTGCTGTAATCGACGGGAACCACCGTAAGTTGTATGACATTCGAGGATGGATTACCGACCGTGTCAGTGGCGTCTAAGGTGATATCGACAGTTCCGTTTTCTGTCATTAAGCCATTATCAATGACCAACGTCCAGTTACCGTTGCTAATTGAAAAATCAATGGCTTGATCAATCAATGTTTGCGGTAATAGTGAGTCCTGCAATGATGCGCTCAGGCTGGAAACGCCGGTTAAGTCGCTAACTGTGCCGGATAACAGAAAGCCAGTGGACGGTACATCATCGTTATCGTTATGTGAAACAAAATTGATTACCGGTCCTTCGTTGTCTTCAACCACAGTAACCATAATACTACTATTGGCCTGGTTTTGGGCCAGATCAAACACGGTTGCCGTAAGTTGGATGGTGTTATCAACACTGACCAATACAGCAGGGACATCGGCGGACCAACTATTATTCGCCTGATTATAACTTGCCGCAAGAGTTGAATTACCTTTCACCGGGTCACTCACAACTAGATCAATTCTATCGATAGAACGGTTATCGGTTGCGGTACCTGTAATTGAAAAACCTAAATTTGGTACGCTACCATTATTTTCCGGAGTAACGAATGTGATATTCGGTGGTGTCAGGTCTAATTCGTTTTCACCATTTTCAGTGACTACAAATTGATATTCACCTGTATTGCTAAGCAAAGCACTATAATATTTTTTCCAGTTTCCGAAAGGGTTATAGGCTTTTAAAACATAAATTTTACCGGTTTCGATGCCGGGTAGAGTGAAGTTAATCTGACCCAAAGCCGTGGTTTTCCCTTTCATGCTTTTCTGCAGGGTGCCATCCGATAGTTTTTCATAAGCTGTAACAGAAACCTCCGGTAATGCTTGATTTGTGTCTCCATTGATTAGAAAGGCTTGTACATTGCCTTCTATCAACACTTCACAATTAGCTTGGTTACAATCGATGTTATCAAAGACTGATTCAACCTGATGTTGGACCTTGATGTCATAGGTTTCACGTAATAATGCAATGGTTGTTTCGTGACTTTTCCAGTTGGACTTGGAAACCCGTTCTCCATTTGCGGTATTATCACTACCATCAGGGATATGAGTGGATGAATGGACATTCAGCAAGCCAGGAAATTTGATAGACAGGGTTGATGTCAGGTCATTGACTTCACAAGCCCCGGAGCTGCAATCAACAGTATCAATCACTTTTTGTAATGCAGCTTGTCTGACGACAACATCAAATGTTTGTCGGAAAACTGCAATTTTAGCTTGATCGTTTTTCCAATTCTGTTTAGTCACTTCACCGCCTTCAGCAATGCCTTCCACATTATCGGGAACTTTGACCGAAGTATGAACACTACGTAATCCTGGAAAATTCACAATTAATTCGGCAACCAATTGGTCAACTGCACAGAGACCGCTAGTACAATCGACAGCATCTATGATCATTGGCTCCGAAGCGCTACGCTTTACTTTAAGGTCATAGATTTGGCGAAATACCTTGATGATCGCTTGATTGTTCTGCCAATTCATTTTAGTTACTTCTTTACCTTCGGCGACACCAGGTTGGTTATCAGGAACCAACACGGAAGTATGTACACTGCTCATGTTGGGAAATTCAACAGTTAATGTTGCAGTAATATCATCTACCTGACAACTATCGCCTGTGCAATCGAGGTTATCGATAATCATGGGTTCCGAATTGCCACGTTTTACCGAGATATCGTAATGCTGCTTAAATACCGTCAATACAGCCTTGTCTGTCTGCCAATTCAGATGTGTCACTTTGCCGCCTTGCGCAGTACCATCAACGCCATCCGGATTCAGTACGCTGGTATGCACGCCACTCATTTCCGGAAAATTGACAGTCAGCTTGGATGTTAATTGATCCACAACGCATTGACCGCTTTCACAGTTAACATCATCCACGATGATTGCTTCAGAATTGCCTTTTTTAATACTTAGGTCATAGATTTGTTTCAGTACCGCAATTTCGGTCTGATTATTTTGCCAGTTTTTGTTGGTAAATACTTGGCCTCCAGCGGTGTTCGCCGCTCCATCAGCTTCCCTGACCGATGTATGGACGCTGCTCATACCGTCAAATTTTACGGTCATTTTTGCAACCAATCCGTCTACTGTACAGTTACCTGTGGTACAGTCCACATTGTCTCGTATCATAGCGGCACTGTCTTTACGCCTGACACTAACATCATATGACTTTTTAAAAACAGTAATTGATGCCTGATCGCTTGCCCAGTTTTTGCGGGTGACTAGTTCACCGTTAGCTGCATTGTCTACTCCGTCCGGAACCAGAACATTGGTATGCATGGCACTCATGCCGGGAAAAGCAACGGTCATAACCGCGGTGATATCGGTGATTTCGCAACCACCGACAGGGCATTGGAAATCATCGACGATATAGGTATCGCCGCCTTTTTTAATCTTAATATCGTATTGGCCGGGAAATAAAGTTAGTACTGCCTGATCGTTTTGCCAGTTCAAGTTGGTAACTTTATCGCCATTTGCAGAATCTGCAACGCCATCCGGTAGATGAATTGAAGTATGTACACTGCTGAAACCAGGAAAATTTACAGTTAAGGTAGTGGTCAAATCATCAACCTGGCAGGAACCTGATGAACAATCGATATTATCTAAAGCCAGTGTGCTGGAGCCATGGACAATGGATAAATCATACATGCTGCGAAAAACCGGGATTTGTGTTTGTTGATTTTGCCAGTTTTTCTTAGTGAACTCTTCGCCACTAGCTTGACCCGATACATTGTCAGGGATTCGTACCGAGGTATGAACACTATTCAGACCGGGAAAATTGATGGTCAGATTAGCGGTTAATCCATCGACCATGCAGGAACCGGAACGGCAGTCAACACCATGTACCATAATGGTTTCCGCGCCTTTGTTGATTTTCAAATCCACTTGTTGACGCAAAATTGTGATAGATGTCTGATTAGTCTTCCAATTCGAATGAGTGATTTTTTCACCGTCCACAGTGTTGGCGTTACCATCATCAACATGAACTGAAGTATGAACACTGCTCAGTCCATCAAATTTCACCGTTAGCTGGGCGGTAAGATCATTGATCTGACACTGCCCTGATTGACAATTGACATTGTCGATAATGGTGGTTGAGCCGCCTTTTTGCACAGCGACATCAACAATCTGTCTCAGCACCGGAATGATTGCCTGGTTGTTTTGCCAGTTTTTTGAGGTGATTTTTTCGCCTGAAACCTGACCGACTACTTGATCCGGTACAAATACAGCTGAATGTACACTGCTAAGTCCTGAAAAATTGATGGTTAATTCAGCAACAATGTTATTAACCTGGCAGCTGTCGCCGCTACAATCAACATTATCGATGATTAACCGGCCTTCGCCTTTGCGTATGACCAGATCATAGATACCTTGCGGTAATTCAATCGTAGTCTGGTTGTTTTTCCAATTTGAGTTGGTGATTGTGGCTCCATTTGCTGCCCCTGAAACCCCATCGCTAGTTTTAACTGCTGTATGGACGCTGGACAGGCCTGGGAAGTTTATTTGAAGTGTGGCTGTGTTAACCGATTCTTCAGCATAGGATGCAGCTGAAAATAAACACATAAACACCAGCAAAACATTAATGAAACAGAACCCTCTAGTTTGTTCATTTTTATGCCGCATGAATACTCTCCTGAGTGAAACGAGTGAAATCAAGTTGAGAGTATGGCAGAGAAATTAATTTGAAATAACCGAGGAAATGTGAGCTAAAACACAGAATTAGCATTCAATTTTGCGAATCAGTTCTCATAAATTAAATTAACAATGTTGAATTGCCTGAAATGAAAATAATCCCCCAGAATCAGTTTAATATCTGATCAAAAATGAATAATGATATATGTTTGTTTGAGGAGGCTGGTGATGTGTTTATAGCCGATTACCCATTAGGGGAACAATAAATAGACCGCATCATCCTCAATATGAATTGGCAAGGGCTCAAGACTTTGCATCATACAAGGCCCTTGTATGCATAAACCATCATTAAGTTGAAATAGCGCCCCATGTATTGCGCAGATGATGAAACTGTCGTCGAAATTCAAAAAATTATCCGGTTGCCAGTTCAGTTCTGCTCCTGTGTGGGGGCACAGGTTTTTATAAGCATAAACCGACGCGTCTTGTCTCACTACAAAAGCCTCAATGGATTCGCCCTGTGCATCAAGGTAGCTAAAGCCTTTGGTAGTCAGATTATCCAATTCGGATAAGTTCATTATCAGTTTTTTTTCAGACATTTTTTTGCGTGTTTAGAAATTGATTAATTGTCACTGCGGCTATCATAACAATAGGTCAAGTGATGTAATAAAAGTATTTGTAAAGATTGTGGTGAGCGATTTGTGGGTATAAGTATCTGATTTATTATTAAGTAATACCGCCTATTACTCTGCACTTGGAGTATAAAAATAAGTAATTAGACATCTTAGTGTTGAGCAAAAACTTTTTTTTGCACTCCTGTAAAATACGCTGAGTAGTTAGCGTCTTGTTAATATTAATTTAATGAATAGTGATTGTATTAATCGCTTTGTTAATCGATAGTTTACAGATGATAGGAATTGATTGGAAAATTGGCTAATTCAAAATTAGCTTGCAATCTACCTGATATTACTTTAATTTGTACCGTCTGATTAGGCTAGGGGTGCTGCTTAAAAGCGGCTGAGAAACACCCTTTGAACCTGACCCCGGCTAATACCGGCGTAGGAAAGCCAACACCTGCGCTTGTTTTTATTTTATTTGTAGGAGATAAGCATGAGCGCTGTCCGAAAAGATGTTTCCCCCACCTCCATGAGTTCCGTAAAAATAGACCCGTATCCCGCTTCGGAAAAAGTCTATGTGCAAGGCAGTCGTGATGATATTCAGGTACCCATGCGAAAGATCACCCTGTCCGACACACCGGTCAGCTTTGGTGAGGAAAAAAACCCACCGTTGTATGTTTACGATACTTCAGGTGTCTATACCGATATTAATGTTCAAGTGGATTTGCAAAAAGGTCTGGGATCGGTACGTGACAATTGGATCAATGAGCGAGATGATACCGAATTACTGGATGGGCCCAGTTCCCAATTCGGCCAGGAACGTTTAACTGACCCTGACACTGCGCATTTGCGTTTTGAGCATATTCGAACACCCCGTAAAGCCAAAGCTGGTGCGAATGTGTCACAGATGCATTATGCCCGACAAGGCATTATTACACCGGAAATGGAATATATCGCAATCCGCGAAAACCAAAAAATGGAAGAAATGCAGGAACAATGCAAAAATCAACATCCTGGTCAATCTTTCGGCGCTGCCATTCCTTCAGTCATCACCCCGGAGTTCGTTCGTGATGAAGTGGCTAGAGGTAGAGCGATCATTCCTGCCAACATCAATCACCCGGAACTGGAACCTATGATTATCGGCCGGAATTTTCTGGTTAAAATCAATGGCAACCTGGGTAACTCAGCGGTTACTTCTTCGATTGAAGAAGAAGTGGAAAAAATGCTCTGGGCGATTCGTTGGGGTTCCGATACGGTGATGGACTTATCCACCGGTAAAAATATACACGAAACCCGTGAATGGATTTTGCGTAATTCTCCAGTGCCAATCGGTACCGTACCCATTTATCAAGCCTTGGAAAAAGTTAACGGCAAAGCTGAAGACCTGACCTGGGAAATTTTCCGTGATACCTTGATCGAGCAAGCAGAGCAGGGCGTGGATTATTTTACCATCCATGCGGGTGTACGTTTACAGCATGTACCTTTAACTGCGAAACGCGTGACCGGTATAGTCTCCCGCGGTGGTTCAATCATGGCTAAATGGTGCTTGGCGCATCATACCGAAAGCTTTTTATATACTCATTTCGAAGACATCTGCGAAATCATGAAAGCCTATGATGTCTCATTTTCATTAGGCGATGGTCTGCGTCCGGGCTCGATTGCTGATGCCAATGACGAAGCGCAGTTCGGTGAATTGGAAACTCTCGGTGAATTGACCCAAATTGCATGGAAACACGATGTGCAAACCATGATCGAAGGCCCTGGACATGTGCCGCTGCACATGGTCAAAATTAACATGGAAAAGCAACTGGAAGACTGCCACGAAGCGCCTTTTTATACCTTAGGTCCGTTGACCACTGACATTGCCCCGGGCTACGACCATATCACTTCCGCCATCGGCGCCGCTAATATTGGCTGGTACGGCTGTGCGATGCTCTGCTATGTGACCCAAAAAGAACATTTAGGCTTGCCCAACAAGCAAGACGTACGCGAAGGTATTGTTACCTATAAGGTTGCCGCACATGCTGCCGATCTGGCAAAAGGCCACCCCGGCGCGCAGGCGCGTGATAATGCCATGTCCAAAGCCCGTTTCGAATTCCGCTGGGAAGACCAATTCAACATCGGACTGGACCCGGAAAAAGCCCGCGAATTCCACGACGAAACTTTACCGCAGCAATCCGCTAAAGTCGCGCATTTCTGCTCTATGTGTGGCCCTCATTTCTGCTCCATGAAAATCAGTCAGGATGTCAGGGATTATGCCGCAGAAAAAGGCTTGGAAGAAGAAAAAGCCTTAGAAGCCGGTATGGATGAAAAGTCCAAGCAATTTTTGGAAGAGGGTGCGGATATTTATCATAAGGTTTAATTGAAAACCTGACATTGAAACCCGGTTAATCAT
>SPJK01001935.1_pt1 | contig 11697 bp, 16 predicted proteins | sample 3741771 | NCBI WGS metagenome assembly SPJK01 (sample SAMN10925997, study PRJNA522277) | cold seep metagenome | isolation source: Elba SIP-enriched marine methane seep metagenome, extraction at timepoint T2 | place: Italy: coast of Elba, Mediterranean Sea | reverse complement strand
TCATGCTTCCCTCTTTAAAATACTTAGAAAATAGTTTCGAAGCCACTATAGCGCCCGAGAATACTAAATCTTAGAAGACTTTTGAGTAAACACTTGCGCCCAAAAGGCATGGTAATCGCTTCGGGGTTATTTCATAGGCTGGAATTGTACAATTTATTGCCATCAAATTAAAGCTTTATTTTATAAGCCACTGATATTTAAGTATTAAATTGGGTTATCTTTATCAATAAAAGTATGATCTATATCAAAGTTTTCTGCCAAATATTCGCCTAGGGCTTTAACACCATAACGCTCAGTGGCATGATGACCTGCAGCAACATAGACAATCTCATTTTCAATAGCACTATGGGTGTTTTGTTCAGATGCCTCACCACTGATGTAGGCATCCACGCCTAATGCTACAGCTTCATCTAGATAGCCTTGTGCACCCCCTGTGCACCAGGCAACGGTTTCGATAGTTTTATTGGTGGGCCCAACAATTAACGGCTCACGTTCAAGCCTTTCCGCCACCACTCTATTTAATGCCGAAATACTTAATGGCGTTGAAAACCTGCCATAATTGATTAAATCAAATTTACCAGCGCGGCCTTCTATTACTATTCCAAGTTGCTTGGCCAGCTGTGCATTATTACCGACCCCCTCATGCGCATCCAGAGGTAAGTGATAGCCAACAAGATTAATATCATGTGTTAACAAGGCTTTAATACGACGCTGTTTCATACCGACAATACATGGGTTTTCATTACCCCAAAAGTATCCGTGATGTACAAGAATCATGTCAGCAGAAACATCAATTGCCGCATCTATCAGCGCCTGACTCGCCGTCACACCGGTCACTAACTTACTGATGTTTGGTTTGCCTTCGACTTGCAAACCATTTGGGGCGTAGTCTTTATATTCATGTGGCACTAATAAATCGGTGCAACAATCAATGATCGCCTGTCTTGATACTGTGTTTGCCATATTATAAAAACCCTTCAATTTAATGATGCTATTTGCTTCCTCAGCAACGTACCATTCATAAGCGATTTAGTATAATGTGTTCATCATTTGTTTTCACTAATATTCTTACTTTATGAAATTCATCAAACAATTCTGGTTAAACTTTTGCCAAGCAGTCACAATACTGCTTGCTATTATTTATGTGATTCGCTTGTATGTGCCCGCTTTTCCTGCGCTACTGTTCCAGCAAGAGCCACAAGCGGTCAGCATACAACAAGCAACAAAACCACAACCAAAGACAGCCCCACCTTCCATGCCTGAGTCATTCAGCCTGGCTGCTAGCACGGCCATGCCTGCTGTGGTTAACATTTTTACCAGTAAAAAGCCGCGTGCAAGCAACAATTCCTTGCTCAACGATCCATTTTTTCGTTTCTTTTTTCGCGATCAGTTGCGCCAGTACGAACGCTCACGTAAGCCGCAAACAAGCCTTGGCTCAGGTGTGATTGTTAGCAACCAAGGCCTGATTTTGACCAACCACCATGTTGTTGCAGAGGCCGATGCCATTGAAGTTGCTCTGGCTGATGGTAGAAAACTGACCGCACACCGCGTGGGCTCGGATCCAGAATCAGACCTGGCCTTACTGAAAATAGAAGCCGACAAGCTCCCTGTGATTACTTTTGCGAACATTGAATCCTTAGCAATTGGTGATGTTGTACTAGCAATCGGTAACCCATTTGGGGTTGGCCAGACCGTTACTCAGGGTATTGTCAGCGCATTAGGGCGTGACCATTTAGGGATTAATACCTTTGAAAATTTCATCCAAACAGATGCTTCCATTAACCCAGGCAACTCTGGTGGCGCGTTAGTGAATACTAAGGGCCAATTAGTGGGTATTAATACAGCCATTTATTCCAAAAGTGGGGGCTCTATGGGCATTGGTTTTGCGATCCCGGCAACACTGGCCAAACAAGTACTGGAGCAAATCGCCAATAACGGCAAAGTGACACGCGGCTGGATTGGTATCGAGACACAGGACGTAACGCCTGCTCTGGCGGAGTCTTTTGACCTTGAAATCGCCGCTGGGACAATTATCACAGGCATTTTACGCGATGGGCCAGCTGATAAGGCTGGCTTACGCCCAGGCGACATCATTATTGAAATCCAAGATCAACCCGCAGGCAACAGTGACAAGATGCTGCGTTTAATCGCTTCATTAAAACCTGACACCAACGCGCCCATGTCCGTGCTACGCGAGGGTGAAGTGATTAAACTGAATGTGCAAATTGGCACTAGGCCAGTTAAAGGTTAAACTGCTAGCCAGACGGGTTAGACTCATCTGGTGGGAGCATGACATTGGCTTTTGGCGCCATCATACTGGCTACCCAAATACCCAGTTCGAACAACAACCAGACAGGGATGGCCAGCATAAATTGCGAAACGATATCGGGGGGCGTAAAGATTGCACCGACAATAAACGCCCCAACAATCACATAGGCGCGAGCCTCTTTTAGCGCCACAATAGACACCCATCCCAAACGTACAGCAATCACAACAAAAATCGGCACTTCAAACGCCAATCCAAATGCAAAAAATAACGTTAAGACAAAATCAAGATACTCGCCAATGTCTGTCATGACAGCGACCCCTTCTGGCGCCGTGCCGACAATAAAACCAAACACTAAAGGAAATACTGCAAAAAAAGCAAAGGTCATTCCTAGCAAAAACAACAATGTACCACTGACAATCAGCGGTACCATCAGTTTCTTTTCCGACGCGTATAAACCTGGCGCGATAAACCCCCAAACTTGATACAGTGTGTGAGGGAGTGACACGACAAAAGCGGCCATCATAGCAACCTTTAACGGCACAAAGAAAGGTGTCGTCACCGCAGTGGCAATCATTTGCCCACCTGCCGGCAACTGGCTCAACATCGGCTCAGCCAGTAATGCATAAATCTCTTTGGCAAATGGCAGCATGGCAAGCAACACAACCACAAAGCCTATAACCATGCGCAACAGACGATCTCTGAGCTCAATGAGGTGTGAAATAAAGTTTTCGGTAGGCGTCACGACAGTTTTCTTTTAATCAGTATTCGACAGTAACGGCTTAAGCACTCAGCGTTATTTTCTGACCGCATTTCGCCGCGAGCCCTTCTTGCTGTGTCTGGGTTTTGACTGCCGCTCGATTGGCTGTGTGTCTTCGGGGATAACGTTAAGAAGGTCTTCGTCTGGTTGATCATGCAAATCAAGCGCATCTGGCACACTCTGAAAAGTGCTTTCTAAGTGCTCCACTTCTTCTTGCATGCCTGCTTTGGCCTTATTCATCCCTGCAGCAATTTCACCCTGCAGAGATTTAAGCTCATCAAAGCGAACTTCTCGATTGACTTCCTCTTTGACCTGCGAAATATAACGTTGCACACGGCCGGTAAATCGGCCAAGACTACGCGCGACGGTTGGTAGTTTTTCTGGCCCAATGACAATCAACGCCACTACACCAATCACCATGAGCTCAAAAAAAGACAGATCAAACATAATGCGTCAAACGCTTACTTTTCAACGGTTTGATCAATTGTGTTAGCGGTCTTCTGTGCTTGTGTTTCAGCCGTCTCTTCGATTGCTTTGGCTTCATCGCTTTCTTCGTTCACGGCGTCTTTAAAGCTTTTCACTGCGCCGCCGACATCTGAGCCAACATTGCGTAGTTTTTTAGTGCCGAACACCAATACAACGACCAACAAAACAATTAACCAATGCCATATACTAAATGCACCCATTTTTTTCTCCGAATAGTGAAGCGTCATTTACGCTTATTATGTTTTAGGCAACTGTGCATCACCGCCAAACACGTGATAATGCAAGTGAAAAACTTCCTGCCCACCTGATTTGCCAGTATTAATCATGGTTCTAAAACCATCAAGCCCTTGCTCTTTAGCCAGCTTGGGGGCCAATAATGTGATCTTGCTGAGAATCTCAGCATCACGTTCTGTACAACTCGCCAAGCTCTCAATATGGCGCTTGGGAATAAGCAAAAAATGTACCTTTGCGATCGGACTAATGTCATGAAAGGCCAACACATCCTCGTCTTCATAGACTTTATTGCAAGGAATCTCGCCCGCGATAATCTTGCAAAAAATACAATCCTGGCTCACGCATTTCCCCTTTTATTCACTCTTATTCCGATTTGCTTTTTCTTCAATACCAGACAAACCCTCTCGTCTCGCCAGCTCATTAATAATGTCTTGCGGCTTAAGTCCCGCATGGGCCAGCATCACCAATGTATGAAACCATAAGTCAGCGGTTTCATAAATAATTTCAGCGTTGTCACCATTTTTTGCTGCAATAATAGTTTCACCAGCTTCCTCGCCAACTTTTTTGAGGATACTGTCCATGCCTTTATCATATAATTTAGCGACATAGGATGAAGTCGGGTCGGCACCTTTACGACTTTCCAGCACTTCAGCTAACCGATTCAGGACTTCACTCATGCTTATTTTCCATAAATTGATTTAGGATCTTTTAATACTGGCTGATCTGACTGCCAGACATCTTGATCCAGTTTGCGATAAAAACAAGACTGCCTGCCAGTATGACAAGCTATACCGCCTGCCTGTTCGACTTTAATCAAAACCACATCTTCATCACAGTCAATACGAATATCATGAATCTTTTGTGTATGACCTGACTCTTCGCCTTTGCGCCACAACTTTTGCCTAGATCGAGACCAGTATACGGCTACTTTATCTGTCGCAGTGATTGCTAATGCCTCACGGTTCATCCAGGCAAACATCAATATCTCGCCAGATTGATAGTCCTGTGCAATCACAGGCACTAAACCATTCGCATCCCAACGCACCTCAGACAGCCAGTCAGTCATCGTACAGTGATTCCTTGCTCTGCCATAAAGGCTTTAGCCTCTTGTACAGAGTATTCGCCATAATGAAAAATACTGGCAGCCAAAACAGCATCAGCGCCACCATCTATCACGCCATCAACCAAATGCTGCAGGTTACCGACGCCACCCGATGCAATTAATGGTACGTCCACCGCATCACTGATTGCACGGTTCAATGGATTATTAAACCCAATCTTGGTTCCATCACGATCCATACTGGTGACTAACAGCTCGCCTGCACCTAGTGCGACCATTTTTTTAGCCCACTCCACGGCATCCAGGCCAGTTGGTTTGCGGCCACCATGCGTAAACACTTCCCATTCGAATGGTTTGTCATCCACTTTTTTCGCATCAATCGCGACGACAATACACTGTGAGCCAAAACGGCTCGCAGCATCTTCCACCATCTGAGGGTTTAAAACAGCCGTTGTATTAATGCTTACTTTATCTGCACCCGCGTTAAGCAGCCTTCTAACATCTTCAACCTTTCTAACCCCACCACCAACGGTCAGTGGGATAAAGACCTGCGAGGCGACATCTTCGATAATATGCAAGATCAAATCACGATCATCTGAGCTGGCAGTAATATCCAAAAAACACAGTTCATCGGCACCTTGCTCATCGTAACGCTTGGCAATTTCTACTGGATCGCCTGCATCGCGCAGCTCAACAAAGTTAACCCCCTTTACAACCCGGCCATTGGTCACGTCCATGCAGGGAATAATGCGCTTGGCTAAACTCATGCCCCTAACTCATCGGCTAACGCCTGGGCTTTTGCAAAATCCAACGTACCTTCGTAAATCGCTCTGCCTGAAATTGCGCCCATAATACCTTCGTTTTCAACAGCACATAAGTTTTTAACATCATCCAGATTGGTAATACCGCCTGAGGCAATCACTGGAATCGTTAAGGATGAAGCCAACGCCACGGTTGCTTCGATATTCACCCCGTTTAGCATGCCATCACGACCAATGTCCGTGTAGATAATGGCACTGACACCATAATCTTCATACTTCTGCGCTATATCGATGACGTCATGCCCAGTAAGTTTTGACCAACCTTCGACTGCCACCTTTCCGTCTTTGGCATCCAGCCCCACAATAATTTGACCTGGAAAGGCATCACACGCCTCATGCAAAAAGCCTGGGTTACGCACGGCCGCAGTGCCCAAAATCACAGATTGCACACCGTCATCTAAATAGCGCTCTATCGTTTCCAAATCACGGATACCACCACCCAGCTGAATCGGTATTTCTGTACCGACAGTATCGACAATGGCTTTAATGGCAGGCTCATTGACTGGCTTACCAGCAAAAGCACCGTTTAAGTCAACCAGGTGTAAGCGACGTGCACCGGCATCTAACCAGTGTTGCGCCATTGCGCCTGGATCTTCTGAAAATACTGTGGACTCTTCCATCAGCCCTTGTTTTAGTCTGACACAATGTCCGTCTTTAAGATCAATTGCAGGAATAATAAGCATAATTTTTATCTAGGTGAAATAAATGAATTAGGTTGCCAATAAGCAAAATTTTTCAATAGCTGTAGTCCAGCACGTGCACTTTTTTCGGGGTGAAATTGCACAGCAAACACATTGTCTTTGGCAATCGCCCCCGTAAAGGTTTCGGGATAGTCTGTGGTGCCAGCAGTCAGGTCAGCATCCTCTGGATCAACAAAATAACTGTGCACATAATAAAAGCGTTCGTTATCTTCTACCCCTTGCCACAAGGGATGGTCTCGATGGGCTGATACATGCTTAACAGTATTCCAACCCATGTGCGGCACTTTTAATTTATTATGTTGTGCATCGACCATTTTATCGGCTGGGAAGCGCCTTACCTGACCATTAAACAAGTTAAGCCCGGCAGCATCGCCTTCTTCTGAATGTGTAAACAGCATTTGCAAGCCAATGCAGATACCCAGAAACGGTTTCGTTTGGGCAGCGTCGATGACGGCGTCTTTCAAGCCGTTGTCATTTAACTCACGCACACAATCAGGCATTGCACCTTGACCGGGAAATACCACACGTTTGGCTTGTGCAATATCTGCAGCTTTGCTTGTTACTTTCACTATCTGGTCAGGTGCAACATGTTCTAATGCTTTTGAGACTGACCTCAAATTTCCCATGCCATAGTCTACAACGGCAATATCGATCTTGTTCATAGGACTACTTACTAAGGGTTACAAAGCACCTTTGGTTGATGGCAACATATCTTGCATGCGCGCATCTACAGTCACCGCCATACGCAAGGCACGCCCAAAAGCTTTAAAAATCGTTTCTGCTTGATGATGGGCATTATGGCCTTTTAGGTTATCAATATGCAGTGTTACCAATGCATGATTCACAAAACCTTGAAAGAACTCATAGATTAACTGTGTGTCCAGTTCGCCAATCACCCCAGCTGTAAACTGACAATCCATCTCCATACCGGGCCTGCCCGACAAGTCCAGCACCACGCGTGACAAAGCCTCGTCCAATGGCACATAGGCATGACCATAACGGTAGATGCCTGTTTTATCGCCAAGGGCTTCCTTAAAGGCCTGACCTAAGGTAATACCAATGTCTTCAACGGTATGATGACCGTCAATGTGTAAGTCACCGTTGGCTTCGACAGACAAGTCCATCAAGCCGTGGCGTGCAATTTGATCCAACATGTGGTCTAAAAATCCAATACCAGTATTCAAGCTTGCCCCACCTGTCCCATCCAGGTTAATTGAGACGGTGATTTGTGTTTCAAGGGTATTTCTAGTTACTTGTGCTTTACGCATAGTGTATTCAATCTCTATTAAGCCTGACATTCTAACGCAAACTGAATCAACTAGGCAAAGAACAATAAAAAAGCCGGCATTGAGCCGGCTTTTAGTGTATTGCTTAAATCAGCGCATGCTTACTCAGCTGATTCTTCCATTGCAGCTGGTTCTTCCATCGCAGGCGCATCTTCCATTGCAGGTGCTTCGGCAGCATCATCACCACCACCCATCAATGAGAATAAAATTACGATTGCAACAATCGCCAGCACCCATGGTAACCATGCGTTGCCACCAGAAGTTGTTGCGCCACCTTCTGAGTGTGCTAAACCAGTGATTTCTGTTGCCGCAGCAGCAGGATCATTTGCGCCATAAATAGCAGCACCCGCCACAACAATATCAGCACCCGCATCAACCACTTGGCGAACTGTACCAGGTTTGATACCACCAGCCACAGATACTTTAGCACCTGTGTTTAAACCAGTCACTAAACCTAAATCAGTAAATGGTGTTTGACCAGCAGCTTGTTGATCCAAACCAGTATGAACACCGATGATGTGTGCACCTAATTTAGTGACTTCTAATGTACGTGCTTTTTTGTCTTCAACGTTGATCAAGTCGATTTGAGCTTCTTTGCCGTACTTGTTAGCGACTTCAATCACGCCTTTAATTGTACCGATATCAGCAGTACCTAGTACTGTACAGATGTCTGCACCAGCTTTGTAGAAAGGCTCAGCTTCGTAGTAGCCAGCATCCATTGTTTTTAAGTCAACCAGGATTCTGTTGTTAGGGAATTTTTGACGTAATGTTTCTAGTAGTTTGATACCGTTATGCTTGATGCATGGTGTACCAATTTCTAAAATGTCGACATGCGGTGCAACTTTAGTTGCTAATGCAATAGTGCCGTCAAAATCTAAAGAGTCTAATGCCATTTGGGTTTGTGCCACGTTATTTCCTCCACCTTTTTTAATTCTTGAGTGTTAATCAATCAAAAATACACAAATTGTTTAATTTATGTAAATAAATGCACGTAAGCGCAATAATACCTGCACTTTAGTCATTAGTTCAATGTTTTATCTAAAAAAAATTACTTTTTACCTGATTTGCACTACTTTTGATGTAAATTCGCCACTTTTAAAGACACGTTTAAGCTCGAGTGCACAAAATGCAAGCAGCTTATTGCACAATCTCGTCCAAAGCAGCCACTAACGCGGCCATTTGTTCAGGTGTACCAATCGTAATCCGTAAAAAATTGGCAACCTGTTCAGGCTGACTAAAATAACGCACGATTATGTTTTTTGTACGTAATGCATTAGCAATTTCAGCGCCAGACTTGTCAGGGTGCTCTGCAAAAATAAAGTTGGCCGCCGATGGCAATACATGAAAGCCCATCGCTTGCATGTCTTTGACCAGCTTATCCCTACTGAGCATTACCGCCTGACGCGTTGTTTCAAAAGCCGCATTGTCTTTAAAGGCTGCCATAGCCCCTGCTTCAGCTAATCTGTCAATCGGATAAGAATTAAAACTGTCTTTCACACGCACCAATGCCTCAATCAAGTCAGGGTGGCCCAAGGCATAGCCTAAACGCAAGCCTGCTAATGAACGCGACTTAGAAACTGTTTATGTGACAAGTAAGTTAGGATATTCATCAATCAACTGCACCGAAGAACTGGCGCCAAAATCGACATAAGCCTCATCAACCACCACCACAGATTCTTTATTTTCGCTTAAGAACCCTTCGATCGCCGCTAACGTCAGTGGCATACCCGTTGGGGCGTTAGGGTTAGGAAAAATCACTCCACCATTTGGCTGTTGAAACGCTGCTAAATCAATACTGAAGTCACTTGCCAGCGGTATGCTTTTAAAGTCAATGCCATATAAACCACAATAAACTGGATAAAAGCTATAGGTGATTTCTGGAAACAACAAGGGACGCTCATGTTGAAACAATGCCTGAAACACGTGTGCCAATACCTCGTCTGACCCGTTACCCACAAAGACTTGCGCTAATTGTAAGCCAAAATGTTCTGCGATTACGGTTCTTAATGCGGTCGAACTAGGGTCAGGATACAGTTGTAATTTTTCCTGCGCAGCAGATTGAATAGCACTAACCACCTGCTCACTAGGTGGATAAGGGTTTTCATTAGTATTGAGCTTGATCAGCTGCGCACTTTTAGGCTGCTCCCCTGGGATGTAGGGTGTCAACCCATGCACTAACGGACTCCAGAATTTACTCATCGTCTTTTAACCGCATCTCTGCTGAGCGGGCGTGTGCCTGCAAGCCTTCGCCGTGCGCCAGTGTTGATGCAATCTTGCCCAACGTTTGCGCACCCTCTTCTGACACCATGATTAAGCTAGAACGTTTTTGGAAATCGTAGACACCCAATGGTGAGCTAAAGCGCGCTGTTCTCGACGTAGGCAACACGTGATTAGGCCCAGCACAATAATCACCTAACGCCTCGCAAGTATTGCGTCCGATAAAAATTGCACCTGCATGCTTAATATTAGTACTAAAAGCCATGGCACCATCCATAGACAGCTCTAAATGTTCAGGCGCAATCGTGTTGCTAATTTGCGCAGCCTCATCAAGATCTTTAACATGGATTAACGCACCACGATGACTTAATGCAGTCTCAATAATATCTTTTCTTGGCATTTTTTCAATCAATCGATTAATACTGGCCTGCACTTGTTCAATAAACGCCAAGTCAGGGCATAACAATATCGCTTGTGCCAGCTCATCATGTTCTGCCTGACTAAATAAATCCATCGCCACCCAGTCTGGATTCGTTTTGCCATCACAGATCACCAGAATCTCTGATGGCCCTGCTACCATATCAATACCAACTACGCCAAACACGCGACGCTTTGCCGCCGCAACAAAAGCATTGCCAGGCCCAACAATTTTATCTACTTGCGGAATCGTCTCAGTGCCATAAGCCAAAGCACCTACGGCTTGTGCACCGCCAATACAAAACACACTGTCGATGCCAGCAATCGCCGCCGCCGCCAATACCAAAGGATTTTTGATGCCATCAGGGGTCGGCACGACCATAATCAACTCTTGCACGCCTGCTACTTTTGCAGGGATCGCATTCATCAACACGGATGAGGGATAAGCGGCCTTACCACCTGGTACGTACAAACCAACTCGATCCAATGCCGTGACCTGTTGACCTAACACCGTGCCATCCGCTTCAGTGTATTGCCAAGAAGCCATTTTTTGTTTTTCATGGTAGGTTTTGACGCGATCCGCCGCTGCTTGCAATGCCTCTCTAGACGCATCATCCAGCGATACTAACGCCGCCTCTAAATCAGACTTGCTCAATGTCAATTCTGCCATAGACTGCACCTGCATACGGTCGAATTGATTGGTATAAGACAAAACCGCTGCATCACCTTCAGCCTTCACCGCTTTAAGGATATCGGCCACAATGACATCCACCGAATCATCCTGTGCAGATTCAAAGGCTAACAATGCATCCAGCTGCTCTTGAAAATCAGTAGATTGTGTAGAAAGTTGTTTTATTTCAATTGCCATTACTTAAACCCTAGGCTTCAATCGCACTTTCAAAAGCCTGCATAATGGGTGCCAGCCTGTTGCGATTTAATTTTAACGACGCTTGATTGACGATCAAGCGCGAACTCACATCATTAATATGTTCAACGGCTTTGAGGTTATTCGCGCGCAATGTACCCCCTGTACTCACCAGGTCAACAATCGCATCGGCTAGACCAACCAAAGGCCCTAGCTCCATCGAGCCATATAGCTTAATTAGGTCAACATGCATGCCTTTAGCGGCAAAATGCTCTCTGGCTGTTTTAACATATTTAGTCACTACTTTTAAACGCGCACCACTTCTCACACATGCGTCGTAGTCAAAATCTTCACGCACCGCCACCATCATTTTGCATTTTGCAATATTCAAATCGAGCGGTTGATATATCCCCTCGCCACCATGCTCATCCAGCACGTCTTTTCCAGCAATACCCAAATCCGCTGCACCATACTGCACATAGGTTGGCACATCGCTAGCACGCACAATTAACAAACGCACATCATCACGATTGGTCGGCAAAATCAGCTTACGCGAACTACCAGGCACTTCAAGTGCTTCAATG
>SPJK01093644.1_pt1 | contig 11702 bp, 10 predicted proteins | sample 3741771 | NCBI WGS metagenome assembly SPJK01 (sample SAMN10925997, study PRJNA522277) | cold seep metagenome | isolation source: Elba SIP-enriched marine methane seep metagenome, extraction at timepoint T2 | place: Italy: coast of Elba, Mediterranean Sea | reverse complement strand
TGGAACACTGTTTGCATCTTGGAGGCCCCAACGCCCAACGCAGCGTCGCGGATGGACGGCGGCACGGCCTTCAAAGACGCACGGGTTGAAATGATGATCGTTGGCAATGTCATCAACGTCAGAACAAGGCCGCCGACAAAGGCTGAGTTGCTCTTGAGCCAGTCAGTGCCTGAAATAGGACCGAGGTAGTTGATGAAGACCGCAAGGCCCAAGATACCGAACACGATGGAAGGCACCGCAGCGAGATTGGAGATGTTCACCTCAATTAGGTCTGTGAACCGGTTCTGCGGCGCAAACTCCTCCAAGAAGATCGACGCAGCCACGCCGATTGAGACGGAGCCAACGGCCACGACGATCATCATTGCCAGAGAGCCAAGGATGGCAGGGCCATAGCGTGCGGCTTCTGGGCTGGATTCCGAAGCGTCGTTGCCGGTGATGAAAGCAAGGTTAAACCCAGTCGACAGCATCCCCGCAGCTTTCATCTCATCGGCTAGGTCAATCTGGGCGACTGAGACATTCTTGGAGCGTTCCGCAATATCGCGGGTCACGCGGCCTTTGAAATAGCCATCAATGAAGCTCTGAGCGAGAAAATCGAACTCAATCGTCGTGCCGATGACATTCGGATAGTCTTGGACATGACGGCGCAGCTCCGCTGGGGCGCGCCCGGAGATGATCTTGATCAGCTCCTTATCCTTCATCTCTGTTTCAATGCCACGCGAGGTCATTTCTGTGCGCAGCGCTGTGCCGATGATCTTTTTGTACGCTGAGGTTTTCAGAAGACCCTTTTCGGCCTTCGTGATTTCTTCTTGTACAATTGGAACATTTACCGTGACTCGGGTCTGAAAGAACGCCCCGAGACCAGAGCTAAAGATTGTCCACATCAGATAGATCAACATCGTAAGGCCGATCATAATGGCCGTCAGACCATAGGCCCGGAACCGTTTCTCCGCGCGCCGACGTTTGGTTGTGGACGGGGTTTCCTCAGTGAGGGAATACCCTCGATGTGACGCCGTATCGGTCATACGTACTGCTCCTGGTATTTGCGCACGATGTAGAGGGCATAGACGTTCAGCAGAAGCGTCAGGCAGAAGAGAGTGAGGCCAAGGGCGAAGGCCACCAGCGTTTCTGGCGAGTTGAACGCGCCATCTCCGGTGAGCTGCGCAACAACCCGTGTCGTGATCGTTGTCATAATCTCAAAAGGATTGAGGTAACGATCCGGACTTTCGTAGAAGATCGCAGCCGTTGCCCCTGCCCCCATGACCACGATCATCGTCTCACCAATGGCCCGCGACGCGGCCAGTAGAACCGCGCCAACAATACCAGGCAAAGCGGCAGGTAGGATCACTTGACGCACCGTTTCTGATTGCGTCGCGCCCAACCCATACGAGCCATCACGCATCGCTTGCGGAACCGCGTTGATAATGTCGTCCGATAGCGAACTCACGAAGGGGATCAACATGACGCCCATAACGATCCCAGCGGTCATAACAGAGCGACCGTCAGCCATCCATTCGACGCCAAGGGCGCCGCCTTTGCCGAACAAACCCAGCAACAAGGGACCAAACGTGGTCAGAGCGAACAAACCGTAGACGATGGTAGGGATGCCCGCGAGAATTTCCAAGAGCGGTTTGGCAATGTTGCGCAGCATTGGGCCCGCATATTCGCTGAGATAGATCGCAGCATAGAGACCGACAGGCACAGCAACCAACATGGCAATAAAGGCGATGTAGAGCGTGCCCCACAGCAGCGGCAGGAAGCCAAGGTCGCTATCACCGCGGAAGTTTGGCGCCCATTCGGCGCCGAAGAAGAAGGCCGCTGGCGAAAAGCTGTCAAAGAAGCGCATGGTTTCGAACAGCATCGACAGAACGATGCCGATCGTGGTCAATATGGCCAGTGAGGCGCAGGAGATGAGAACAACAAGGATCGCGCCTTCCACGAGATTACGGGCGCGCAGATCACGATTGGTTCGAGCGAGGGCGTAGACGAACCCAGCAACGGCGACGATCAGAACGACGATCACTTGCCAGAAGGTCCAGACCGTCATCTGCGCCCGGAACTCTTGCGCTCCATCGTAGACAGGCTTGGTCACTTCGGACCCAAGCGCGACGCCGCTTTCTTTAAGCGTTTCACGCAGTTGAGCAAAGTCGTCTGCATTTGCGGAAATCTGCTCTTCGCTAATCACTCCTTGCTGGATGGCCGTTTGCATTCCTGTCGCCAGATCCTGAATCTGGGTCATCACAAGACCGCGTGATCCGACGGCGTCGATTTCAGATTGAGGAATGTCAGACAACACGGCGTTCGGAACCGCGATGAATTGCACGAGCATCCACGCAACCAGCACCAGCAAAGACGGTGCGGCGGTCAGAATGGCAACATGCCACCCATATTGGCCAGTGCGAGAATGGAGTTTGGATTTGTCGCCACCGGCACTTTGCAGGGCGCGAATTCGTCCGAGGATATATCCGACGAAAGCCAATATCAAAACTGTGAGAAGGAGAAGGGACACGGACATAGCAGGTCAGCTTTCTTGGGTCGAAGGGCGGGCCGCTGATGTGCAGCCCGCCCCCTTTAGTCTTGGTTTGCCAGTTACGGCAAGCGGAGCTTAGGAGCCGCCGCCGAGAACAACTTCGCCGTCAACAACTGCCTGTGTGTCGGCCAGTTCTGGGTCGGATACGAGGCCGTATGCTGCCAGAGGACCGTCTGGGCCTGCCAGCTCGTCAGCAATGAAGAAGGACGCGTACTCTTTGAGACCTGGGATCACACCGATATGCGCTTTCTTCACGTAGAAGTAGAGCGGACGGGAAACAGGGTACTCGCCAGTCGCGATGGAGTCTGTGGACGGTGTCACACCGGCCATTGTCGCAACTTGCAGCTTGTCAGTGTTGTTCTCGTAGAATGCGAGACCGAACACGCCGATGCCGTCTTTGTTGGCGTCGATGGATGCGAGTGTTTCTGTGTAGTCGCCGTCGATGTCGACAGAGCGGCCGTCAGAGCGCAGGGAAATACACGCTTTTTCAGCTGCTTTTTTCTTCGCTTTGTCTGTGTCGCCTGCGGCTGCCGCGAGCAATACGTCGAATGCGCCTGTGTCTTCACAGCCCTTGAGGATCACTTTGTCTTCGAAGACTTCACGTGTACCGTGCTTGGTGCCTGGAACGAACGCTTGGATCGGCTGATCTGGAAACGCGGCGTTGACCTGGTTCCAAGATGTGTTCGGGTTGTCGACCAGCTCGCCATCAACCAGGATCTGGTCGGACAGAGCCAAGAACCAGTCAGTCTGTGTGAACTCGAAAGAGTTGCCGTTGATGTCGGATGCGAAAACGATCCCGTCATAACCGATGCGGACTTCGATGATGTCTGTCACACCAGCTTCGGCACAGGCCTTAACTTCTTTGTCTTTGATTTTGCGGGACGCGTTTGCAACGTCGATGGTGTTTGCGCCAACGCCTTCACAGAAACGCTTGAGGCCAGCGGAAGAGCCGCCGGATTCAACTGTCGGTGTAGGGAAGTCGGAGTTTTCGCCGAACGCCTCAGCCACGATGGATGCGTATGGCAGAACTGTGGACGAGCCAGCGATGCTGACTTGATCACGAGCGGCAGCAGCTGTTGCGGACACAGCAGCAATGGCGAGAGCAGAAGCGCTCAGTTTCACAAAGGACATAGGTAACTCCCTCTAATGTCATCTGGGGCGACGTCTAAGGCCGCTCAGCTAAGCTTTTGTGACAGTTTCGTAACAGTTTTATGACAGCGCTGAATTAGTCGACAATTAGCGAGTGGAAGTGCCCTAATCGAGCGGCAAAACGACTGTAAAAACAGAGCCTTCACCCAGTTTACTCTGCACTTCCAACCGTCCTCTGTGGCGGTTCAAAATATGCTTCACGATGGCCAATCCAAGCCCGGTCCCCCCCATTTCACGACTTCTATGACTGTCGACCCGGTAGAATCGTTCAGCCAATCGCGGAATGTGGTGCGCCTCGAGTCCCGGTCCGGTATCGGAAACAGAGATTCGCACGCCCTGACCCCGCAAACGCGGCTCGTGTCGCGCAGGTTCCAACGTGACAGTTATGGCAACGCCGGGGCCACCATATTTCAGCGCGTTTTCAATGAGATTGGTGATCACCTGACGCAACTGATCGGCGTCTCCAGGCACAACGACGTTAGGATCCAACAGCGTCAAGTTCAGCTCCGCGGCCGCGTCATCGGCAATTTGAGCCATTGTGTGCACACAAGACGCCAATAGATCCGCGAGAGTGACTTGTACCTTAGGCCGTTGCCGCGCTTCGGCTTCCACACGTGTAAGAGACAGTAAATCTCCCACCAACCGCGTCATGCGTGTGGTTTCCCGTGCCATCATTCCCAAAAAGCGCTCTTGCGCCGTAGGATCGTTTTTTGCGGGACCTTGTAAGGTTTCAATGAACCCAATTACCGCCGTCAAAGGTGTGCGCATCTCATGGCTGACATTCGCCACGAAATCCCGCCGGATCTGCAAATTTTGTTCGGCGCTTGTCACGTCAGTCAACGTGACCAAAATTCCGGCGTCACCATCACCCGCATGTTCTGGATCGATCCGTGCGCAATGCAGCTCAAAAGTTGTATCTTGTGAGCCATCACTGCCCAAATACCGCGCGCTGCCGGATTCGCCTGTCTGCGCGCAGCTCTCAATGGCTTCTAGTACGGAGGGCTGGCGAAGCGCCGTAATGTAGTGACGCCCGTTAAGGCCCTCGCCAAGAATTTTTGTGGCCTTGTCGTTGATAGCGACCACCCGTTCATCCACGCGAATGAACAAAGCAGGCAGCGGGATTGCGGCCACAAATGCTGTCGTCAGAGAATTACTCATGACCTCCGTTGGCCTCTTGGGCCGCAGCAACCGCAGCGGTGAAAACATCACAAAGAGCACCGGCATCCTCGACACCAACGGAAATACGGAAAAATCCTTCGGAAATCCCCAAATCCGCACGGCCCTCTGGGGTCAGACCTCGATGCGAGGAGGCCGCAGGGTGGCTAAGCGTCGTGCCCACATCGCCCAAAGTCGGCGCATGCGCGATACCTTGCGCAGCCTGAGCCAACGCATTGGCTGCCGCCCGTCCGCCTGTCACTTCAAAACTCACCATATTACACCCCTGCCCGCCCAACAGATGTTGGGCCCGATTATGATCTGGATGATCCGGTCTTGTAGGGTAGAGAACTTTTGTAACACCTTTGAGACTGCTGAGATGATCTGCGAGCGTGACCGCATTGGCCTGAGCCTTTTCAAATCGTAGATCAAAAGTGGCCAAACCACGTTCTGCCAACCAACAATCAAAGGGACTCGCAGTCATGCCAGTGGTAACAGCGAATTGCGTAATGGCCGTTTGATGGTCAGGATTTTTTGCAGCGACATATCCCAATGTGGCATCCGAATGCCCTGCAAGCAGTTTTGTCACGGAATGAATAACGACATCCGCACCGTTATCAAACGGACGATACCCGCGCGGTGTGGTGAACGTGTTATCCACGATCAGAAGCAAACCCTTCTCACGGCAAACCCGAGCGATGCCTTCCATATCTGCAACGCGCAGCGTTGGATTCGAAACGACTTCAACCAGTACCAAACGTGTTTCCGGACGCACCATTGCATTCAGAGAAGAGGCATCGGTCGGATCAAACAGGCTTGTGGTCACCCCAAGGCGTGGCAGGTCATCGCGCAACAAGCGCAATGATCGTCCATAAAGCTGATTGCCGCCAAGCACGTGGTCACCCGCTTTGACCAGGCCCATCACCGCAGCTGTAACGGCCGCCATACCTGACCCAGTTACGATACCGCCTTCAATGCCTTCCATTGCATCAATGCGGCGCGCCAGAACATCCGCATTTGGATGACCCTCCCGCGCATAGGTATACCCGTGCGTCCGGCCCTCATATTGCGCATCCAGCGCATCGGGCGTGTCGCACACATAGACCACAGACGGCATCAAAGGCGTTGCAACGGGTGTGGATTGGCTAAAGGGAACGCCTACTGGACGTTGCAATGTCGGTTTCTGCTCGGGCATGGGCCGCTCCTAATCGGTGTGATAATTTAATACGGCGGATGGGAGGTGCCCTAACACAGGGACCTGAGCCACATCACACCGCGGATTCGTCTCGCAACTCATTGCGGAAACGGCGCATGTTCTCTTGGTAGTGCAAGGCCGACATTGTCAGCCCTTTGATTGCCGCCTCATCAAGCTGTCTCACAACCTTGCCGGGGCTTCCCATGACCAAAGAACCATCGGGGATTTCCTTGCCTTCTGTGATCAGTGCATTTGCTCCGATGAGACAATTTTTGCCAATCTTGGCCCCGTTGAGGACTGTAGCCCCCATGCCAATCAATGAGTTGTCACCGACTGTGCAACCATGCAGCATCGCCTTGTGGCCTATGGTACAATTCTCTCCAATCGTGAGCGAATACCCTGGATCGGTATGCATGACACTGTTCTCTTGCACATTCGAGCCAGGCCCGACGATGATCACTTCATTGTCACCGCGCAGCGTCGCGCCGAACCACACCGACGCACCGGGATGTAACACAATGTTGCCGATCACATTCGCATCCGGCGCAATCCAGCTGTCTTCGTCAATTTGCGGGACCAAGTCTCCAAGGGCGTAGAGTGTCACTTCGGCAAATCCTCAAATTCATCTTGTAGGGTACGGACAAGTCCGGTGAGTGCTGGTTGCTGCGACCTACGAAGCCGCGCCGCTTCAATGATTGTTCGCAGGCGCGCTTCGGTTTTGTCCAGATCTTCATTGACAAGCACGAAATCGTAGCTGCCCCAGTGGCTGATCTCGTCCCAGCTCTTGGACATCCGGCGCTCGATCACATCATCGCTGTCTTTGGCTCGGTTCACCAAACGGCGATGCAACTCGCTGATCGAGGGCGGCAGTAGGAAGATAGACAGAGTGTGCGCCGCAAGTGCGGAATTTCGGATCTGTTGTGCACCTTGCCAGTCAATATCGAACAGAACATCGCAGCCAGTATCAATGGCGTCTTGCACTGGCCCTTTTGGTGAGCCGTAGAAGTTTCCAAAGACATGGGCATGCTCCAACATATCTTCGCTGGACACTTGCGACTTGAACTCTTTTTCCGAAATGAAGTGGTAATCCACCCCGTCGACTTCCCCCTCTCGCGCGGCGCGCGTTGTCGCTGACACAGAGAAGCAAAGACTTGGATCCCAGGCACTTAACCGGCGGGCCAAGGTGGACTTTCCCGCGCCAGACGGCGAGCTAAGAATGATAAGTAGCCCCCGGCGATCAGGGTCTTGTGGCGCGGCGATGAGAGGCTCAGACATAGTGGGCAAACGCTCTAATTGGGTGGGACGTCTCATTCGACATTTTGAACTTGCTCGCGCATCTGATCGATCAACACCTTCAGCGTCAAACCAATCTCGGTCAGACCTGCATGCTGCGCTTTAGAACAAAGAGTGTTGGCCTCCCGATTGAATTCCTGACACAGGAAATCGAGTTTGCGGCCAATTGGGCCCTCTTCCGAGATCAAAGCCTCGGCAGCGGCAACATGCGCTGACAGCCGGTCTATCTCTTCAGTCACATCGCTTTTGACAGTCAGCAGTGCGATCTCTTGGGCAAGCCGTGTCTCGTCTAGCGTGTCGGCAGCGTCCATAACACGCTCCAAAGAGGCGCGAAACGCCCCTTGCATGTCTTCGGCGCGCGCACGCATCAGAGCGGCGGCTTCTTTCGTCTGTGAGGCAATTTCGGTCAATTGGCCACGAATGACATCTGTCAAAGCTGCGCCTTCAGACGCGCGCATAGTGCAAAACGCCTCAAACACTTCAGCAAAATCAATGCGGAGCGCAGCTTTGAGGGCGTCGCTGGCTTCAAGCGCTCCGCCAATCTCTGTCACGCCCTTAGAATTGAGCACATCACTTGCGCTGGCAGGCGTCAACGTCACACCGCGAGCACCAGCGGCATCTTCAATGCGCTGCAAATCCTCAAGCACACGGATCATGACGTCGTGATTTAGCGCACTGCTCGCCTCACTTGCATCTTTAGAGATCCGCAGGCCTACTGAGACATTGCCGCGCGCCAATCGAGCGCCCAAGGTCTTGCGGAATTCAGGCTCCAGAACAGCGAGCCAATCCGGCAGGCGCAACCGCAGATCCAAACCTTTGCCATTGACCGACCGCAACTCCCAGCTCCAGCTATACCCCTCAGCAAGCCCGGTTCGCGCGGCAAATCCCGTCATGGATGTTAACATAGTGTCTCCGTGTCTCCGCTCATCGCCTGTGGACATCTGGTACAAATCACAGTGCAAACGACACCGCGCCTTTGTCCAACTAGGCCAATTCGACCTGTCGCTGCAAGCACTTCGCACTCTGTATAGAGATGACTTAAAAGAGGTTGAACGCCCGATCACGCGGCATAGGACGTGGTTTGCTGTTAACCGTTTAAGAAAAACTTACTCAATTTTTGCGCCAAGCTGAGATATTAAGTCTTCAGTAACTTTGGTTCAGCTAAACTTAACTGAGCATGAGGTTGTGACCGGCCCACAGGCCAGATGATTAGTAACTTCGGGCCTATGCCAATTTAGTCTCCCTGTGAGATAGTCGGCCAGCCCCCATTTGCGGCGAGACGATAAAGCATGAAGTATTTTGACAAATTTGGACTGACCGACACATCAACGCGGTCTGATACCATCTCCCCAACTCGTTTGCCTGTTGTCGATGATTTTGCAGCTTGCCATGATCTGGAGACATATTGGGAGACGATCAGAGAAGGACAATTGGTTCCTGCCCGCATGCAATTTGATCCACGCGGTATCGAGCGCGCGTTGTCACATACTTTCGTCGCAGAACGTGTGGCCCGGCGCGTTGTACGCATTCGCGTCGCAGGCTCAGAGCTGAACGGCCTCCTCGGCATGGATGTTCGCGGTATGCCTGTCACAGCATTTTTCGATCCCGCAGCACGTGAGGAAATTGCTCAGAGCTTACAGGCGATGTTCGACACGCCCTGCAAAACAACCTTGGATCTGTCCAGCCCCGCTCGCTTGGGCCGCCGTGCCATCCGCGCTCGGTTGATCCTGCTTCCGATGAGCGACATTCAAGGCGAGGTCAATCGCGTGGTGGGCTGTCTCGAAGTGATTGGCGAGAAAACGTCCTCGCCGCGCCGCTTCCATGTCGATCGCGTGCAGCACGTCGAGCTGGTCGCGCATTGTGCCGGCCAATCTCCGCGTCCCACACGCTTAGAGACACAGCGTCCTCAACATCCTGCTCCAATCGTTCCTTCACGAAAACCCGAATTTGCCTTTACGGACAGGTCTCAAGCCGATTTCACAGCGCGTCATGAGGCCCGCGCAGATGCGGCCACACAAGTCGCCGCACAGCCCAGCCGGGGTCATTTGCGTCTCGTCGTGGACAATGGCTGAAAGCCCAATATGTGACTGCGGTTTGTGGCGGCCTTGATTGGCCGTCACTCTTGGGGTGCTCGACGCTCCGCAAACATTCGGAGCATTTCGGGATAGAGTTGATGCTCTTGCACCAGCACCCGAGCCGCCAGAGATTCAGGCGTGTCACCGGATTCGATTGGAACTGCGCTCTGCCCCAGAATCGGCCCGTCATCCAATTCCGGCGTTACGAGATGCACGGTGCAGCCCGCTTGAGTATCTCCGGCGTCAATCGCACGCTGATGCGTATGAAGCCCGCGGTATTTGGGAAGAAGCGAGGGATGGATGTTGATCATCCGGCCTTCAAAGTGCTCCACGAACCGAGCCGTCAAAACCCGCATGAACCCGGCAAGACAGATGATATTTGGTGCATGATGCGACAGAACGTCAATCAATCGCGCTTCAAACGCAGCACGGTCTTTTCCATATGGCCGGTGATCAACAACTTCCGTCGCAATCCCCCGCGCGTCGGCCTTCGCCAGCCCGCCCGCGCCAGGCACATTGCTGAGAACCACGCAGGCCCTGGCTGGATGATCGCCGATCATTGAATCGACAAGCGACACCATATTGGAGCCGCCTCCAGAGATCAGGATCGCAACCCTCAAAGTCACATTAAAGACCCGGTATACTGCACGCCATCCGCCTCGGTGACCGTGCCTAAACCCGTAACAGTCTCACCCGCCTTAGTAAGTTCTGCCGCAACAGTCTCTGCTTTGTCCGCGTCGACCACTAGAATCATGCCAATCCCGCAATTGAACGTTTTCAGCATTTCACTTTGCGCGATTCCGCCTTGCTCAGCCATCCAGGCAAACACGCCCGGCAGCTCCCACGTGGCCAAGTCAATCTGTGCGCCCATGCCTTTAGGGAGCACACGCGGCAGATTTTCTGTCAATCCGCCTCCAGTGACATGACACAGAGCGTGAACGCCGCCAGTCTTGATCGCTGACAAGGCGGGCTTCACGTAAAGCCGTGTGGGGGTCAATAATGCATCACCAAGCGCGCCTTCCGCGAAGGGCGCTGCATCATCCCATGTCAAACCGCTAATCTCAACAAGTTTGCGGACCAAAGAGTACCCATTGGAGTGGACGCCATCCGAGGCCAATCCAAGCAGAACATCGCCCGCATTCACGCCGTCGGGCAGGGCCTGACCGCGTTCCATAGCACCGACGGCAAAGCCCGCGAGGTCAAAATCCCCGTCGGGATACATTCCCGGCATTTCCGCGGTCTCACCGCCAATCAATGCGCATCCAGACTGCGCGCAGCCTTCAGCGATCCCTTCAATGATGCGCACAGCGGTTTCCGTCTCCAACTGTCCTGTGGCAAAATAATCGAGGAAGAAAAGAGGTTCGGCCCCCTGACAAACCAGATCGTTCACACACATCGCAACAAGATCGATCCCGACATAGTCGACACGCCCCGTATCAATGGCGATCCGCAGTTTCGTACCGACGCCATCGGTGGCGGCCACAAGCACAGGATCATTATACCCGGCAGCCTTGAGATCAAACAACGCGCCGAAGCCTCCAAGACCTGCCATAACCCCTGCCCGGCTGGTCCGAGCGGCGGCGGGTTTGATTTTATCAACTAGCGCGTTTCCAGCGTCGATATCGACACCAGCATCTGCATAAGTGACGCCATTTTTGGGCGAAGGGCGAGACGCATCGGTCATGGCGCAGGTCCTCTTGGATGAATGATGCGCAGCGCCTACCGCATCGCAGCGCCGTATTCAATCAAACACAGCACTACCGCGCCAGATCCCCTGCGCGACCAACCGGGGGTTGACCCACCTCACCAGTCTGTTAGCTAGACCCCAAGAGGGCCTGTAGCTCAATTGGTTAGAGCAGAGCGCTCATAACGCTTTGGTTGCGGGTTCAAGTCCTGCCGGGCCTACCACCTCTTAACGTAATCCACGAAATAAGCGCAAATTTTCATAAATCATGTGGCGAGTTGCCGTGTTGAGCGGATCTTAACTACGCTCATTCATGAACGCGACGCATTCAGTGGAACGCGTCATGTTTCGTGGGATTTCAAGCAGATCCCCTGCACGGTTCCATCTGATTTCATTCGCATTGAGGTTAGGGAGTTCCAGCATAGAGGCGAGCGCAGGGAGACGACCAAACCGCTTTTTTGATCTTGAGGTGAAGTATCTTTTTCTCGCAGAACCTCTACCCCTCCAAGAACAATGAATGCTTCATGGCCAGTGGCGCACTCAGATCAGACAGTCTGTGTGTCCGATTAAATCCATAGAATTTTTGAAAATCAACTCGAACGATTGCCCTGCCCTGTTACCGGT
>SPJK01059375.1_pt1 | contig 11703 bp, 7 predicted proteins | sample 3741771 | NCBI WGS metagenome assembly SPJK01 (sample SAMN10925997, study PRJNA522277) | cold seep metagenome | isolation source: Elba SIP-enriched marine methane seep metagenome, extraction at timepoint T2 | place: Italy: coast of Elba, Mediterranean Sea | reverse complement strand
GCCAATGCCGTTAATGGCGTCATTAATATTATTACTAAGCATAGCGCGGATACCCAAGGTGGGTATTTAGAAGTCGGCGCTGGCAATTACGAACAAGTATTTGCTGGATTTCGGTATGGTGGCAAGTTATCCGAGACAGTCTCAGCTCGATTTTATGCTAAAGGGTTTGAGAGAGATGGTTTAAGGCATTATCCTGAAGATATGGATTTTGCTTTTAAAGATAGTATCGAAGGTAATCATAATAATGACTGGACACATTATCAGCTTGGCGGAAGGGTAGATACGCATTTTGAAAATGCGGCGGAATTAATGCTAAGCTTCGATGCTTATAGTAGCCGTATGAAGCAGCTCTATCATTTTCCGAATCTTAAGGCGCCGGTATATCGCACTTTCTCTTCAGATGATTTTAAACATGAAGGTTGGAATTTGCTGTCAAATTATAAGCAAGCTTTATCTTCTACTTCAGAGTTTAATGTTAAGCTTTATTACGATTACCCAAACCGGCAGGAAATCTTATTCGGTTTTAAAAGCCATACATTTGATCTGGATTTTCAGCATCAATTCATGTTTGGAGAAAGAAATAATATAGCCTGGGGGCTAGGTTATCGTTTCTTTTATGATTCAATTAATACTCATCCCACTCTTCATTCTGAAATCAAGGAGGAGAGGATGGATTTATGGAGCGCCTTTGTACGCGATGAAGTCGCTTTGGTAAAAAATACATTGTGGATGACTTTAGCGGTTAGATTTGAATACCACACTTATTCCAAAGAGGAGTGGCAACCTAATGTGCGTTTATTATGGAAAATAAATGAGCAGCATCGCTTATGGGGATCTATTGCTTATGCGGTAAGAACGCCTTCTCGCGTAGAGCAAAATCTAGATTTCTATAATCATACAATTCCACCCTTTGGTTTACTATCCATTTTACCTGTTCCCGCCCGAATTATCGTACAAGGTAATGAGCGTTATGACTCAGAACGCTTATTGTCTTATGAATTCGGGTGGCGGTTCACGGCCAATGAAATTTTAGCGTTAGATACGGCTTTTTTTTATAACCATTATTATCATTTACGCGGTACTTCCTTAATGCCTTCGTTTAACGCGGACGCGCTCACTCAAGTAGATTTGTTACTTCCCTTTATTAATGATCAAAAAGGATACAATTACGGTGTCGATTTTTCCTTACATTGGAAAGCTCATGACAAAATCAAATTCAAGTTAAATTATGGTTTTATCCGCAATCATTTTGGTGACAAGCGCTCTCAAAACACTGCCGCTCCTAAACATATACTTTCTCTACATAGCGATTGGAAAGTGACTGAAAATATTAACTTTAATGCAACTTGGCGTTATGTTGACGAGAGTGTAATCATCGATACTATCAACACAGGTGATAAAGTCTTGGATGATTATCATGGACTCGATATAGGAGCCAGTTGGCAAGCGACAAAAAATGTTCGTTTTTCAGTGTATGGAAAAAATTTGTTACATAGTAAACATATGGAATATGAAGCTGAACAGTTTAATATTCCATTTCGAGTAGAACCCAGTTTTTATGGAAAGTTAGAGATCGAAATTTAAAAGCGGAAATGGAAGCGAAATGAAATTTCTAATTAAAAAAATAGGGAAATATGCTTTTTTGGGGATCATCCTGTTATTGTCTGATTATTCATTTGCCACTGAAATGGATAGCTATACGATGAAGGTTGCTTTAATCTATAACTTTGCAAAATATACGCTTTGGCCTGAACAAGGTAGCCTATCAGCAATTGACTTTTGTTTTTTTAATGTCCGCTACCAATCTTCTTTTCAGAATATTGAAGGAAAAAAAATCAGTCATTCAAAAGTTAGGACTCGATTGATTCGAACTATGAATGAAGCGACGGAATGCGAAGTCATTTTTGTCACGAAAGAGGATCGGCATCGATTAACGCGATTAAAACTGTTACTGAAAGAAAAAGCAATATTGAGCATCTCGGATATTCCAGGTTCTGTAAAAGAAAACGCCATCATAGAAATTTTTAGCGATAAAAATAAATATGCATTTAAAGTCAATCTGAAATTGGCTAAACAAGCAGGTATCGGGTTTCGTTCACAAGTGCCGATGATTGCAAAGGAAGTCATCAGGTGAAATGACGATGAATTCAATTAAAACACGTTTAATATTTTCGATGATGTTTGTTGTGATTTTAGTGTTAGCGCTGATTTCCACTACGATAATTTTTCAACAAAAAAACATTGCTCATAATCAGATTGAACAAGAATTGATTTCTTTATCGCAAATCATTGCTGAAAATTCAAAAGCGGCATTGCTTTTTAATGATAATGAAACGGCGATGCAAATTCTTCAAGGCTTGAGTTTGCGACCCAGCTTGCTTGCTGGCTATATTTATAGAGATACAGGTGAACAATTTGTTGCGTTTTCACCGAAGCCTATTCTTTTTGAACCGGAAATTACACATACCCAGCAAGTAATATTAGAAAAAAAACGTATGCTTTTGAAGTCTACTCATGGCGTTGAAATATACACGCCCATTCTTAGTGAAGGAGAGGCTGTCGGCGTTGTTTTGTTAATCGATGATTTCTCATCATTTAACGTATTAGTGAATAAACTAATTCATTTAATTGCCTCAGTAATGTTGTTAGCTTTGTTGGTTAGTTTACTTGCCGTTTTTTGGCTGCAAGGTTTGTTCACAAAACCCTTAAATCAGCTGTTGAGCGTGATTCAAAAAATCACCGCCACTCAAAATTATCAAAGTAGGGCGCCTGAACTTAAATTGTTGGAATTTCAGTTGTTGGCAAAACAGTTTAATCAAATGATTTCTGAAATAGAAAAACGTGATGATCAACTGGAGGAAGTCAATCAAGAGCTTGAAATTCGGGTTCAACAGCGTACCGAGGAATTGCAGTCGGCTTTGACTTTAGCTGAACAGGCAAGTCGGGCTAAAACGGAGTTTTTAGCCGTGATGAGTCATGAAGTGCGTACGCCGCTTAACGGTGTAATAGGTTTTTCAGAATTATTAGGATTGCATCAATTTGATAAAGAGGTTAAAGAAACGATTGAGCAATTAAACGATTCCGCTCAGACCTTACTTTCTTTATTGAACGAAATATTGGATTTTGCTAAATTAGATGCTCATAAAATAGAATTGGAATACAAAGAATTTAAGCTTGATAGTTTTATGAAGTCAGTTGTAGATCAATTCAGAGGTCAACTCAGCAGAAATGCACTCAGTTGTCGGTTAATTTGTGATGATGACAGCGTTTATTTTGGCGATAACTTACGCATACGCCAAATACTCAATAATTTGATTCATAATGCAATCAAATTTACACGAGAAGGAATGATTGAAGTTTCGGTACAAAGCCAGTTAAGAGGATCGGATAATTGGTTGATATTTTCCGTTAAGGATAGCGGTATTGGCATTGAATCTAATAAATTGGAAATGATTTTTTCACCCTTCACTCAGAGTGATAGTTCAAAGACCCGGGAATATGGGGGGACGGGTTTAGGTTTGGCTATTTGTCAAAAAGTAGTTCAGTTGATGGATGGCGAAATAAATGTGCAAAGCAAGCTTGGTTTAGGTAGTCGATTCTGGTTTACCATTCCGCTGCAGAAAATGAGCAATGCTCAAATTGAATCTGAAACAGAGGTGGTTCCAGCGCTGAATTATGATTTGCCTAATAAACTTATTTTGGTTGCAGAGGATAATTTAATCAATCAGCGTGTTGTCGAAGGGATTTTGTCGAGTTTAAATCAATCAGTCGAAATCGTTGAAAATGGTCTTGCCGTTATTGAATCCGCTGCCCAAAAAAAATATGATTTAATATTAATGGACTATCATATGCCTCGACTGGACGGACTACAAGCAACTCAGAAAATTCGCCAATCTATCGGCAATAATCTCAATGCTGAAACGCCGATTGTGGCGTTGACAGCCGATATTCAACCTAAAGTGAATAAAGCTTTCAAAAGCGCGGGCGCCAATGACTTCATCGTGAAGCCCTATTCTCGAATGAAACTATATCAATGTTTGCTCAAATGGCTAATTAATTCATCAAAAACAATAGGACAGCAATATGCTGATTCAGAACCAGCCCCGTCTACTGTATTGGATGAAACAGCTTTTAATGAATTATTGAGTATTGACACGGCTGATAACGGCTCATTTGTGACTGAAATTGTTGAAATGTTTTCTAGCCATGTGCCTCCGCTAATCAACGAAATTAAACGATCAAAAGCTGAAAGTCAGGCGGAATCTTTATTCAAAGCCGCTCATTCAATAAAATCCAGCGCCGCAAATATAGGCGCGTCTCAGCTTTCCAACCTGGCGCGTAGTATCGAGTTGTCTGCAAGGCGTGGGGAACTTGATGGGATTGAGGCCTTAGTTGAAAATTTGGATGAGTCTTTTACTCAAGCGCAAAGCGCTTTATATGCAAAATTAACGGAAATTCAAAAAAAATATGACTGATACTGCATTTAGAAAGAGTTTATTGCTTGTCGATGATGATCCGAGTATTCGCTTAATGATGAGTCGGTCTTTAACGAGTTTAGATTTGAGGTTAATTGAAGCGTGTTCAGGAGAAGAGGCCATAGAGCAGTTTAAAATCTATAGACCGGATATGGTGTTGCTTGATGTCTCCATGTTAATGATGGATGGCTTTCAATGTTGCCGAGAGCTTCGGCAATTACCCGGTGGGACGGAGGTTGCTATTGTTATGGTTACGGCTTTGGATAGACCTGAGGATATTGAGTTAGCGTTTGAGGCCGGGGCGACTGATTTTATGACCAAACCGCTTAAATGGCCGTTGTTCAATCACCGTGTTCGATATATTTTAAAGGCAAATGATAATCTTTTAGAACTTACCCGAAGCCAGACTAAACTGGCAAGAGCTCAAACGATTGCTCATTTAGGGTATTGGGAGTGGGATTTTAAAAATAATCTCGATTTTTCAGAAAACCTGGTGAAAATGTTGGATTTAAACAGGGAGAAAATTGATTTCGACTTAAAGTCGGCTTTACGATATGTTGTGAATGAGGACAGACAATTCTTCTTCAAAGCCATTAAAGCCTTAATTCAAAATAAGCAGCCTTATGATATTGAATATCGTTTGCGTAAAGATGACGGCTCAATAATGACCGTTCATGATAGAACGGAGTTAATTGAAACATCCGGGGAATGGCGAGTTATCGGCGCTTTACACGACATCACCCAACGCAAAAAAACTGAACAAGAAATTACTTATTACGCTTTTTTCGATACCCTCACCGAATTACCTAATCGTCGGTTATTTCTTGAACAATTGGCAACCGCAATATCGGCGGCGGAAAGGCGTAAAGAAAAGCTTTGTTTGATGTTTATAGACTTAGATCATTTTAAAGAAGTAAACGACTCATTTGGTCATTTAGTGGGTGATGAGCTTTTGCGCCAAGCGGCCAAGCGAATTAAAGACTGTGTTCGCGTTACGGATTTGGTTGCCGTTGCAGCCTCTAAAGAGTCTAGCAATAAAGTAGCTCGGTTGGCCGGCGATGAGTTTACGGTTTTGCTATGCGAAGTGAGCATGCTTGGGAATGTTGCGGTCATTGCCCAACGTTTAATAGATGCTTTTAATGTCCCATTTGAATTAAAGGGCTATGAGGTTTATATCAGCGTCAGCATAGGTATTGCCTGGTATCCCGCAGACGGGGCAGACGTGCAAACATTGATTCAACATGCGGATATAGCTATGTATCACGCCAAGGAAGAAGGGCGTAATAACTTTAAGTTTTTTGATGAGAAAATGAACAGTTATTTACGTAAACGCCTGCAATTGGAAGCCGAATTACGGGACGCCATTAAATCAAAGCAATTTGTACTTTATTATCAACCCCAATTTGATGCTTTAAATGAAAATTTAATTGGATTTGAGGCCTTGTTACGTTGGCGGCATCCTGAAAATGGCATATTAACGCCGTATGAGTTTATCAATGTAGCGGAAGAAAATGGGATGATTGTCGAAATTGGCGAGTGGGTGTTGAATGAAGCCTGTAAACAGGCGGCAATCTGGCAGTCCCAATATGAAAAAAATTTCCGCATTGCCGTTAATCTTTCAGCGCTGCAATTTAGTCATGATCATTTACCGGCGCAAGTAAAATCAGCGTTAGATGAATCCGGATTAGAGCCGGGTTTATTAGAGTTAGAAATAACGGAAACAGCTTTAGTCAAAGATATAGCGGAAACTATTTCATTACTTTTTACCCTTAAAAAATTAGGTGTAAAACTCGCCATTGATGATTTTGGCTCCGGTTACTCTTCTTTGAATTACTTAAAGAACTTCCCTATTGATACTTTGAAAATTGATAAATCTTTCGTAGATGAAATTGTGACCAGTGAACGCGATGCCGCTATTGCATTGACCATTGTAGAATTGGGTAAAAACCTTGGGCTTTCAACCATTGCCGAGGGGGTTGAAACAATGGAACAAAAACAATCTTTGAAACAAATGGGATGTTGTGAGTTTCAAGGTTATTTTTTCAGCAAACCCATGTCTATTGATAAAGTAAGTGAACTCATGCGGAATGCGAATTGAAATGTTTTGAAGATTTAATGTATAGGGTTTCTGGCGTTTCAACTCTTAATTAATTTTAATTGGGGCGCAGACTTTAGTCTGCATGTATTGCAGATAATGCAGGCTAAAGCCAGCGCCCCAGAATTGTATATTTTAAATATTGATAGTATGGAGTACCCGGTAGAGTCAGGCATCAAGCCGGTGGTCAGGCCAAATGTCCGTCCGCGTAATATCACAGGGTGACAAATTTACCAGTCATAACTTAAGGTGGCGTAAAAATTACGTCCCGGACCCGGTAAATGCTCGTTGATCGGCGTTCCATCATTTTCCGGATTGCGGTTCAACCCGCTTAAATGTTCTCGATAAGACTCATCCAGTACATTTTCGACGCCGAAACCGATTTGCAAACCTTTTACATACTGATATTGAGGGCGGTATTGCGCTCTTAGGTTCCAGATAAAATAGCCGGGCGTAACCACTTCATCATTATAAGCAGCGGTTTCATTTTGATCGTCATAAGCGATGATTTCAGCGCCCGCCAACCATTCTGTAGTGTCGTAAAACAAGCCGATGCGCCCGTTTAACGGAGCGATGCGATAAAGGTTATCGGTGCTGTCATCGCGGCGACCGCGCACATAACTGACCATCATATCGACTTTCCAGTCTTCCATAAAACGTAAACCGGCTTCGAGATCAAAACCATACAGATAAGCATCGACATTGCTATATTCCAGAGCGGTGGGACTGATCATTAGCGCCGCCGCATTTAATGTCGGCGCTCCTTGGATATAATCATAAACATAGCGATAAAAAGCGCGCGGCATTAAATAGTAATTGTCGCGTTGGAAATTCAAGCCGATTTCCGCTTGATAGGAGACCTCCGGTTTTAGTTCGATATTGCCAATATAGTTTCGGCCATCCGCCAGGCCGCCGGTCGCATTCAAAGGCAGCCAGTTGTACCGTTCCTGATAAGAAGGCGAACGGGTCTTACGGCCAAAACCTAATTCTATATCCGTGTCATCGTTAAAATGATGCGTCAGCACCAACACAACATCCACATTCAAATCATCCTTGGCTTTTTTTTGTGCGTTAAAGTTGTTTGCTAACCGTTGGGCGGGGCCGATTGGATTAACAAAAGGACCCGCCGTACCGCCGACATCGCCTGCATCCATACGCACCCAATTGACCCGCGTACCTAACTCCACATCCCAGTCAGTGACGACTTCGCCTTTCCATTCAGCAAAAACACCGTAGCGGTCGCGTTGCACATCGTTAAAATTATTAATGCTGAAAGCGGCGGCTGTCTGATTAGTGATAAAGGCATCATGTTCGACATTATCGCCGTCTACGCCGATAGATAAATTCCCCGACATCATTGGAAAATCAATATTGGCTTTATAACCGAATCCACGGGCGCTGTTGTCGGACTGACGTTTGGCTTTATTGGCAATATCTCCGCGTAAACTGAAGTTATCCATACGGTGTTGAATATCCTGATATTGAAATTCAATGTTAACGGTATAGTCTTCAGCAACAAATCCTTCATAATTAAAAGTTGAAACGCCGCCGCGCGAGTAAATTATATCCATCGGCAGCGATGGCGTCCCTGATAAATGGGTATCATTGTAGTTATAGCCGAAGTCCAGGGTATGATTTTTGTCGTCGCTACGATAACCGTAACCGAAGGTGGCGGCGTTGCGTTCGTGGCTGGTCGCTCTGTTTAAACCGCCGTCCCAATCATAGTCATTTCCCTCTTCACGACTGCCGCCCATTCGGAATTTATGATTTTGATCGGCGATATTGGCGAAGATGCTGGTGAAATAGGCATCGTTCACCGAATTGACCCCATTAGAGGATTTGCCCTCGAATAATATCTCCTCATCTTCGGCGAACTCCCCCCGGCGGGTGCGCTGGATAATGTTGCCGCCTAAGGTTTCAATGCCGCTGCTGACCGGCGCAATGCCGCGTTTAATGCTGACCGTTTCAGTCAGTGAGGTCGGCACATGGCTCATCGGCGCGTCCATGGCATTGGCGCAGGCTGATTTATAAGTAGCGCCGTCAGAATTGACATTAACCCGTTCGCCGAATAAACCGCGATATTGAGCAATGCCGGATAGCGGGCCGTTGGCGTTCACATTAGCGCCCGGCACTTTTTTTAGTAAAGCGGCGGCATCATTAACGCCGCCGATGTCAGGCTTAACTCCGATAATATCCGGTGTCAATATTTCACCTTCAATAATCATCGGCTCCAAAATGGTTGTCGAATCATTGTCCCCGGTTTGGGCTTGAACCGTGGTTGCGCTTAACAACCCGTAACAAAACACCCAAACTCTACCGTTGTTATTCATGCTAACTCCTTTAAGATAAACGCTAGCTAATATTCTAATGTATGGTGTGTTTTGGCTGATTGATAATTATCAATTTGCGATTGGCGAAATATAAGCAGACAATAGCTGGAAATTTGGCATAGATAATGTTTATTGGTTACAAAATGATGTTTTCTGCTCATTTCCGGCAAATCAATTGTATATGACGCAACCCGGTTGTTTTAAATAACATAGTTTAATATTTTTGATATGATTCAAAAGTTATTGTCTGTAAAAATAATTGAAAATTTTTCAGGCTTTAGCGGCAATGACTGCGTCAAGCCCTAAATTCATAAAATAATAATGAGTAAAAATGAAATTACCGGAAATTGAGCAAGCCTGGCAGGGCGTAGAAAAGTGCCGACGTTGTGCGATACGCAGTCTTGTTTTATTTGCGGATTTACAGCGTGAAGATTTTGATCATATCCACTTGCCGATTGAAGAAATGGAGTTAACAGCCGGGCAAAGTCTCTATCAAAGCAATCAGCAGGGTCGCTATGTGTTTACAATACGGCAGGGGTTGATTAAATTAACCCACCCATTGGCGAACGGACACTATAGGGTGATACGTTTATTAAGGCAAGGCGATTTAGCCGGCATTGAAGCATTAAACGGAGCCCGATATTTGCATCATGCCGAAGCGCTGCAGAGCACTTTGATATGCCGCATACCCATTGAAAACATCGAAAGCCTTAATTCAAATACGCCGCATTTATACCAACAATTGACTCGGCGCTGGCATCAAATTCAACAGGATGCGGATACTTGGCTGGCTAAATTTGCGCAAGGCGGTTCACGGCAACGGTTAGCACATTTACTGCTTTATTTGGCGGAAGCTGAGTCGCAACCGGCATTTTTTCTGCCTGGTCGAGAAGATATTGGTGCGATGCTGGGAATAACCACGGAGACCGCCAGCCGTCTCATTGCAGATTTTAGGCGATCAGGTTTTTTACACACCGGAAACGGTTTGGCGTCAATTGAACAGGATTCGCTGGAAAGCATCATTGCTCAGGGGTAATTTTGAACTTGTTAATATGAAGCGCCGCGCGCATCATTTTTTCGGATTCGATGCGCCATGATTTTCATGACCTCCAAAGCAAAAAACGGCACCTCCTGAGTCAGTTCATAAAAACGCTTTTCGTTAATTTTGATGAGTTTGGAATGTTTGATGCAAACAGCGTCAGCGCTGCGCGGCTCAGACTCAATAATCGCCATTTCGCCGAAAATTCCGCCCGGCTCGATTACTTCCAATACTTTACCGTCTTTTCTGATTTCCACTTTGCCTTTGGTCAGTAAATACATGTTTTTTGCTTTTTCACCGGTGCGGAAAATGACGGAATCGACATCGTGCGTCTGAGCATACTGTGATTCATTAAAAACATCGACAATTTTTAAATTATCGCGATAAATTCCGAAAACCACATAAATCAGCGCAATGTTGAAGATTAAAATGGCCCCAGCGGTAAACAGTACTTGCCAATAGAGCATATTATTATGATCGATAATGTTCCAAACACCCAATAAGGACCAAATGGCCAAGAACACTAACAAGATGATATTGATGCGGTGAAAAACAGCATTAAGAAATTTGATGAACTGGTTTAACATCGTTTTCTCCTTAAGCTAAGGAACGTAAATTTTATAACACCCGTTCCTAAGTAATCGACTAGCTGGACATTCAACTATATTCATAGTAGTAGTTTAAAAAAAGAAATTTTATTTTTATTGATTTAGCATAAAGATTGCCTAATTAAATCAGATTTAATTACTTACTCAAATGTGTTGATGAAAAGAATATCTTCTGGTGAATAAATTACAAAAACAATGTTCGTCGTTAACATCGTTTTTTCGCTTGGCTTTGTAAACTAGACTCAAGTTTTTAACCCAGCCTTCGATTTTGAATTTATGCACAACACAGTATTGAATAAATACCATTGCACAATCAACACTATGCTATTGAGTATGTTTCGAAAGCTGGGTTAAGAAAACTTACTTTTTCAAACAGCCCAGAGGAAAACACCATGAAAACTTTAACTACAGCAACCATCATTTTAGCCGCTGCTTTCGCAACTTCTGTTCATGCTCAATCAACCGTCAAAAAATCAGTTTTGGTTAACCAATCGGTGAATAAAGCCAACGCCACAATCGCTAAAGGTAAGCATAATTTAGCCAGCACCGGCTCGATTAACTTGAAAGACGCCAAAGTGAAAAAATCAGTGATCGTGAATCAATCAGTGAACAAAGGCAATAACTCGATGGCCTTCGGTAAGAAAAATATTGCGACGACTGGTTCGGTAGCGGTGCGGGATTCGAAAATTAAAAAATCGGTTGTTGTTAACCAATCAGTCAACAAACGCAATACCACAGTGGCTAAAGGCTATAAAAACACCGCTGCAACCGGTTCTATTACGGTTGAATAATTTTCATCCGCTATTTTTAGACTTCTTGATCTTATGTTGCTTCCAGTTTGGACGGGTCTCCCTCGTCCATTTTTTTTGCTTGCTGCGTAGGCAGGTAATTAGCTGGCATTGTGAAAGATACACCTCATGAACTTTTAATAATATTTGTATAGAGTGCGCCTATTTTCGTGAAGATCCAGCGAAGCGTCATTTTTATATTGATAGCTAACTAATGTCAGGATTTATTACAATCAAATTTATTGATTTTATTCCTTAGGTATTCCTTATTATTGTAAATAATAATAAAATCAGTTTGTTACTATAATTATTGATGCGCATTAAACTTTATTTGGCTGTTTTTGTGTCAGGATATTTTACACCTTGAT
>SPJK01039341.1_pt1 | contig 11706 bp, 9 predicted proteins | sample 3741771 | NCBI WGS metagenome assembly SPJK01 (sample SAMN10925997, study PRJNA522277) | cold seep metagenome | isolation source: Elba SIP-enriched marine methane seep metagenome, extraction at timepoint T2 | place: Italy: coast of Elba, Mediterranean Sea | reverse complement strand
GGGTGGCCCTTCAATGCGACAACCAATACATTCGATGTCGACACGACCTCCTCCAACAGCTTGCAGCCGATCCAGCTGAATGTCGGTGGCAACACCATCGTTGCAGAGGCAACGACGCTGACAGAAGTCACAGCGAACCTGGACGCCGGCGCAGAAACCGGCACAGAAGTCGATATCAGCATTGTCATTCATGACGGCCAAGAGGCCAACAACCTGATCAATGGTGTTCAGGGGAACTTGGGATCAACCTCCCGCTCCATGACCTTCACCTTCACAAAGACAGCGAATGTGAACGAATGGACCGTCACGGGAACGCCCTTGAACGGCACGGCGACATCCCCCGCCTTCCCCCTCACATTAACTTTCGACAGCATCGGACAAACGCCTGACTTCGGCGGTGCCGGCACAAGCCTGAACCTGTCCGTCAACTGGACAGATGCTCCTCCTGTTACAACCACATCATCCGTTGATTTCTCCCAGTTAACCTCCTTCGGGGGTGAGAGTTTTGTCACGGAGAATGAATCCGATGGGTTTCCGCAAGGCATCTTTCAGAGCGCCTTCCTGTCCGACAATGGTGTCGTCAATGCGCGCTTCACCAACGGCCAGACACGCCCGCTCTTCCAACTGGGTTTTGCCGATGTGATCAGCCCAGACTTGATGCAGGCCGTCACCGGCACCCATTTCCGGGTGACCGAAGCATCGGGCGAGCTCCAACTCTTTGATTTCTCAACCTCGACACGGGCTGAGTTTAAGACAAACTCCTTCGAAAACTCGACAGTCCAACTGGAGTCTGAGGTTGCGAAGATGATTGTGGCGCAGCGATCGTATTCTTCCGCCGCAACGGCTTTGAAAACGGTCGACGAGATGGTCCGTACCGCAACCGAGATTAAGAACTAGCGGCGCCTCGGCTTCCCCTTAGGAAAAGCTCATTTTCGCAAAATTGCATCAACAGTGCGTCTCTTCTTGACGTCAGTTTTGTAACTACTAGTATGTACAAAACTGACGGTGAGAGATTTGACTATGGCAAACACCCGCGAAGAAATTCTGGGGGCAGCGAAGAAGCTCCTGTGGAGCGTCGGCTATGACGGGATGAGCCCGCGTATGGTTATGCGGGACAGCGGCGCCGGCCAGGGCAGCCTCTACCACCATTTCAGCGGCAAGCGCGATCTTGCGGAAACCGCTCTCAAAGAAGTCGAAGATGAAATGACGGCGGGGCTGACGAAAATGTTCGCTGCAGAAATCCCGCCTTTGGAGCGTGTCAGGGCGTTTCTATGCAAACCACGCAACGGCATTAAGGGGTGTAAACTTGGCCGTTTCGCGAATGAAAGTGCAATTGACGACCCGACCCTTCAAGCCCCGGTTATGCGGTTCTTCAAGGCCTGTGAAGCGCATTTGGAGGCCGCTTTGGATGAGGCTCGTGCGCTGGGTGACCTCCCCTCCTCGACAAATCCAAACGCATTGGCGGCAACGATCATGGCATCCATTCAGGGTGGCTACGCCTTGAGCCGCATCCACAAGGACAAAAGCTACATGGCGCGCGCAACTCAGGGCGCCCTGGACCTCATCAACGCAGCACGATCCTGTGCGGCGGAAACCAAGGAGCAGTAGTATATGAAACTTTATCACGCCGGCCCCTCCCCCTTCGCCCGGAAAGTCCGGGTCGTCGCGGCGGAACTTGGATTGACCGACAAGATCGAAGAAGTGCCGCTGAACCCTTATGACAGGCCCGATAACCTGATGGCATCCAGCCCATTGGGGAAAATCCCCTGCCTCGTGCTGGATGACGGTACGCCGCTCTATGACAGCCCGGTTATCTGCGAATATCTGAATGATCTCGCCGGCGGCAGTTTGATCCCCGCTTCGGGAATGGAGCGCTTTATCGCCCTGCGTCGCTGTGCGCTTGCTGATGGCGTGCTGGATCAGGCCTTCAACATCTCCGGTGAGGTCAATCGCCGTCCGGAGAATGAGCGCTCGCCCAAATGGATCGAGCATTGGAGAAGCTCTGTCGCTGCCGGGATCGATCAAATCGGTGCGGAGATCGGTGAGAGCACCGGTCCCATCGATATGGTGCAGATCGGCTTTGGTGTCGCGCTCGGATACGCAGATTTCCGGATGGCCGACATGCTGGACTGGCGTGCCAATAACGCTGCCTTGGCGGAATGGTATACGGAGTTCTCGCAACGCCCGTCAATGCAGGGCACCCGCCCGGATGCCTAAGCGAGGCCATTAACGGCAGAGGCTTGCGCCTTTGACATAAAGCGACCTAATCTCCCCACCTTGTTCAATACCGCGCGAGGTGGGGAGAGATGCGTGCACTCCGACGGCTGATACCATCGCTCAACGCACTATATGTGTTTGAAGCGGCGGCCCGTCTCGGCTCCTTCTCCCGTGCGGCGGATGAGCTGGGTATCTCCCAACCAGCCGTAAGCCATCGCATGCGGGAACTTGAAGACGGCTTCGGTCTCCCCCTGTTTGACCGCCAACATCGCGGGATATCTCTGACCGCTGAGGGCGCCCTGTTTCATGCAGAAGTCAGTGGCGCTATGGCAAGGCTGCTTGAATCCGCCCAAGGCCTCGCCCGCGCGGCACGACCGGCAGGGTCCGTTTCTCTATGTGTTTCGACGGCCTTAGCTGCATTCTGGCTTCTTCCCCGGGCCAGTCGCCTTCGGGCCGCCCACCCAGACATCACGCTGCATATTCAGACAACCGATAGCGAAGTCGATGTCGCCAGTGGTGACTTCGATCTCGCAATACCGCTGGGGCACGAGGATTGGACAGGGCACGCCAGGCGAACACTTTGTAAAGAAAGCGTTATCCCCGTTTGCGCGCCCTCCTATCTAGATTGGTTGGGGGGCCCGCTCAACCCGGACACCCTGGATCGCGCGACCCTTTTGCAACTGGATGAGCCGTATCGGGGCAAGCGGATGACCTGGTCCAGCTGGCTGGCGGAAGCGGGCATTGCTTCGATCGCGCCACGGGCAGAGTTGAGCTTCAATGACTATCTAATTGTCCTGCAGGGCGCACTTGCGGGACAAGGCATCGCGCTTGGCTGGCGCCACATCGTCACGGACCTACTCGAACAAGGTCTGCTTGTGGCTGCTGGCCCACATGATGTCGTGACGGATCGGGACTTCGTCCTCCTTCGCCCTGAATCAACACAAGACAGCCCCGCCGTCGACGCAGTCCATCGCTGGCTGTTGGAAGAAGCGGCTGCGGCCGGACTATCTCCGCAACTCCCATAAATTCAGATAATGAAAAGATGCGAAAATTTCGCGATCACAAATGATCGCCACAAGATACTGTGGGGATAATAATGATCGGGAGGATAACAAAATGGCGGTTGGCTCTGAAACACAGGAAGCAGATCGTGGCCAAGCTGTAACACGAGGCGGGCGACGGCGTGGAGGGGGACGCGCGGGCAGAAGCGCCGATGCCTCAATGGCATCGACACCACTGGCGCCATTCATCAAGCGTCAGATCCCCTGTTACGATCCCTTCGACGAAGAGACTCTGGTCCGGCTTGAGAACACGGCTGACGATATCCTGGCTGAGGTTGGGATTGAGTTCTGGGAGGACGAGGAATGTCTGCGTCTGTGGAAGGAAGCTGGCGCAACGGTAGACGGCGTCCGGGTGCGTTTCGACCGAGGGATGGTGCGAGCGATCATCCAGCGTTCCGCCCCGCGCGTCTTCACCCAGCACGCCCGTAATCCCGCCAAGTCGGTTACATATGGCGATAATAATCTGGTTTTTCTGCCGGCCTATGGCTCGCCCTTTATACGGACGTTGGATGATGGTCGACGCTACGGGACGATCGAGGATTTCAAGAACCTAGTTCGTATCGCCTATACCACGCCCTATCTGCATCATTCCGGCGGCACGATCTGCGAGCCCGTCGATATCCCGGTTAACAAGCGCCATCTGGATATGATCGACGCCCATCTGACCTATAGCGATAAACCCTTTCTGGGATCGGTCACGGCGCCGGAGCGAGCGGCGGATTCAGTCGAGATGGCGCGGATCGTCTTCGGCAAAGAGTTCGTTGATCAGAACTGCGTCGTAATGGGCAATATCAATGCGAACTCTCCCCTCGTCTTCGATGGCGTGATGACCGGGGCATTGAGAACCTATTCAGCGGCCAATCAGGGCATGGTGATCGTTCCCTTCATCCTTGGGGGCGCGATGGGTCCAGCGACGATGGCGGGCGCGGTTGCACAAGCCCTGGCGGAAGGCATGGTGGGTGTGGCCACGACGCAGCTCGTCCGGCCCGGCGCCCCTGCGGTCTTCGGAAATTTCGTCAGTTCCATGTCCTTGCGTTCCGGCGCCCCGACTTTCGGGATGCCGGAACCGTCACTCGGCACATATGCAATTGGACAGCTGGCGCGGCGTCTGGGCGTGCCGCTACGAACCGGCGGCTCCTTCACGAGTTCGAAGATTCCCGATGCACAAGCCGCACAAGAAAGCGCGGATTCACTGATGCCAGCCTTGCTTGCCGGTGGGAATTTCATCCTGCATGCGGCGGGCTGGTTGGAAGGCGGCCTGACCATGGGCTTTGAAAAGATGATGCTGGATATCGATCATCTCGGCATGATGCATACATTCCTGAAAGGGATGACCATCGACGACAACACCCTGGCGATGGACGCATTTCGTGAGGTTGGCCCAGGCAAGCACTTCCTCGGTTGTGCCCATACGATGGAGAATTATGGGCAAGCCTATTACGACTCAGAGCTGGCGAACGCGGAATCCTTTGAGCAATGGCGCGATGCCGGTTCGTCAGATGCGGTGGAGCGCGCCAATGCACGGTGGAAGCAAGTCCTATCCGATTATCAAGCACCGGAGATGGATGCGGGCGTCCGCGCGGCACTGGATGACTTCATCACGCGACGCAAAGCTGACATGGCAGATGCCTGGTACTGAATGTTCAGGTTCAGCTATTCGCGAAAATTGTACAATCGCAGGAAGGTTTGGGCGGAACGCACTGACACCCTATTGCCCCCTTACAAGTCCTGCCGGCCTGGATTTCATCTGGTTTGAGCTCCGTCGTAACGGACAGAAAACCATCCACGACCTGCCCATGCCACTGAACCGGCACCATTAATTTCTCGCAAGCAACGGAGCGTGCTTCCAGCTGTCGTGGCAGGCTGTTACTGAACCGCTTGCCCAGATAGCGAATGATTGTCGGGCGCCGGTTCTCCGCAATCCACGCCGCTTGATCGCGAATTCGCGTGCTTACTTCGTTCGGCCAGGATGAAAGGCTTTTACCGCGCAGGTTCTGCCCATTGATGGTCGCGACGTTCTCGCCGTAGACCTTGTAGACAAAATCCTCACCTGGATCAGCCACAGCGAGGACGATGTCCGGCAGCCATTCGGCGAAATCCAGCGGATCAAACCGGGCACTGGGCAGCACTCCGCTTTCCGCCCCGTCGCCATCGGCACGCAGAAGCAAAGGGGAAATTTTCTCCCCAAAGGACTGAAGGCGTAACGAAAGAAGCGGAAAGTCAGTCATACTCGGCACCCTATTCCCCTCTGCCAAGCTCACCCTACCCTATTCGGCAAATAAGACACGCTTAAGAAATGCCGCATTCCTGTCGCAACAAAATCCCAAATTGATTGCTGGGCAATATTATCGCAAAATGTGATCACAAGAAACCAACAAGGCGGTTCTTACGCGCTGATAAGCTTCTAAGAATGACAGATCCACGAAGCACGAACCAAAGGAAAACACTAGGCATGTCCAATGACCCGGAGGAGACGCCACCGGATATGCTGGAAACCACGCAGGAGCGTGTCTATCGCAGTCTCCGGTGGCGGATCATGCGTGGCCACTTCAAACCAGGTCGCGCCGTTACAATCCGGGGATTGGCGGAAGAGCTATCGGTCAGCATGACTCCGGTCCGCGAAGCCTTGCGGCGACTGGTCAGCGAACAGGCACTCGAACTGCAATCAAATCGACGCGTCACAGTTCCTGGCATGACACATGAGAAGTTTCGCGATCTCGCTGACGCGCGTGTTGCGCTTGAGGTTCTGGCGGCCCGCCAAGCCATGCGGCATCAAAGTGATGATCTGGCAGATCGTCTGGAAGCCATTGACAATGAATTGGACGCCGCCATCGAAGCCGGCGACGCAGAGGCCTATATCGACCGCAATATTGCCTTCCATTTCACGCTTTACCAGGAAGCGCCCGGCAGCGTGGCAATGCCATTGATCGAAAGCCTGTGGCTCCAAATCGGACCATTCATGCATCTGACCAGACAGAGCCTGGGGGTCACCTATACTGAAGACCGGCACACGGACGCGATTGCCGCGATACGGGCGAATGATGCCGAAGCTTTGGCCCGTGCGATTGAAAGTGACATCCGCGATGGCATGGGCTCCCTACCCCGTGAACAACTACCATTTGACGAACCCTGAGTTGCTATTTCGTCGATTTACTTAATCAAAGTAATATTTATCCTTGATGCCTCTCGGTTTCTTAGGGTTTAATACGCTCATTAGTTTTCATACTTGGATAGGCATGTGATGCAGTTTTCGGCCAACGGTTGAACACCCGAGCATTCGCTGGGTCACGCTCTAAAATCGGTCTGATCCTTTCCGTCTGAGCACCATATCAAGGGGGTGCTTGAGACAGAACCTCGGGAGCGACGGATGCACGATATGACGACAAAGCAGCTGGCGACGCATGACGGGGTGTTTTTCCTCTTCGATGACATGCGGCTATATATCCGGATCGATACGAATACGATCACCGATGAAGGTCTGGATCATCTCTCTGCAGCGATGGACGATGTTTCCCCCACCAATCCGATCAGTTTGCATCTGAATGCCCACGAGTGGCAGATGCGCGAGAACCTAACCTTCGATGACGTCAAGCTGCGGCTCACGGAGTTGCGGGAAAGCCCCAGCAGCCGCTACATGGCGAAACGATACCGGGCTGCCAGCAAACCGCTGGGCACGGCAGATCAGCCCGGCAGCCAGCGGATTGGCGATCTATTCTCAATCGTCGATGCCCGAAATGGCCTTATCGACAATGATACGCTCCGCGCCGTCGACGCGACCGGCCTGTCTGGCCGTATCATCCTGTTGGAGGTTCACTCCCCGCATCAGATCGTCTTTAAGCATATCGGTGCGGATCATGCCCGACGCTTTGGTGATGATTGGCCTAAACAGGCTCTGGGGACGGCCACCCATAACGACCAGCCGGACGCTGAATATTCCGACTGGGTTCATAAACACTATATCGATACGCTGGAAAATGGTGCGCGACGGGACTTTATCGATGCGATCATTGATGTGCATCGGCCGGGTGCACAGCCGGTACGGTCTCAATACGACCGGCTATTACAACCCGTTCGATACGCAAATGGTGCGGATGGTCTGCTCGTCGTTTCAGAGGTTATGCCAAGGCTTCTTCCCTTAGCGTCATAAGCTCCAGCACATCGCGCTCCAACCAAGGGCGATCCATCCAAATCAGTGCAAGGTCCAGATCGCCATGGACTTCATTGCCTTTCCAATGAACGCCGCGTTCTGCATGCCGGTAGCCATAACGCCGGACAATCTGTTTCTCGATCAAGATCGGGTCGACCAGACTGATCGTATAGTCAGGCTCCCAAATCTTAAGGGCCAAAGCGCGGGACAAGCGCGGCAGAATGGACGCAAACCGGCCACCACGAACCGCAGGATGCGCCCAGGTACCCCCGGAATAACAGACCCGCCCCTGGATCACGCTAGCTCCAAATGCGCCACACGCGCAGGCTTCTCGCGGGAAGCTCTGAGCCTCGGGATCCGAATAGAAAAACTGCATGCTCGTCAGCAATTCATGCAGCGATGAATCGTAAATCAGATAGAGCCGTGCACTTTGCGCACAAATCGTTTCTCCATCCTTCTTGCCTTCAATCCAGAATATCTCATCCAGGCCGTCAAACTCCCAGAAGCTCGCATCAAACATCGGCATCAAGGGAAACCAATGCTCGCGAAACTGCCTGTTGAGTTCCAAAAGCGCATCGAAATCATCCCGGATGAAGAGTTCAATCCCGTCGCGCCGCAGCGATTCCGTACCCCGCAAAAGCCAGAGGTCTAAGGTGTCCCGACGTTGCAGAGACTTCTTTAAGAATTTTCCCAATTCCATATTCATGATCTGCCACTCCCATTCTTTTCAAGGTTACTGCCCAGGAAGAAAGAACGGCGACTCGGTATCCAGGTATACACAAATTAGGCAAAGTTTCATGAACCTGGGGTCAGCTTGGCATTGTTTCCGCAGTGCAGTATAAGCCCAGGAATATTGAGCCTACCCAGTTTCGTGGAAGGAGCCGTTTGTTATGAGTGATCAATCGCAAGAGCCTAATAATGGTGTCGATCCCGTAGAATGGAGCCGCAACATGGCGTCCATTGCGGAGCGCGGGCAACGTCTGGTCACTGAGTTCCTGGCGAAACAGAGAGAAACGACGGATGGATCACTGGGCCATGGTGATCCGTTGAATGTCGGGACCGCCTTCCTGGAAATGACCCAGGCAATGATGCGCAATCCGCAAGCGATGATGCAGGCTCAAGTTTCATTGTGGTCTGACTATATGAACCTGTGGCAAACAACTGCGCAGAAAATGATGGGCCAGGAAGCCACTCCCATCATTCAGCCTGAACGCGAAGACCGCCGCTTCAAGGATGATGCCTGGTCAGAAAACGCAATGTTCGACTTCATAAAGCAGTCCTATCTGCTGACCGCGCGCTGGATGCAAAACACGGTCAATGATGTCGAAGGCCTGGACGAAAAGACCGCCCAGAAAGTTGATTTTTATACCCGGCAATATGCCGATGCGATGGCGCCATCCAACTTTGTCATGACCAATCCGGAAGTCCTGCGCGAGACCATGGACAGCAAGGGCGAGAACCTGGTCAAAGGTCTCGAGAACCTGCTGGGTGATCTTGAAAAAGGCGAAGGACAGCTCAAGATTTCCATGACAGATCAGGACGCATTTGAAGTCGGTGAGAACCTGGCCATGACGCCGGGGGAAATCGTCTTCCAGACCGATCTGATGCAGTTGATCCAGTATTCTCCGACCACTGAGACAGTGCATAAGCGTCCGCTCCTGATCGTGCCCCCCTGGATCAACAAGTTCTACATCCTGGATCTGCGCGCCAAGAATAGCTTCATCAGCTGGGCCGTCTCCCAAGGCATCACGGTCTTTGTTGTCTCTTGGGTTAACCCGGATGAACAACTGGCCCAGAAGTCTTTCGAAGATTACATGATTGAAGGCCCTCTCGCGGCGATTGACGCCATAGAGCAGGCAACCGGTGTAAAAGACGTCAATATGATCGGTTATTGCCTGGGTGGCACTCTGACCGCTGCCACCTTGGCCCATATGGCAGCCAAGGGTGACAATCGGGTTAAGTCCGTAACCTATTTCACGACCATGATTGATTTTGCCGAAGCCGGAGAGCTTGGCGTCTTCATTGATGAGGAACAGCTAGCCGCCTTGGAAGCACGTATGAATGAGCGTGGCTATCTGGAAGGCTCAGAGATGGCGACAACATTCAACATGCTGCGGGCCAATGATCTGATTTGGTCCTTCGTGGTGAACAACTATTTGATGGGTAAGGATCCCTTCCCCTTCGATCTGCTGTATTGGAATTCGGATTCAACCCGGATGCCGGCCGCGATGCATAGTTATTACCTGCGCAATATGTATCTGGAGAACAAGCTGATCGAACCGGGAGCGTTGGAGCTGGGCGGCACACCGATTGACCTAACGACGATCAAAACGCCGACCTTCGTCCTGTCGACGAAGGAGGATCATATCGCGCCTTGGAAATCGACCTTTGCAGCGGTTAACACCTATGCCGGTCCGATCAAGTTCTGTCTGGCGGGATCCGGTCACATTGCGGGCGTCGTGAACCCGCCCAACCCGGACAAGCAGAAATATGGCTACTGGACCTATTCGCGCAAAGTGAAGTCACCGGATAGCTGGTACGAGAAAGCGACCCACCATGAAGGCTCTTGGTGGCCGGAATGGAAGAGCTGGCTGGAGAAACACGCTGGCCCGCAAGTCCCGGCCCGGGAACCTGGTGCGGGCAAGCTGGCCGTGCTGGAACCAGCTCCCGGCTCCTACGTTAAATCTCGCCTTCAATAGGATACCCCATGTTGCAAACCGCGAGAGGATTTGGTGGCGCGGTCGTTGCCCCCCACCATTTGGCGGCCCGGGCGGGTCAGGACATCCTTTCCGAAGGGGGCAATGCGGTCGAGGCAATGATCGCGGCGGCAGCAGCGATAGCCGTCGTCTATCCGCATATGAATTCCCTAGGCGGCGATAACTTTTGGCTGATCGCACAGCCTGGCAAGGCACCACAGGGTATCGAAGCAACGGGGCCAGCGGCTCAGGCTGCCAGTATCGATTTCTATCGAGATCAAAGCCTTGGCGCGATCCCGTCACGGGGTCCTCTCGCGGCGCTGACTGTGGCTGGGGCAACCGCAGGATGGGACGCCGCCCTTGCCTATTCAAGGAACAGCCTTGGTGGGCGCTTACCCCTGTCTCGATTGTTGGAAGCAGCAATCCATCATGCAAAGACCGGAATTGCGGTCACCCAGACACAGGCCACCAATACAGCGGTAAAACGGCCTGAAATGGCAAACTCACCCGGCTTTGAAAGCACCTACTGCCCCGACGGCAGGGTGCCGGAACCGGGGGAGCGCTTTTACCAAGCAGCTCTGGCCGAGACCCTGTCCCGCATTGGCGACGCCGGTGTCGATGATTTCTATCGTGGCGATCTGGCACGCGCCATCGCGAAAGACCTGCAGGCTGCTGGAAGCCCAGTCGCTCTATCCGATCTGGAAACCTTCTCCGCTCGGTTGGTCGATCCGCTGTCTGTGGCTGTGAAAGATAGCAACGTCTTCAACATGCCGCCCCCGACCCAAGGTCTGGCCTCTTTGATGATCCTGGGGATCGCCCAGCATCTGGACCTTGGGGAGCCCGGAAGTTTTGCCTTCGTTCACGGGCTGTTGGAAGCCACCAAGCGATCCTTCATGATCCGTGACCGCCATGTCACCGATCCGGATTACATGACCGTCGATCCGACAGACTTCCTTGATCCGAACTGGCTGAAATCCCAGGCCGAAAAGATTGACGATGCGAGCGCGCTGCCCTGGCCCGCGCCGCAGAACGCGGGCGACACGGTCTGGCTCGGCGCGATTGATAAGGACGGCAATGCCGTCAGCTTCATACAATCGACCTATTGGGAGTTCGGCTCCGGCGTTGTGCTGCCGGAAACCGGTATCGTCTGGCAGAACAGAGGCACCAGCTTCTCTCTGGATCCGAGCCATCACAATCGTCTGGATCCGGGCCGCCGGCCTTTCCACACCATCCAACCGGCGCTCGCGCAATTGGCGGATGGACGTGTGGTCAGCTATGGCACCATGGGGGGCGAAGGACAGCCTCAGACACAGGCTATGCTCTATGCCCGCCATGTCCTAATGGGTCAGTCGGTGCAGGAGGCCGTGAGTGCGCCACGCTGGCTGCTTGGCCGCACCTGGGGCTCAGAGGCGACGAATGTGAGAATTGAGAACCGGTTCGACCCCGCCGTCATCGACGCGCTGATCTCCGCCGGCCATGATATTGAAACCATTGGGCCGTTTGATGAAGTGACGGGGCATGCCGGCATGCTGGTCCACCACCCCTCCGGTCTGATCGAAGCGGCGGCGGATCCCAGGAGCGACGG
>SPJK01041264.1_pt1 | contig 11711 bp, 7 predicted proteins | sample 3741771 | NCBI WGS metagenome assembly SPJK01 (sample SAMN10925997, study PRJNA522277) | cold seep metagenome | isolation source: Elba SIP-enriched marine methane seep metagenome, extraction at timepoint T2 | place: Italy: coast of Elba, Mediterranean Sea | reverse complement strand
GGCGTTGTATTCAACTTTCAGAATGCGGCCCATGATCTCCATCAACTTGCGGAAAGATTCTTCATCAGGATCGGTGACTTCGATCTTATAAGGAATACGTCGCAGGAAGGCGTCGTCGACCAAGTCCTTGGGCTCAAGGTTGGTTGAGAAGACAATCAACTGATCGAACGGCACCTGAAGTTTCTTACCGCTGTTCATATTGAGGAAGTCATATCGCTTTTCGAGCGGAACAATCCAACGGTTGAGCAATTCGTCCGTTGTCATGCGTTGACGCCCAAAGTCGTCGATAACGAGAGTCCCACAATTGCTTTTCAGCTGAACAGGCGCTTCACTAACATTCGTTAGAGAATTGTGCGTCACCTCAAGCGCGTCCATCGTTAGCTCACCACCTACAACAATTGTAGGACGCTCAATACGAACCCAACGAGCATCGAATCTTTCGTCGCTTATAAGGCCCTCGCTTGCCGCGATGGGCGCTTCCACATGCATGCTTGGATCGAAAAGACGCATGATGTCGCCGTCGACGCCGATCGCACGAGGAATCCAGATGTATTTACCAAAGGACTGAGTTACCCTCTCAGCGATACTTGTCTTACCGTTACCAGGTGCGCCAAATAGAAACATACCGCGACCTGAGTTAATGGCAGGTCCTAATCGCTCAAGCATCTTCTTGTTGATCAGCAAATCTGAGAAAGCTCGTTTCAGGTCGTCTTGAGTAGGATGCTGGCCTGCAAGACTTTGATGCTTAACACTTTTGATGTACACGGCAAGTTCCACGGGAGCTGCGCCGCAATAAGTACACTGATCAACCGCTTTTTTGGCCCGTTCACGACCTTGGCTCGTTAGCGTGTAGATGTAGTCATTCATCATGGCGGCCGCTTTGTGCGCCACCATTTGATCTTTCTTCAAGGAGTGCATTATCGAGTCGACAATGCGGAACGGAACCTTGATTTGGTCAGCGATATCACGACCAGATGCTTCGGCTCGTGCGTTGAGGGCCTTAAGGATGAGCTCTTCTACCAAAGTGTCAGAAAGCTTTGCTTCAGCCAACGAACTCGGTTCAGACGGATACCAATTACCCATGGATTCTTTCGGCTTGGAGACCACTTTAGGTTTGTCTGCTGGAACATCTGCGGAGGATTCACTTCCACTTCCGCCTGTCTTAGCAAACTCGTTGATTCGATTAAGAAGGCTATCGAGCGTATCTTTGCTCTTGGCCGTTGATTCGGCGTTGCTTGCCGATTCAGGAGCGGGCTCAAGTACCGCAGTTCCTTGATCTGATTCCATCGTAGTAGTCCGCCCTATCAACGACTCCATGCCTTTGGGGAGAGCGATCGTCGTCGAGGTCTAATGAGTAAGTTAACGCTAGGGGACTTAGCGATTCATAGCAAGCTTAGGTCAGACTTTTTTGGTAGGCATGCCATCAAGTTTCTCTTGGAGCATGTGTTGGAATTTGTGTTCGCAATGCAAAGAGATTTTGCTTTAGTAGGAATAAATCGATTCTTCCAATTGCACCTATTTTTTCAAAGTGGTGAACAGTTTCCTAGTCATATCAGTAACCTCAGAACGAATCCTAAAAGCATAACGGGGTAGGTTTTATCCATCAGGGAACATCTTTTCACAACAACTACAAAGACTCCGAGTTTTTAAACCCCAGAGAATCACCCGATCGTGGATGAGAATTTCGATCCGCTGTTCAAGAGACTTAGCAGTCTCTGCACTCTGCCCTCGATAGCTTCGCAGGTCATTCGTGTTGCCGAGGACAAAGAAACCGGTAGTAAAGAGCTGCTTGAACTCATAGAGAAAGATCCTGCCGTTGCTACGCGACTATTAAAGCTCGTAAATTCTTCCTATTGTTCGCTTCCCAATGAAGTCACTGATCTTGAGTCAGCAATTACGCTATTGGGCGATGACAGCGTCAGGAATTTAACGGTTGCGGTTTCCGTGGCTTCGGTATTTAAGAACAAAGCCACTTATAAAGAGTGCGATCCGTACTGGCTTTGGGACCATTCGGTCTGTGTAGCAACTCTATCGCGAGTAATTGCTCGCCGGCAGAATTGCTGTGCCCCCGAAGAAGCTTACCTGGTCGGGTTGCTGCATGACCTTGGGCTAATATTCTTCTGTCAATTCCTTGATGATTTGATGCCTAAGGTTTTTGAGCAGTATCATCACTCGAATGATTTCTTAAACGCTGAAAAACGTATTGTTGGTTTTGACCATTTGGAATTCGGTGCCAAAGTAGCCAAAGATTCCGGTATGCCAGAACGTCTACAGATGGCAATTCGGTATTGTGAAAATCCTATCGAGCATCCGGGTCCTAGCCGGAATCTTGCCCATGTTGTCCATGTTGCTGACTATCTCGCAAGCAGATACGGGCACAACGCTTTTGAAAAGCATCGTCATCCAGCTCCCTCGGAAGAATTGCTGGCGGAGATTGGCCTCACCCTGCCTGATCTGCGAGATTTGTGGAACAATGTAGCTAGCGACCTAGAAGGCTTCCGGGAAATGTCGCTCGCCTCCTGATAAACGTTCGTTTTAAAAGCCCATGCAAGTCATTATTACCGCCGTTGGACCTGATAACCGAGGTCTCGCAGACCCAATCGTACACTCGCTTACCGATTTGGGAGCGAACATCGCTGAAATTCAGATGTATGACCACGATGCTGAGTCGGTCTTTTCGATGCTGATGCGTGTTGAGCTTCCAAACGATCAATTCGAAAACGTACAACCAACGGTTGATCGAATCAGCAAGGAGACCGGTCTATCAATTCGTGCGTGGAGCCCTGATATTGAGGGTCGCAAGCCTCGCATTGCTATCTGCTGCACTTTCCGTCCTGAAACGCCGACTGCCATACTCGAAGCAATTAACAACGGAACAATTCAAGCGGAAGCATCCGTACTGATTAGCAACCGTTCGAAGCTTGAGCACTTGGGGGCCAAATACGATGTTCCCTGGCGTTTGATAGCTGACGAAGAAGGAAATCCAGACGACGAGAAACTAATTTCGATATGCGATGAGTTTGAAGTCGATTATGTCGTACTTGCTCGTTATATGCGTGTGCTGCCTGCCTCAAGCTGCTGGAAGTATGCCGGTGGTCGCATCATCAATCTTCACCATGGTCTGCTTCCAAGTTTTCCAGGAATACGACCCTACCACGATGCCAACGATGCCCGCATGCTGACTTATGGGGCCACCTGCCACTTTATCGTTCCCGAACTGGACGCTGGCAATCAAACGATCAATCAATCGACGTATTCGGTACCGCCGGGCACTTCTCTCGAAGAGATTATTCGAGAAGGCCAATCGAAGAATGAGCCTGCATGCCTTGTCGAAGGCGTACGACGTGTTATCGACGGCGAAGTCCAGCTACACTTCAATAAAGTTGTGGCCACGAAGTAATTCGTTGTTCAACGATTTGCGTCACCTCTTCTCATCGACGCGCAACCGTTAGCAATTCCTCGGCAACTTTGGTTAGAATGCCCTTAATCATTATTTAAGGTTCTAACTAGGGTTTCCAATGCTACTTTGCTTTCGTGTTCTCGCCAGCTTTCTGTTAATCTTGGTTTTGTCTAGCAATCTTTCGAGTGCTCAAGAAACTCAAGAGATGGTCAAACCCAATGCCTTAAAGCCTGGCGATACGATCATGATCGTCGCCCCAGCAGGTGAGCTATCGGGCCAACGAATCTCGATGGCGAAGAAGCGGCTCGAAGAGATGGGATTCAAAGTTGCCTTACCGAAGAATCTTTTCCGACAGTGGGGTTACCTTGCGGGTCCTGACGAGGAACGAGCCGCTGAGCTTATGCATGCCTTTACGAACCCCGAGGTCGATGCCGTTTTCCCGGGCACAGGTGGATACGGAACAATGCGCATGCTTGATTTACTCGATTATGAAAAGATCAAAGCCAATCCGAAGTTGTTCATTGGCTTTAGCGATATCACTGGCCTGCACATGGCTCTGGGAAAAAAGTGTAACCTGGTTACGTTTCACTCCCCAAACCCGATGTGGGGACTCGGTAGTCACTCCAACCTTCATCCATTCTCCGCTAAATACTTTTGGCGCAACTTGCTAGCAACTGAAAACCAATCCGCTGATGGGAGTGAAGGGTTTGTTTATGAAATCCCAAGCCATCGCCCCATGGGTTATTACTCGGCAGGTACTGCGGAAGGAGAGCTCTGTGGTGGTAACCTAACTCTGGTTGCTTCGTTAACGGGCACGGATTACCAGCTCGAAACCGATGGGAAAATTCTTTTTCTTGAGGATGTGAGAGAAGCTCCCTACCGCATTGATCGCATGCTTCGTCAGATGAAGCTGACCGGTCAACTCGATTCACTAGCAGGTGTGATTCTTGGCCAATTTCGCAAATGTGAAAATGACGGCGACGATCCAAGTCTAACACTGCAAGAAGTCTTCCTAGACTATTTTGGGGATGTCGATTACCCGGTTGTTAACCTCTTCCCTGCTGGTCACGTGACGCAAAACGCAACGCTTCCATTCGGAGTCAGAGTCCGCATATCAACAGATCCGGTTGAAGTAAAAGTTCTTGAGAACCCAGTCATTGTTGATTAACAACTAACGCTAGCATCCCACGCAATTTCTTCTGATTCTTCCTGCTCGAAGACAAATTGGTCTTGCAAAAATCTGAAACGCTTCCTAAGTTTCCGCCGCCTCGATAAAGCCTGAGGCGGTCTCTTCCAAAGCAGACCAACAATTTGATTCACATTTCAAGCACTTTGCATGCGGGATGCATTTGTGTTGTGCCTTAGGTCAATCCAATTGACAGAGCGGCGGGTTGTGAATTGATGAAAAACAACACTGATCGGGAACGATTTAGATGATCGCACACGGACGTCTTGCGAAACGGGTTAGCTCTATGAAACGCTACTTTGTCTTAACCAGTGGTATGAAAAATCGAACCGCATGGATAGCAGTTCTGACTGTGATGCTTATCACAGCTTCCACGACTGCTCAGAAACTGCAAATGCCTAGCAGTATTGATGAAGAAAGCGTTACTAGCACTAGCAAAGTAACTACTTCTGCTGACGATACCCCGTATTCGGATGAATCGCAGTCGGACGTTGCTGTTCCCGCTTCCTACAGCACAGCCGGAATGTACTACAACCCGACGCTCGGTTCGCACATTCGTGCTCGCTACAACACCCAAAGCTATGGCCAAGAACGTGGCAACCTCGACCTAGGTACCATGCGAGTTTGGGACCTCGGGGACTCGGTTAGCTTCTTTGACGGACAGATTACCCTCAACGAAGAATCCCACGTAGGCTACAACCTAGGCCTTGGATACCGTTGGATGGATGTACCCGTCTTCCCGTTCAGTGCTGACAACCAAAAAATTTATGGCGTCAGCCTTTGGACTGATGGCCAAGGAGCTGGCGGCGACAATTTCTTCCCACAAATCGGTCTCGGTTTTGAAATCCTTGGTGACCGAACCGACTTCCGAACCAATGTTTACATTCCACTTGGTCCCGAATCACAAGATCGAGATTTCGTAGGTGGTGGAGAGAACAGCTACTCAGGAAATTTCCTTGCTGAAGGTTTGCTCGGTGTCCGAGACACTGCTCTCACGGTTGTCGACGGTGAGTTGGCTGGACGAATCTCTGACCTGGAAGCCTGGGTCTTCGGTGGTGTGTATGGCTACTCAGGCGGCGAATATGATGAAGTCGGTGGTAAGGTTGGTCTTCGTGGCTACGCAACCCCTGACCTTGCGTTGCAGATTGACCTAACCAACGACGCGGTGTTTGACACAAACGCCGTCTTCAGTGCTACTTGGTTCATTGGCCGTACACGCCGTGAGAATCGCCCAACGGGTGCCTTGCGTGACCGCTTCCGCGAACCGGTTATTCGAAACGATTACATCGCTTTGAAGTCGGAGTCGGTTTCCGGTGTGGGTGACATTCTGCTTGACGTTAACGGCGATCCAATTCGAATCGTTCACATTGACTCGACTGCTGCCGCAGGTGGTGATGGTACGTTCGAGAGTCCGTTTAATACCCTGGCATCCGCAGGCGGAAGTGGCTCAGAAGAGGGTGATATCTTGCTAGCCCATGCTGGTTCAACATTCACGGCCGACGGAGTTACACTGCAGGATAATCAACGTCTTTTAGGTGAAGGGGTTGTCTTCGATGATGGCAATGCTCTAACGACTGAAACAAATATTGATCATACCGTGACCGTATTTGGTGGTGGCACGGAATCACTCCCAGAGACGGCAACCGATGCGTTTACGATGGCGGCTCCAACTATCACAAATACAACGGAAACCGCCGTTCTCCTTGCTGACAACAACGAAGTAAACAATCTTGTTATCGACGGTGGTACATCCGGTTTGATGGGTGCAGACTTTGATCCTGTTGCAGGAACAAATGGTTCCGGGGATCAGAACCTGCAGAACCTTCAGATCAGTGGTACAACGGGCAACGCAATCGAACTTACGATGGCGCGCCGCATCGACGAAAACGATGCCAGCCTAGCAACGCTTGAGATGGATATTAATATCGCCAATGTTGACCTTAACAACATTGGCGGTGCCTATGGTGTTCTCATCAACGCTGATGCCGTTGATGATGATGGTACTGGAACAGACGAAGATTATCGTACATTAGCTTCGACAACCGCTACGAATGAAAGCACCACGATTAATGGGCTAACCATTGATGGCGGTACTGGCGTCGGCCTTGGAATTCAGAACATCGTCAATCCTGCCGCCAATGTTAACGTCACGGGCTATGCCTACGATGGTGATGGCACAGGCCAGGGTGCTATTGAAGTCTTGAACTCTTCAGCAGGCATCACCTTCGATAACACAAACACGATTACCAATACCGGCGGTGTTGCAATCATGGTCGATGGAAATCATCCGACACTCAACTCAAACGGTATTGATTCGACCTTTGCTTACAACGGTTCTCTTACGAACGCAGCTGGGGCGGGTAATTCGGTTACCCTCCAAAACATCAATGGTGGTTTAACCCAGTTCAACTTCAACGGCGGTTTAGATGACCAAGGTACCGGTATCGATATCGACCAGATCTCGGGCGGTGTCATCCAATTTGCTAGTTCCGACTCGAATGATCGAAACGAGATCATAACGACCGGTACGGATAATGGCATTACCATTACCAATGTTGATGATTCGGCAGGAAACGTACCAACAATCGAGTTTAACGACTTCGATATTACTACGGCAGACGGCACCGGCATTGTTGCTCAACGAGCAGCGGGCACAAATGATAACGAAGAAGGCCGTGCCGAGTTTAATGACACGATAGTCACGGTCACCGGAAGTGGTAGAGGTATTGATCTCGAACAAGATGCAGAAAGCAATTTCCAAACCGTCTTCAATGGTCTGCAAGTTGATACCACAGCTGGTACTGGCGAGGCTATCTTCGGTCGCAACAACAATATGACCGTGGCAGCAGGAACTAACATAACCACCAATACGTTGGCAACAAGTACCGGGACGGCACTTGACCTCGATACTACAACAACCCAAGGCATCGCGTTTGATCAAGTCGATGTCAATGGAGCGGCCAACGCAATTGCACTCAACAACGTGGGTGATGGACCGATTACTATCGGCAGCAACACGGGAACCGACGGCGAAGGTGGTACTCTTGTTACCACTGGCAACGCAGTTGTGCTAACCAATGTAGATGACTTCACAATTGGTGATGTCAATATCGCAACGCCAGGCAACACAGCTATTATTTCCAGTAGCACCGACACGACAGATACCGTTGCTAACAACTTGACCATTAACAATGTCCACACAGATACCGGAACAACAGGCTCAACGGTTGCCGCGGCTCTAGATGTCTCTGAAAATGCTTCGGCGGCTCAGCAAAACGTAACGGTTAATGACAGTAACTTCAACGATGCCACCGGCAACGCGGTCACAATTACCGATGTCACAGGTACTGTCTCCATTAATGATACAACCATTGATGATGCGGGCGGGTCAGCCCTTGTTGCAAGCGGAACTACTGGCAACATGGCCCTCAATACCGTGTCTGCTGATAATGCCACCGCGACGGCAATGTCATTCACGAACATTGATGGAACCGTCAACGGTAATACTGTCACGATCGACGGAGGGGATAGCAATGGTATTGTTGTTACAACAAGCGATGGAACCTTTACGTTCGACACGAACTCCAGCATTACCGACCAAGATGGCGTTGCCCTCACCGTTAATGGCGGTGATGGCCAAGTAACCTACAACGGTACCATCGACAATACTTTGGGTCGTTCCGTTGCTATCGAGAACAAATCCGGCGGAGGGGTTACCTTTACTCCATCAACAAGCATTACGGACACTGGCGAAGGTATCCTAGTTGATGGCAACACAGGCGGTGACTACACCTTGCTTGCTAACTATGATCTCGATACTGGGGCAAATGACGCAGTTACTGTGACCAACAATACAGGTTCAACCGTTTCATTCTCAAGTCTTGATATTAACACAACCACCGGAAACGGCTTTGTCGCATCGGGTGGAGGAACCGTTGGAGTTAATCCAGGTAGTTCAATTACAACGACCACAGGCACGGCGATTAACATGAATGGAGTCACCGTCGCCAATACGGGTATAACGTTTGATAGTGTCGATGTGACCGGTAAGGCAACAACCAGTGCTGTTATACTTAATGATCTAACTGGTGGATCAGTTAACATTAACGGTGGTACTATCGCCGACTCGACCAACGATGCGATCACTGCAACTGATGTTCAGAGTCTGAGCATCAACGGCCTAACCGTAACCGACTCTGATTCGGACGCCCTTTCAGTTGCTACAACGGGTGGTAATTCAACCAGCACGGACCTTGTAATCAACGACTTCACAGTTGGCGAAGATGTCGCCGCCTTTGCTATCGACGTAGATCATATTGGTGATGGTCGATTTGACATCACGCTTAACAATTCAAATCTAGATAACGCTGTCTCGCTTAATATCAATGGCGACGACGACTTTGACTTGTTCGCTAGCAACACAACGATTGATGATGATGACGCCGATGTTGCCTTCCTGCTTGACCTCGGTTCAAACGTCAATGAAGTCGACATCAGGTTAACAAACTTCGATGTCACGGCAACGGACGCCACTGCGTTTGATTTAGATATAAACGGTGGCAACACAAACATCGCCTTTGAAATCTCAGGTACCAGTGCCATCGTAAACAATAGTGCCGCAAGCAATGCCTTTGATGCAACAATCATAGGCACAACCAACTTCGATGCTATGTTCCTCAATAATTCCTTTACAGCTAATGGCACCTCGGATCCATTTAGCATTACCACAACAAGTACCAACACGATTATTCAAGCCGACATCAATGGAAACACTTTTGTCGGAGGATCCCTCATACTTGATAACAATGGTGGCGCGGCAGACTCGATTCAGATCGATGACCTTGCTTCACTCAGCACGGACAACGGTGGTGTAACCGTCAGCGAGCCTAACCAACCTGCTGTCGAGTTTGACGAAACCATCGAAACAATTGAATCACCTGTTGCCAATGACTAGGTAACAGACAAAGCTACCCCCCCGGTGACGGCTGTGGGCTTCTTCGGAAGCCCTTAGCCGTCACTTTTTTGTTGAACTCTTGGAAAAGCCAATATCAAGAGCTAACATAACGCGATGCTTTCGAAGAAACTCCATTGCCGCAGTTGTAGTTGGCAGACCACCAGTGGTCGGGAGGATTTGATTTCACGGCTTCAGCTCGTCGGACTCTTGCGACGTGATAACGATCCTGAAGACGAAATCATTCTTGCCCTGCTTGAAGATGCCGCAGCAAGAATGACCTGCCCCAGCTGCAAGTCGATTGGGCTGGTTGCGTCGGATTCGGAGGAAACAGAAACCGAATGGGACGATGATTGGCAAGCGGCAGTTCTCTGCAACCATTGTCGCAAACCAATTCCACCTGAGCGCGTTGAAGCTTTGCCAGGGGTAAAGCAATGCGTTGAATGCCAGGGGATGGAAGAGACCGGCACGCTGCCAGAAGAACCCGACTTCTGCCCACGTTGTGGCTCGTTAGTCGAAATACGTGTCAGCCAAAGTGGTGGAATAACCCGTTACAAGCAATTTTGCACTTCTGGCTGCCGAATTTAGGCAATTTCTCAGGCAACGCTCAATGTTATCTGGTAGTGATTTGGCTTTTGCCTGTTTATCATATCGTATTACCCAAGCCGCCAGATGTGCACCCTTTGTCTGAGTCTTTCGAGTCACTTAAGTTGCTCTTATGAATAGCAAATTTCCAAGTTTGATTGTCTTCAAGTTATCTCTCCTGCTTCTGTTTGGTCTTTCTGGATTGGAAGCGACTGCTGACGGCTACTATGAAACGAGCGACTTCTCCGACGCAACCAATCAGATCATCGAATACGCCGAAGAACATGGTGCCGAAAACGTTCTGATGGTTGTCGACATCGACAACACGCTGCTCGCTATGAATCAGCCACTCGGCAGTGACCAATGGTTTGAATGGCAAGAATACCTTTTAGAAAACGAACCAGAATCACCCGCTTTGGTTGCAAATAGTTTTTCTGGGCTGCTAGATGTTCAAGAAATTCTCTTCACAGCCGGTACCATGAGACCCACCCAGCCGAACCAACCTGAGCTTTTCAACCAAGTGCAAGATCTTGGCATACCGACTTTGATTCTCACCTCTCGTGGTGACCAATATCGATCAGCCACGGAACGAGAACTCATTGGCAACGGATACAAGCCTGCACGCAACGCTGTCAAAGCGAAAGGACTTGGCGTTGAGCCTTATGCTCCCTATGACATGACTAACTTAAAGCCTTCCGGCATCACAGAAGAAGAAGCAAAGCTCTTCGCTCTGAGAGAAAAGCCACGACTGGTTAGCTATGGCAAAGGCATTTTCATGTCCGCCGGCCAGCACAAAGGTGCCATGCTGCTGACAGTTATCGAAAAAACCAAAGTCAAACCGAAAGCGGTTGTCTTTGTTGACGACCATGGACGACATGTGAATCGCGTTTACGATGCTCTTTCACGTCGTGGCATTCAGGGTTCGGTTTATCATTACCACAAAGAAGACGAAAACGTAAAGCGATTCCGTTACAGCGATAAGTCAGATGTCATCCGCCGCTGGGAGCTGCTTCAATCTGCGATGGGAGAGGCTCTTTCCCCTAAGGAAGAAGTATCGGAAAAGCCGGCCACCATGTCGGAATCGAAGTCACCTGCCAAAGCTCATTAATCACTAAGCCTTCTAAAGCTGCCGAGTTGCTTGCGTGCCCACATTTGAATTGATCGCCACCTGCGGCTTTGGGCTTGAGACGATCGTTCGGCACGAAATCGAAGCTCTCGGCTACGAGGCTCGCGTTGCCCAGTCAGGACGTGTGTTGTTCCATGGCGACCATTCAGCAATCCGAGAATCGAACCTTTGGTTGCGCACCGCTGAGCGAATTCTGATTCGTATGGCTAAGGCTGAAACGACCGATTTTGGTCAGCTCTTCGATCTCGCTCGAGGTACGCCCTGGCACGAATGGATCACTGTTGACGGTGAATTTCCGGTCCGGGGTCGATCACATAAGTCACAGCTGTCGAGCGTTCCTGCCTGTCAAAAGATTGTCAAGAAAGCGATCGTCGAACAACTACGCGAAGCACACAGCAGCGAAGAACTCCCCGAGACTGGCCCACAGTTTCCGATTGAAGTTGCCTTACTTGAAGATCAAGCT
>SPJK01013335.1_pt1 | contig 11714 bp, 9 predicted proteins | sample 3741771 | NCBI WGS metagenome assembly SPJK01 (sample SAMN10925997, study PRJNA522277) | cold seep metagenome | isolation source: Elba SIP-enriched marine methane seep metagenome, extraction at timepoint T2 | place: Italy: coast of Elba, Mediterranean Sea | reverse complement strand
GCCATGATCAAACTCTTCAGTTTAATATGTTCGATGCTTACGCATCTTATCTCTTTGACTCTGCTTCTGTTGACGTTAATTTTGAATTGACGTTAATATCTGCATTGAGTCCTTTTCTTTACTGCTAAAAAGTCCCTCACAGATACCCACACAAATTATTTCGATTCGTTGTTAAAGAGCGTGTCGGTTAACCGACCAGTCATCGCCTGACTGAGCTTGACTATTATATACATCTTTTATTTTCTGTCAAATTTTATTTTGTAAGTTTATTAATAATAGTGTCATATTCTTTCAATATAATTTAATTCTCTTTAATTATCATTCATTTAAAATGAAAAAGGCAAACGAATTTTTTTCTCTTGAAAGCTTTATCAGTTTTGAAATCATCAAAGACTTAAATGCATTAAACGAAAGTCCTATCAATTCAGCTCCACCAAGCCTCAATTTATTCAACTCCGAACTGATTCTTGATGAACATGAATTGGCGTTAACCGAATAAGGTAAACTCCATTACATATGCTATAAAGACATAGTTCATTCATTTTCCTTCTTTGTCCAACATTATATACACAGTTTTTTATTCTCAATACGTCATATAATTTATATTCCAAGCCATACGTGTAAGGATTTAACATTATATGACTTCTACAAAACCCATTCCTCAGACCAAAACTTATCCCCTGATTGGCAATCTTTTCGAGTTCAATAAATCCCGCTTAGATTCCCTTATAAAATGGCGACAGCAATATGGTGATATGGTTGAATTCAAATTGGCTTCCCAAGGCGTTTATCTAATAAGCGATGCAGATATTACAGAAACTGCTTTAGTAAAAAACAAATCTTTTTTTCAAAAAATGTATAACCCGGCTAAACCTTCTGGCCTCGCTTTAGTACTGGGCCAAGGTCTGGTAACCAGCCAGGGTAGTTATTGGCAGAAACAACGCCATCTCATGCAACCCGTTTTTTCTCAGAAAAACACGCATGCATTGAACAAACATTTTTATTCTGCAGCAAACAGCATGTTTTCTCGATGGCAAAGCAAACCATCTACTGAAATATTTTTTTTAGCGGATGAAATGCTTAAGACATCCATGGAAATTATTACCCAATCCATGTTCAGCACCAGCTTTTTAAACCAAATAGATGAAATTGCACCGGCACTGGAAACGGGTCTTAAATTTGCTGCAAAATCAGTCTCAAACCCATTTCGTCCTCCCTTGTTCATTCCCACTAAAAACAACCTTGAATACAAAAAGGCTTTATCACTGCTAGACAAAATTGTTTACGATATTATTAAAGAACGGCGACTTAACAGACAAACCAAATATAATGACTTATTAGACATGTTATTGAATGCCAAAGATGACCAAGGGAATTCAATGAGCGATGCTCAAATTCGCGATGAAGTCGTAACCATTTTCACTGCGGGCCATGAAACCACAGCAAATCTTCTGACCTGGACGATTTACCTATTACTAACGCAACCAGATAGCTTAGAAAAAGTCCAAGACGAAATCCTTAGCCAAGTTAACAGTGACAATATATGCGATTTAAATTTAAATGGTTTTCCATTTCTTCGCGCGGTTCTTAACGAATCTTTAAGACTCAAGCCTCCAATCGGGCTTATCATGCGCAAAATCACACAGCCTGTATCGATAAAAGATTATCACTTTGAACCAGGAAAACTTGCATTGTTTTCTATATACAACATTCATCATCATGATAAATACTGGCCAGAACCTGAAAAATTCATCCCGGAGCGATTTCTTCAAATTACTCCTTCTAAATCAACATTTCTGCCTTTTGGCATAGGAGAAAGATTTTGTATAGGTAAAAATTTTGCTATACAGGAAAGCATGATTTTACTCATTTTGATGCTATATCATTTCAAGTTTGAACGGGTTAACCAAGAACCGGTAGAAATGGATCTGACGATATCTATCCGGCCTAAGCAAAAAATTCCGCTAAAAGTTTATCCCAGACACCAGCCTAATGAAAACTGATTCATCACCACAGGCTGCCAACACTTCCACGCTAAATCTACCCAATTCCACTCGTGCTTTTTGCCTGCGTTATATCAAGACTTATGGCTGGATATTATTCGGCATGCTCATTCTGGAAGCTGGCCAGGCTGCCTGTTCTATTTTACTTCCCTATTCTATCCAACAGTTAATTGACTACGTATCAGTTTCAGACCATAACGACTTAAACATTAACGACATCCCCGTCCTTTTATTTATAGCCCTCAATTTAGGCATTGTTTTATTCTCCAGAGCCAGCGGAGCCCTTTTAGTCTATCTAGGGCCAAAAATGCGAAAACAAGTACGCCTTGAATTATTTGCTTATTTACAACTCCATTCACATCATTATTTTTTATCCCATTTTGCTGGTTCTCTGGCTAACCGCATCAGTGAAGTATCAATGGGCGTTACCCATGTGACCTGGACTTACCTGTTCGATTTCTGGCCTTTAATTATTTCTTTTTCAGTCTCTCTCTACCTGCTGGCAGGCGTTAATTTTGAACTGGCACTGACACTAGGTGTCTGGATCTCTTTATATTGTATTATTTCATTTTTGCTGGCTCTACGATGCAGGCGTCTTGCTGAACAATATGCGGAAACGCGTAGCCAGGTCAGTGGCAAGATCGTAGATTCTGTTACCAACATCATCAACACAAACCTTTTTGCAAGAACCATCCATGAAAGACAATATATTGAAACCTATTTAGACAAAGAAGTTAAAGCGGCAAGAAAAACCTTTTGGTTTATGGAAATCATTCGTTGGTTTCAATTTATTTCTGCCATGTTACTAATGCTGGGTATCATTGGCATTGCTTTAGACATCTGGTTAAAGAAACAGATGAGTGTAGGTGAGTTTGCCATGTCTGCCAGTCTTTCATTAATGCTGATAGAACAGGCCAGAGGACTAAGTAGACGATTTTTAGAACTTTTTGAATACATTGGTAACATCAATAATGGGGTCAGCCGAATCATTAAGCCCCATGAAATTACAGATTCTCCTCAAGCATCTGAATTATTAATCACACAAGCAATCGTTGAGTTTAATCATATTGATTTTAGCTATACAAGCAAAACACCTGTATTCCAACAATTAAACCTGAAAATCCTGCATGGAGAAAAAGTTGGAATTGTAGGCTTCTCCGGAAGCGGGAAAAGCACCTTATTCCATTTAATTCTACGTTTTTTTGAACCTCAATCTGGTGCCATCTGCATAGATGGTCAGAATATTGGCCATGTAACTCAGGAAAGCCTACGAAGCAACATTGCCATGATCCCACAAGACCCCATGCTATTTCATAGATCTCTACTTGAAAATATACGTTATGGAAGATTAGATGCTTCTGATGAAGATGTAATGAATGCAGCAAAAAAAGCGCATGCACATGATTTCATATCAGCAACTGAAGACGGTTATCAATCCCTGGTTGGTGAGCGAGGTGTCAAACTTTCTGGCGGACAAAGACAGCGGATAGCACTTGCACGCGCTATTTTAAAAAACTCTCCGCTTCTATTACTTGATGAAGCAACCAGTGCATTGGATTCTGTGACAGAACGCCAAATTCAAGACAGTCTCCAGTTTTTGATGCAGGAAAAAACAGTTTTGGTCATTGCACACCGTTTATCTACACTGTCTCATTTAGACAGAATACTGGTTTTTCACCATGGGAAAATCATCGAGCAAGGTACCCATAAATCTTTGTTGAATAAAGAAGGACATTATAAAAAAATGTGGGACATGCAAGCAGGAGGATTTCTACCTGAAAGCGATATTTATTCCTGAGCTATCCCCTGCTCTGACCGTTTCATCAATGCCTGTAATACCAGAAAAGGGCCTGCTGCTGCCAGTAAATGCTTAATGGTATGTCCGCTAATACCAATCCCCATATAGACTGGATGATCTAATATTTCAAAAACTTTAGCCAAAACATAAAGCCCCAAAAGCCCCCAGTAGAAAATTTCATGACTATATCGAGATGTATTCTTCCACATGATAATTGGCACAACCAGCATAGGTAAAAACTGTACCAAAGCATAAAATCTCAAATCACCCACCCCCCGAGATTCCGTAAAATCCCAATACAGAACTGACACAACACCCACACTTATCAATGGATATAACAGCTGTTTCGCAAAACTGACTGAAATATATTCAGCGACCACAATAACAACAAAGGCCATAAAACTCACCGTCATTGGCAGCCTATCCCAAAATAGAGTTTCATTGTTTGGTTCTAAGTGATAATAGGCAGAGCCCAGACCGATTAACGCTAAACCAATAAAAAAAATTACATATGCTGACAATATATCGGAGACATACTGCACAGCATTCTTTTCCTGAAAAAGGGATAACGCATAGACACCAACCAGTATAAATGGCAAGTTTGAAAACACATTAAAAAAATTATCAACCCCAAATAACCTTCGATTATCGGCAAAATTATGATAGTCAACATCCTGAGGAATTGGTTGAATAATCAATACGCCTATCATTCCTATGAAAATTATAAGATAAATACAATGTTGTTTTTTCATAAATTAAACAGTTGATAATGAATACATCATTTTTCTTAACTGAAGAATCGAGTCATATTCAATTGCTCTTATCCTTCGCCCATAAAGCATTTTCCCAGGACTGACGCTTGAATCCTGTTCAAAGCAAATGTATGTTATTTACAATAGCAGTCCTTCATTATATAAAAAGCCGTTCAATTGAATAAAATAAACCTGCCCTATTTTGACTTTTTATTTTCCGAACTGGAAAACAACCCACTGATCAACGAAAGCTTTGGTCGTCATGTACACTGGGGCTATTGGCAAACTCCACCACCAAAAACACCTGAAATTGCAGATTTTAAAATAGCCACTGAAAGGTTAACAGCAGAAATCTGTGATTCAATCACCATTGAGAAAAACCAACGAATACTCGATGTTGGCTGTGGATTTGGAGGCACACTTGAATATCTGCAGCAAAATCATGAAGGTTTAAACCTGCACGGCCTGAATATAGATAGCCGCCAATTAAAACGAGCTAAATCACATTGCACTATCAACAAACAGAAAACCCAATTTTATCAAGCTAATGGCTGCCAAATACCTTTTAAAGATCAAAGCTTTGACAACGTTTTAGCCGTAGAATGCATTTTTCACTTTCCTGATCGAGCACAATTCTTCGAAGAAGTGTTCCGTATTTTAAAACCAGGTGGTTATTTGGCTCTTTCTGATTTTGTTCCATTAAGGTTATTATTACCTCTGATAAAGTACAATCCATTATTCAACCGTAGTCACGGTTTCTATGGAAAAACAAATATCAACTTCAGCCAGTCTGATTATATGGAACTGGCATATAGCACCGGCTTTTCTGTATGCCAGAACAGAGATATTACAGTTAACACCTTACCCACTTATAATTTTTTAAAAAAACTCAGCTTACAGAATAAATATAAAAATTTTCATGCTGTTTTTGAAACACTAACCATTGAGATGCTGAGTCGAGCCAGATTATTAAATTATATGATTTTATCTTTCCAAAAAACATAACCTAAATCATAGTTAATATTATAAGTTTCCATACTAGTCAGCCTCTCCAGATTGAAAAAACACCGCTCTTCTGAAAAAAAACTCCATACTTAGAACTTATCCGCATTCCATTGATATGAGTTAATAATTTCAGCACATAATTTCTTTTTATTACCTTCTATCCAGCCTTTACCTTCACTAAATCCCTCAGGCAAATCTTTTTCAGTCGGCCCAAAACGCCGGTAAGAACAGCCTTGAGAATCAGGATTTTCACAACAGCATTTAATAGCTGCCAAATGTTTTTTCAATACAGGCAAATCAACTTTTCGAGGGGGCATCCAGTTGGAGTTTGTCCCTGCTGTCAACCACTTATGCAATATGTTGTGTGGATGACCTGTAGCATAATCAATGCTCGGCCCGCAGGTTCCTGACGTCGTCATTTTATGGCATTGAGTACATAATTGATCTTCTCCATCGATTGAGTCAGTCGTCACTTGAAGAAAGTTTTTATCATAAAAATGCTGTTGAAAAGGCTTGGCGACTAGAAGCATAGGCAACTCAGCCATAGCATAGATTGAAGGAATACCTGAATTTGAGTTGATATAAGGACTGTATTTAAACCCATGTGCATTATGACAATCAATACAACCAGCATCCGCTGTAAAAGCGGGAGAACGAAACGCTTCATTAGCATCGCGATACCATAATGACACGGGGAAATTTTTTGGTGGCCTTGAATGTTCAGAAGTTATCTGGTCAAAAAATTTATCTTTTTCTGGCAATGGGCTATCAATAGGCGGTAAGAAACCAACCACAGCTTTGCCATATTGGGTTAAATAACAACTTTTTCCAGTTTTAGTATTTCTCAGTATCAAGCCTATATCATTAAATGTGTTATATAAGTAATACAATTCTTTCCTGTCGATAGCTGAAGCTTTCTCGAATTTGACCTGTCTTTGCTGTTTGTCTAAACCCAGGTTTGCTGTCGAAGCACGAAACCAGTCTTTATTTGATTGATTCCCTTTTTGCCTGCAATTTAAAACCAGAACATTATCCTGACCTAAATTAATTACTTGAAGATGAGAATAAGTCCAACAACCCATATCACCACCCAGCCAATGTGGATTATCGCATTTTTTATTCCCAGCAAGCTCCTCCCAGTTAGAGCTATCTATTTTGAGGTGATTAACATATATCGGCACCTGCTTACCATCAAGACAAGATAATTGAGGCAAAGGCTGTTTTATTCCAAGTTCTGTTTTGCATTGCTGAACATACTGGTATACATCATATTCTTCTGCTTTATCCGGCCTGTTTAGAACCTTCAGACCAACATACAAAAAAACAGCCAATAAGACTATCAAGCCCACTTTTTTCATAGTCACAATAAAACGTCAAAAAAAAAATCAGAAAACTCTTTCGATTTCTAATGAATCCCTGATTTGTCCACTCTCCAAACAAACGTGAACTTTTCATTCAATTCAATGGAATTAAAATATTTGTAAAAATTGACTTGAAAAAGTTTCATAAAACCCTTATTAAAAAAATTGAACTAAATTTTATAACTTGTAATCAAAGATTGTTAAAGTAAAATAACTCACGTTAATCATTATACTTCTGACAACCACTCATTAATTTATATTTATAATCAATTATTTAGGTAATAGCTTATGGATATTATTCATGATAGTAAAGCAAATTCTGTTATATCACCAGTCTTTAGCTTTTCATTTACTTTATTCAGCAGTGCCTGTTTAATGTTTGTACTGCAGCCCATGTTTGGCAAGGCCTTATTACCATTGCTGGGGGGTTCAGCTTCTGTCTGGAATACCTGTATGGTTTTTTATCAGACCCTTTTATTCCTTGGATATTCTTATGCACATCTGCTGACCAGTTACTTCAAACCTCGCAGACAAATCATAATTCATGGCACATTGCTGGCTTTAAGCCTCAGTTTCCTACCCATCAGTTTAATCTATAACTCGGCACCACCTATCAGTGACAACCCAAGCATATGGCTACTCAATACATTATTATTATCAATCGGGTTACCGTTTTTTATTCTGTCAACAACATCCCCTTTGTTGCAAAAATGGTTTTCTGCTTTAGGTCACTCAAGTAGTAATGACCCCTATTATTTGTCAATTGCCAGCAATACAGGAAGTTTACTTGCACTCTTGAGCTATCCTTTTTTTCTTGAACCTGAATGGGGTCTGAGCCAACAACAGCACTACTGGAGTGTTGGATTTTTACTGCTGGCCTCACTGATTTCAATATGCATGTTGCATTTAAGACACTGTCGCAAAGACAAAGTCAATGAAGTCAGAACATCAGAGTCTACTAAAAAACATCCAAACATTAACAGAAAGGTTCAATGGTTATTATTATCATTTATACCCTCCAGTTTACTCTTAGGTACAACCAATTATATTAGCATTGACATTGCAACCGTCCCCTTACTCTGGGTCATCCCTTTAGCATTATATTTACTCTCTTTCATACTGGTTTTTTCAAAATTCAATAATGCCATTCAGAAAAAAACTTTTCTGATTCAACCTGTCATCGTTATACCCTTTCTGGTTTATTATTTTTCGCAATACAAACTGAACTCATTCAGCTTGGAGCTGATTATTCACTTGATAGTATTTTTTATTTCTATCATGGTCTGTCACGGCGAGTTGGCAAAAAAAAGGCCCGGCCCCGAGCATTTAACCCAATACTATCTGATTATGTCATTTGGAGGGATGCTTGGAGGAATATTCAACAGTTTCGTTGCACCATTAATTTTTAATTCGATCTATGAATATCCATTAATGCTCGTATTTGCCTTGATGTTAAATCCCACCCATCAACGCATACGGCTATATCTAAAAACAAACCTGGCCAAAACATTACTCTTAGCCTATTTATTAACTTTTTTTGTTGTGTTCTATTTCAATTACGATCAATTCAACGATGTAATAGTTTTATGTTTGACATTAATCGTGGTAGGAATAGCCAGCTATTTTCTCACTAAAAAAAATCCTCTCTATATCCCTCTTTTCGGTTTACTGATTGTTTCCTGCGCATTACCAGAGAAACAGCAAGGGGATGAAATACTGTATCAAAGCCGCAATTTTTACGGTATTTTAACGGTCAAGAAAAATACGAATGTTGCTATTAGTAATCGTAAAGAAACCTTACATGAACTCTACAGTGGTACAACCAAACATGGAACGCAGTTGACCAGTGATTTTAATCTTCATTGTAAACCCAACGGCTACTATGCTCAACAAGGCCCATTAGGGGAAATTTTTCAGCACTTTGATAGCGTCAACCAAAATTGGGATATAGGTGTAGTAGGACTAGGTGCAGGAGAAATGATGGGCTATGCCAAAAAAAGCCAAAATTGGGACTATTTTGAACTCGACCCGGCAGTTATAGACATTGCCAGTAATAGCAACTATTTCACTTTTTTAAAAAAATGCACAGACCATTATCTTGTTCATCTAGGAGATGCTCGAGTCAGCCTTGAGAAACAAGTCAAAAAATATGACATGTTAGTTATCGATGCCTTTACTTCCGACTCAATTCCTACACATTTGCTGACAAAAGAAGCCATAGAACTTTATCTTTCCAGATTAAACCCTAATGGCATTCTGGTCATGCATATTTCTAATCGATATCTGGATTTAAAACCAGTTTTGGCTGATCATGCCAATAAACTGAAACTCGCTGCCTTAATAAAAGAGTACAGACCTCGAAAAAACATTCCACTGGTTTTTCGTTCTGATTGGGCTGTGTTTTCAAAAAAACCAGAAGATCTAAAGCCTCTTTTGGAGCTTGTCAGCCAATTCCAATGGCAAAAATTGGAATTAAAACAAGATATTCGAAGCTGGACTGATGATTACACCAGCATCATGGCTGTATGGAAATAGCCGTTCCCCTCATATTCAATCTAGATATAATGTTTAAGATGAATATGAGGGAAAGCTTTATACTATAGCCAATACCACAACAGCACTGTATATTTATCCAGCTTTGACTCTGAAACGCTTGGCTAACCAATAATCAACTGAAACCAGTCTGCCTCCGCCAGAAAAAAACAATACCAAAAGCATGACAAAATAAGTCACGGCCCACTCTATACCATTATTTGAGATCACAAAGCTACCACTCTCTGTTAACCAGTCATAATTTCCATGCTCTTGAAGAATTGAACGGGCAAACTCAAGCCGACGCTCTGCACCTTCTATATCAACAGGTGGCCAAGGACTTTTAGCATCTGCAACAGCCTGCCAGCCGTTATCCAAATGAACCGCAAAAATTGCTACCAGCATAGTAATCATCAACGGTATTGAAATCCAGCGAACGGCAAATCCAAGCAATAACAATACAGCACCCAGTAATTCTGCAGCCGTTGCCAGTAAAGCCATTAAATAGGGCATCGGCAAACCCAAACCCCATTCAGAATTGCCAAACCAGGCAACAGTATTTTCAAAGCCATCATACTTATTTGCACCAGCAACCCAGAAAACAGGTGCCAGATAAAGTCTTAACAATAATGGGGCTAAAAAATCAGCTAATCTGGATTGATCAAGCAAATCTTCTAATCTATTTAATAATTCCATATTCACATCAACAAAAAATCAGAGCGACAAAGTCATTGAGCATTGAAAAACTATATCAACAACTCAAAACAAAAAACAGCTTAGGATGAACACAATTGCATGATAATTAATAATTTTTATGCAATTCAACAACGATTTAAATGTCTATTATGCAGACAATAAAAAACAAAATGAAGCGATATATTTTATTTTTCATATGTGATACTTATGTGAAATATTTATTTTAGTATAAGCATCGCCGAGACCTTAGCCCGAAGTGTCATGAAGGGAATGGTTTTTTTCTCAAAATGATATAGGAACAACATGAAAACTAAATTATCCAGTATTTCAGGAGCAGCATTAGCTGTCACTGCCGCAAGTCTGCTATCTGGTTGTGCAACGTCAAACAGTACAAATTCCAGTGTGGTCGATCTGGTTCATTGCTCAGGTGTTAACCAATGTAATGGACATAATGATTGTAAAACTGCTAAAAATGCCTGTGCAGGACATGGTTCATGCAAAGGCCATGGTTTTGTCTTAATGCCAGCTAAAGCCTGTTCCGATGTAGGCGGTTCGATCACGTCCGGTTCAGTAAAATCAATCAATACTGCTGAATTAATTCATTGTTCTGGTGTTAATGTATGCAAAGGCCATAACGATTGTAAAACAGCTAATAATGACTGCGCGGGGCATGCCACTTGTAAGGGGCAGGGATTTGTCAGTACCACCAAGAAATCATGCGCTGATATTGGAAGCAAAATCAGTTAAGCAGATTCTAAGCACACCTATAGAAAAGGAAATCGTCTATTCAGGCGATTTCCTAATGCAAATTATTCAGAAAAATAATTCGTTAAAATTAAGAAATTATTTACTCTTGAAATTTTAATTTACGTTCAGCCAATATCTCTAATGCTGCAATCCGATAAGCTTCAGCCAAGGTAGGAAAATTAAAAGTACTCTCTACGAAAATATCCACATCAGCCTTACATAACATAGCCATATGCCCGATATGCACTACTTCTGTAGAGTCCTCGCCCACCAGCATAACCCCCAAAATCTTTCTGCCTTCGGGACAGCATACAATTTTTAGCATACCTTCCGTATTCCCCGAAATCTGCCCTCTGGCAACTTCAGAAAAATGTGCTCGACCGACGATTACTTCCCCATGTTCGGCTATTGCCTGCTGTTCCGTCAATCCAACCGAAGATAATTCAGGAATCGCGTAGATACCCACTGGAATCAATTGACTCATTTCACCCAATTTGATATTCAACGCGTTACTAGCTGCCCTCCTACCCTGCTCCATGGACGTTGAAGCAAGTGATGGTGGACCAATAATATCTCCGGCCGCATAAATATTATCAACTTTAGTCTTCAGATTATCATCAACTGGAATCAAGCCTCGTTCAGACAATTCTAACCCCGCATTTTGAATGTCCAGGTTTTTGACATTTGCTATCCGACCTGCGGCACATAACAATTTTTGACTACGAACCTCTACCCCATTCTTACAAATCGTGACGACTTCACTAACATCATCCCAATAAACTTTTTCCACCTCATGACTGCCTAACCATTGCCCACCCAT